>Ga0123341_1007113_pt1 | contig 10178 bp, 6 predicted proteins | sample Turbeapinknodule_FD_89959 | JGI IMG/M metagenome (GOLD analysis project Ga0123341, IMG submission 89959) | Root nodule microbial communities of legume samples collected from Mexico - Turtle bean Mexico pink nodule | ecosystem: Host-associated > Plants > Roots > Nodule | place: Mexico: Nepantla...
ATTAGATTGTAATTTGGGAGAGAGAAACTCCCTATATATTTCCTATACATGACTGATGTAATATACACATAAGAGAATAAGAAACATCTTTTCTTCTTACCATTTTTTATCATTTTCTTATAGTTATTTTTTATGTATTAAGTATCAAATCAAATAACAATTTCGAATTCGCATATCACTGTTATAAACATGTGACATTCAAATAGATTCTAAAAAATTATAAAATAAATTATAATTATTATTTTCAAATAAATATTAAAAATTAAAATTAATAATTTGAAAGTCTAGAGGAATAATTTTTTTTAGGAATTAAATCCCAAATTTACATATTTTATTTTTTATTAGAAACATATTTAAAATTTCTAGGAGGAAAAACAATTTTTTATTGGAATTAAAATTAATTTTCATGTGCTAAAAACACGTTGAATTCTTAATTATACAATGATTTTTCTATTGAATTCTTAATTATACGGTGACTTCTACGAACCAAGTCTGTTTAATTTGACTTTCTGTGTTCCTTACTTGTCAACTGTAACATGATTCTAGACAAATTTTACATATTTAATCCCATGTTTAACATCTTCGGAACTTGTTAATTTCCGTCAAGGTAGATGAATTGATTACGAATTCATAATTGTTTCTAAGTTAAAATTTAGATAACTCTTGTTTTGAATAGAAACAATTATACTGAACTTTATTATTAAATAATAAAAGCATACAAATATAAATCACTCTACTCTAAAGTTAATTCTAACTAAAATTAGTTTTGTGAAATTAAATAGTTTTATTTTAATTATCATTTTAAAAATGAAAAACCTTTAATACTTTTTACACTTTTTACTTAACATTTAATTCTTTTATACATATATATTTACTATATTGTACGAATAAAGAAGAATAAAAACATATAACAACTACTTTATAAATAAATTATTGCATTTATTTGCTTCTTCAAAAGAAAAAAATAATAATAAACAAACACTATGAACGACTAACTACATTATGTCTTTTTTTATTATTATTAATTACTCGTAATTATATGAAAGTATTACTAGAAAAACAGCTTAAAAGGGCTAAAACTAAAAGTACTATTATTTGGAAAATAGAAACAAAATGTTGTTTTGGAATGCAGGGAATATTTTTTTCAAGTAAAGTGTGAAGAAAGTAATGGAAATGAATAGCTAAAACACAATGCAAAAATCCCTTATTGATATTTTTGTTTCATTTGTAGAAATGTAATCAATTAAATCATATTCCATAATTGATTGTATAACCATATAGTGCGTTATAATTAATTTTATTTGGAGGCAAACTATTTTAATCAACAAATTGAGTTTCTTTTCTTTTCTTTTCTCAGATATTAATTTCTCTTATTTCTCCTTCGTCTCTGAAAGAAAGAGGAGGCAATTAAAGTTATAACCTTTTTTAAGAAAATGTTGAGATTTGTGAGCAAGCATAGGAGAAGAGTTGTTTCCAAAAGAAAAAGAATGTGAAAAAAGAGTACAATAATGAGTGTAGAATGAGAGAGTGACATGGGTAGAAAGAGAGAGAAAGAGAAAGAGAGAGAGAGAGAGATAGCAATAATGGATGTAGACATATTGGCATGGAGAGAGATAGAGAGTCCCACAGGCAGAGACAATAACCCTTAAAAACTCTCTCTCTTTTCTCTTTCCTTTTCTTCACTCAAAAGACCAGTAAGGGACAAGATCCCGGAAAGGCGAGCCAGCGTCAGACTCAGTTTTCCCTTTTGCTTTCTCACTTTCATCTCATTCATCATCATCCTCATCATCATCATCTTTCACCTCCCAACCAACTTCAAAGCTCCCTCCTTTCCTGGTTTCATCCACACCCAGATGGCTACTCTCCCTGTCTCGGATCTCTGTCCCTTATTTCACTGAAAAAGCTTCCATCTTTACTCTCTGGGGCTGCTGGGCTGCTGGGCTTCCCCCATTGAAGGAGGATGTACCCGAGGCTAATACACCCCCATGACGGGATTGTGGCGCAGGATGACATGCAGGCTGCTGCTTCCAACCTCTCCCACTCTCACAAGGGAGACCCTTGTCTTGTTCTCACTGCTGATCCCAAACCTCGCCTTCGTTGGACTCAGGACTTGCACGAACGCTTCGTTGATGCCGTCACACAGCTTGGGGGAGCAAGTAGTGAGTCTCTTCTTAGTCCTTCTTTGTCTTAAGTTGGTTGAATTTTCTTTTTAAGGAAATTGCAAAAAGAAAAAGATTTTTTTTTTAAATTGGGGTGGATTTGTTTGAGTATTTATGCTGGCTGCGTGTGATGCTTTTTTGTTTGAAATGAAATGAGAGAGGTTTGCATTTGGGAGCAAGGGAAAATGGAGTATTTTTTATTTTACTGTTTTGAATTTTAGGTGTTGTGGAGTTTGTTTATGGTTATACTCCTGTCTCGGTTGTAAATTGTCATAATTGGAGTTGGAATTATCAATTATGTTTATCTAGATTTGTTGGTCTTGCTTGGGATGCATGTGAACTGTGACGAGTAGAACTTTTTGTAACAATGTAGGTGGAGAATACTTTCATGAGCTGATTACTGGTAGTCGTGTGTTAGTTTGTTTGACTGCTTAATGGAAATTTTAATATGATACTGTTTTGTTTGAATGAGATTCTCAATCAGTGGGTTCTGAGTTTGACCACAAAGTATAAAACTTATTGGAGAGAGTTGTGTTTAAAAGAGATCATTGTTCAATTTCGGGACCCTCGTTTGTTGATGGGTGCTGAATCTTCTCATGATTGACTTGGGAGCTTTAAGCATTTGGTTGGAGCCAAAGAATGGTTAGAAACTATTTTTCTGCATAGGCAGTATTAATGTAATGAAGTTGGCATATTGATGAACATGTATGGTACCAGACATAGCTTTAAAGCTTTTTCAGTATTTAGATCTAGCGCTTTGTGTTTTTTACCATAGTTTCATTGATCTATTTAGTTGCCACATTTGATCTTTTACCCTTTTGAATATGATGAAACATTACAATATATTTTGTCCTTTGGTTTGTGGATTATCAATTATCATTGTGTATTCCCTCCCTGTTTTTCTTACATGATGGAACCATCTTGTAAGATCATATTAATTTTCTTTTTCCGAAATGAAGTACCTATCATAGGTTTGGATTTTGGAACTAAGTTAAACTGCCATATGCTTACTTCATGAATGAATAAAAGAAAATACAATTTGTTAATACTTGTCAACCTTGTTGAACTTCTGTTGCCGAAGAAAAGTGGTTTGAAAGGCGGGCACTGATCTTATACATTAAATGTGGCATTAACAGATGCATTAAGAGTTGAAGAACAATGGGGCACATTTGGTTTAGATTATTAAGAGAATGAATCAAATTGTAAAACAATTGTTTTTAACACGTTGGGTTTGTTTGGTTATTGTAAAATATAATACTCACTTTTCAAATAATTGAAGGGATTCTTTTGGAATTTACTAGGTATGACTCCTTAAAATCGATTTTATAGTGCTAGATGTAGAGATTTGTTTACTACGTTGTCAATTGCTTCTGTCACAGTTGCTTCAGTGGCAAAGCAGAGCTGAATGGCTCTTTGCTGCTCCTAAATACTTTTGGTAGAGGGTTCCACTGTTGTGCCTTGAAGAGATGCAATCTGCAATGACAGCCATAACATAACAGACCCATTCTTTTAGGATCCAAATTTCTTGTTTGAACCTCACTAAAGTCCAAAATCCACCTTCATCTAGGGATGCACATTTAGGGAGTTTGGGTACATTGACACCCACAAAAGAAATTATGAATAAGGAATCTCCTTGACAGTATGGAGCTGTCTGTGTTCTTGTTCTTCTTTTCCTTCTATCTATATTATTATTAACGAATCAATGCAAGTTGTTTATGTTTGTAATAATTACTGTTTTATTAAGCTCTGAAAGAATTTAGTTAATCTTGATCTGTTTTTTACAATAATTTGATTTTTACTCTTCCACTATTTTCATTGCTTATTTTAATTAAACCCCTATGTTGGTCCTTAAAAGATTTGGAAAATCAAGTTGATCTCACATGAGTTATTTTGACATCAATAGTCCAAAAATGATTGGGACCGAATTGATGTCATTGGATGACAGAAAATTATCATCTGAGGACCTATTTGATATGACTTATATTTCAAGGATCAAATGTGTTCCCCTTCCTGCTCGATTAAGTTTTGGAACTATACAATTCCCAATTATGTGGATTTACAATTTTTTTCCTTTTTTCATTTCATTCACTTTCCTCGTTGATGTGGCTGTTTCAATAATGTGGTATGTAACTAAAGCATTTTTTTGTTTGCCACCATGTGCCATGTTCCACCGAGCCACCAACAATCATGAAGTACTTTTCTTGTTTTAGAGAAACTGCCGTGTATATTGCCAATAATGAGGTCGTGTTTCTTAAACAAAGCCAAAGTCGTTATGACCCAATATGACTTTGCTAAAAGTTGTCAAAAACATGCTAGCTTAGTTCCCAATTCACATTATATGGTACAGGTGATATTAATCATGAAAATTTATAATAAACATTCTTGTTGTATATTGCTATTTAGGAAACAAAGCAAGACAAACAAATGTTAATTTTTTTGTCATTTCCTGGTAGGATTATTTTATTGTAATATGAGAGGGACCAAAATGATGCTATTATTAGTTTACGGATTTGAACGAGAAGATGGGTTGTGAGTTTTTATCATGGGCATGTATTTATACTCATTCAGTGCCATTTTCTGCTATAAGATTCTGACAAGTTTCCTAGCTTTGGTTGTAAAGATACTAAATTATAACTGCAAAGAAAATGTGGAACGAGGGGTGACAATTTGGGTTTGTGACATGATATTGTATTCATTATTGGGTCAATCATGTTGTGTTTGGAGTAAAATGAGTTTATATAGTGTCAAATTCAGGTTTTCCTTTGTAATTACTTACCAGGTTAAGGGGGTCCAACTCATGTGTGACTGTGCCTGTGATATATTACATCCTCAACCCAAATCACATGCTTATGTTTTCTACATTTAATAATTATAACAAAGCAAGATACTTTTCCATGAATTCATTACCTGTCCATGTTGAAAGTATATTAGTTCAATATATTTGCCTTTGTTGTCTGCTGAAGTTTAGAAATGAAACTGGCTTGACTTGTTCGCAAAGTAGTTATTAAATTTTAAGCCTACTTTCCATTGCTTATCTTGAAGTCTTCATGCATAGATTTACATCAATATCATTATCTGACTAGGTTGTGGATGTTATCTGCAGAAGCTACACCAAAAGCAATAATGCGGACCATGAATGTCAAGGGTTTGACTCTGTTTCATTTGAAGAGTCATCTTCAGGTCTCTTTAATTCTCTTAATCATACTCTGCCCAATTTAAGCTATGAGCCAAAACTGAAACCTCTTTCCGAATTGCAGAAATACAGGCTTGGTAAGCAATCTGGGAAAGATTTGGGTGAAGGATGCAAAGATGGTATGATCGTCATTTCCCTCTCTGGATTAATTATGTTCCCGTCATCTGAGTTTGCTTGTGCAATGTGTTCTGTAGTTGCCTTTCTTTTCCCCTTTCAGCAGAGAGGGGGTCCACCTGGACTTTAAATCTGTACAGAGTATGATGAATCAATGCCATAATCTTATGTCACCTACTTAGGTTATATTGTTGATGCAAACTGATGAGGAACTTTCCATGCAGAATTTCAATTGGGTAGCAAATTGTTGATGGACATATTGGTAATTAGGGAGCCAATTAGATTAATTTTGAAAAATTGGATAACCCAGTTAATTTATGCTTAACATATTAACTACTCTTTAAATTTGAACATTGATTATAGTGTTTTTTTTTCACTGCAAACAACTTTCTAAACTGGAAATAGTTTTCCAGGACTTCAGTAATGTACTCTAAGCGTTTCTGTTATTGTCTTGGCTTCAAACTGACTTCTTTTATGGAAGGAATATCAGGTTCATATCTTTTAGAAAGCCCTGGCACTGAGAACACTTCTCCAAAGCTGCCAACTTCCGACACAAACGAGTAAGATTTTTCATTAATTCATAAATAAGATTTTTTGTTGTGGCAAATGTCTCAATGGATTTGAATTACCAAATTGAAGGATTGGTTAATTTTGTGCCTAGGGGTTATGAAATCAAGGAGGCATTGAGAGCACAGATGGAAGTGCAGAGTAAATTACATTTGCAAGTGGAGGTAAATTTAATTTTCCTAGTGCAAAGTTATGCTTCCAATATGGCTTAACAAATTTTTTGCTACATTGGTAATTTAGTCGTATGGTATCTTAGGTTTGCATATATTGAGTGTAATTGAAACAAGTATCACACTGCAGGCAGAGAAGCATTTGCAGATTCGCCAGGATGCAGAGAGGAGATACATGGCCATGCTTGAAAGAGCTTGCAAGATGCTGGCTGATCAATTTATTGGTGCTACAGTTATAGACACTGACAGCCAAAAGTTTCAAGCAATTGGAAGCAAAACACCAAGAGGTACTTTGGTTGATCCTCTTGGATTTTACTCCTTGCCATCAGCTGAGGTGGCTGGAGTGAATGTTCCGGATGAAGAAATACCGCATAGTCTTCCACCCCAAAGGGCTGATTGTTCAACTGAAAGTTGTTTAACCTCACATGAAAGTTCTGGAGGATTGACTTTAGAAGGATCTCCAGGTGGGGGGAAAAGAAGGATGCTAGGCATGGACTCTATGGCAGCTCCTTTGATCTGGAGTGAAGCTAAGATGAGAACTCAGGCCATCAATGTGGCCCAGGGTAGTCATCCTCAAGGAATAACTAGGTATGGCATGTAGGGATGGAAGGTCTACTTGATGGTTCATCCTCTAATAGTACACCTTTGGGCTTCATATATTCCTTTTTCTATACAGGTACTTGAACCCATGTCTTGTAAGTTAGTAGTGAGGCATAGGTGGAATCAATTTTACCCTTTTGTAAATTCAAACTTCTCTCTGGCTTTAAACATTGCAAAAACTAGCTTTGACTATACAAAATTTGTGTGTTTGAATGACTTTTATGGATTCCTTATTGCTTATTGCATCATGCTGAATAAAGGGTATACTTCCTCCCCTTCAATTATAGGAGTGGAATCATTAGTAAACTCTTGAACTCTTCTAAGAACTGCTGAATTCCCACAAGCCTCCCACAAGTTACTTTTTTTCCAACAATTGTTTTAATCTATGAATATTTGGGTCATTAGAGATAGGAGATTCAATGGATGAGAAGACAATTTTTAATTGGTTTGACTTAAAATCCATGCTTCTCCCTAAACAAAATATTTTCCTCATCAAATCATGTTTTAAAGTAGTGGCATTTGCTTTTTATGTGACTTTTTGTTGTATTCTATGATTTTACGTGTTTTGTAATGTGGCTTTAGCATTGAATAATATACTCCATTGCACTTCTTGGGGACATAGTCTTGGCCTGTCAGTCAAATGAAATGAAAATTGCAGCTCAAATTGCAATGTTGTATCATCATGCAAGTGGTAGGTGGAATATGACAAGTGTTCAAATTTTGTTGTTTCTTAAAAAAAACAAAAAAGTTGATTATTTCATAGACTCAGTGGTGCAGATGCTAACTGTTATGAGCAGCCTCTTTCTCAGGATATTACTGATGGACGGTCATAGAATGGAGAAATTATAAAATTAATAAATAAAAATCTAATTAAGTTGGATAAATAAATTTACTTCAGAAAACAAACTTATGGTCTCATCTTATTTGTTTTATCCACAAGATTTGAAATGAAAGCTCTTGAAGATAATTAAAATTCTGAAGACTCTGAAGAAAGACATTATTGGTATTACATGACTAGTACTATGATAAGAGAATATAAAAATGGCATGAAGAAATAAATGCACATCTGAGACACGTGGAGGGTTATTATTGATTTGGGTTTGCATGATTAGGTATAACATCATAGTTGATATCATCAATGAACACCACCTCTCTTTGACCGTCTCAGTGGAATTCCGTTTACAACAAGTGTGCAATTTTTCTAAATTGTTTCTTTCTGTTTGAAACATTCAAGAGAGAGTATCTAATTGTCTCTTTCTTAAATTTATAGTTAAAACAAACTTAATCAAGAGCTAGTTTTACTTTGTGTTTATATACTGAGATCCTCTCTTGTATATTTTTTTTTTCAATACTTAAGAGTAATTTTGATGAGAAAATGGTGAAGTTTTCACTCCATAGAAACTGCATACTTTGGATATTCATTATGAAGTCAACCACAAACTTCTCTTCTTTTATGTTGAGAAATTGAATATTCTAATTGTATTGTATTTGATTGGTGAAGGAATACATAACCGGACAACATGGGCAGGAAGCAATAGGAAAAGGACCACACTGTCGGAATAATGTTTATTATTATTACCTTTGTTTAAAGGAATGAGATTTACCACTTCCACTCTCATTAGATATTTAATGCAGGGAGATGAAATGGGATATTGAAAATGGAGAGAAAAAAAAAGAAATTGATATTAAATTATTAGACTAAGAAAGTTTTAATTAAGAAGTTCATTAAATAAAAAAAATCAGAGAGAATGTCAAATTATAGTGAGAAAATGGTTTATAAATTGAATTTTTGTACTGTTATTGAGTAAAAATATCATATAAGTTGTGTTGATTGATTTTTTTAATATTTGAAGTGATAATATTTAAAATTGTTTCATAGTTTTTGTTAATAAAAGAAAGGATATAAGGGAATATTACGAGGAAGATTCGATGTTAGCTTATTACAATGCTACTTGTTGTTGTCATGTTCACAACAAGCACTATTAACTATTACATTATTTCACTACTCACCCTCACCCACTTGGATCAATCCTTCTCACACTAACCAATCATCCTAATAAAACAAAAAAGCAAAACAAAGTTCCAAAACAACAAAGAATAAGGATGTCCACACACCCAAATCATACATAAAACTCACTAATCAAACCTACCCAGATACAAAGGGAGTCATTAATTCCAATATCCATGCCTCACAGGTATGTTTTCTTCTTTTTTCTATTCTCTTTATCAAACAAACCAAATTAACACACTTTCATGTTTTTCTTTTGTTATTGCTTCCCTTTCTTTTTTGTGTTTTGTGTTCTTATGTCTCCTAATCTTAATTAGCTTAAGTGGCAATGACAATTATAAGTTTTAAGTGGACTAATATCTTAGCTCCAATTCATTATATTTAAACTTGTTTATATACTATGTGAGTATTTATATATATGTTGCAAAAAGTTCACATAAGAGTGTTTATGCATGGAATCACTATAAACAATAATTTGTTTGCATGTTTGGTTGCAGTGCACACATTGCCATGTCGAATTTTGAAGACTTTATTGGACCTAAATTTTGTGTTTACTTTTTTTTAACTAATTTTGGAGATTTTATGGTGTAATTTAGTGCTCACATGCATTAATTTAGATGAATATATAGAAGTGTTTATGAAAAGAGAGTTAGAAAATAATTTTAAGATAGGTGCTATTTAGTAGAAAATTCTTGGTACCATTTCATGACATTAGAAATAATTAATAGAAGTGTTGAATGAACATTGAGGTAGGAAAGAGAATGAGAACCATCTAAAATGCTCTAACACGTCTTTTATTAGTCCTGTTATTTTTGTATTGCTATTTTCCTAGTTTTAAATAATAAAAACAGCTGTATTAATAATAATGTTGAAGGAATTCACAAATAATTAAAAATGTTAAAATTATAATGCTTAGATAATTCTCTTGAATTTTAATTACATTCTCAGTAAATAACATTTTGAATTTTTAATGTTTCATAAAACCTTAAAAGTGAAATTAAAATAAAATGCATAGTATCAAATGTTGCTGTCTTTTTAGGATACAAAAAATAGTTTAATTGGTTTTAATTATTATGTTTTTGGGCAAGCACTTTTAGTTTCTTACTAACCTTTTTTTAGTGATTGAAAAACTTGTTTGCCTTGTTAATAACGATTCACTAAGAAATAGTTTTTAATAGAATAAGTTGTTTTTATATTTTATTTCAAACTTAGTTTTACATTTTGTTCATTTTTTTTATCTTTAAAACACTTATTACAATTTCTTATTATTTTTTATACATATTGTTTATTTTTAACCATTATATTATTTATATCTTTTATAAAATTTTATCCCATTATACATTATATTTCAGGAATTTTAGCTATTA
>Ga0123341_1007114_pt1 | contig 10178 bp, 8 predicted proteins | sample Turbeapinknodule_FD_89959 | JGI IMG/M metagenome (GOLD analysis project Ga0123341, IMG submission 89959) | Root nodule microbial communities of legume samples collected from Mexico - Turtle bean Mexico pink nodule | ecosystem: Host-associated > Plants > Roots > Nodule | place: Mexico: Nepantla...
CATAGATGGATTCTCCCTTTTGCATCCTGAAGAGTTCATACTCTTGAATCAGAGCATGCTTCCTAGCTCGCTTGACATCAGTTGTACCTTCATGTGTGACTTCTAAGATGTCCCACATTTCCTTGGCAGAGCTGCACTGTGAGACCCTAAAAAATTCATCATAGCTTAAAGCGTATATTATTATGTTCTTGGAAATCCAATCAAACTTAGATCTTTTGCTTTCAGCCACAGTCCATTCAGATGAAGGTTTATCAATTAAAACCTCATCTCTTTTGACTTGAGGTATAAACGAACCATTTTCAATTGATTCCCAAATACCCTTATCAGTTGAGTGCATAAAGATTTTCATTCTTACCTTCCAAAACTGGTAATTAACCCCACAAAACAGTGGTGGTCTGTTTATGGAAGCACCTTCCCCAAAAGGCATTTTGTCAGCCATCAAAAAGATTTTTCATAAAAACAGAAACAAAAACTTGAGTAATTTTCTAGAACCTAGCTCTTGATGCCAATTGTAAGAAATTATGGCTTAAACAAGAGGGGGGGGATGAATTGTTTTATAAAAGATTTTCGCAAATACTTGGTTTAGAATGAATCTTTAACAAACAACTCAGATAAACACTTAAGGAAGGCAATCAAAAAATCCAACAAAAACTGATATCAAAATTTTAATTGATTAAAACTGTGTTTTAATCGGTTGTTTATAGCAACAAAATTATCAAACAGTTAGAGAGTTTGAGAGAAAGAGAGATTTACACAATAGTTTTATACTGGTTCACTCAATCCTTGACCTACATTCAGTTCTCAAACAATCCTCTGAGTTTCCACTAGCAATGAACACAAATTACAACACACACTACAAAGAGGTGACTTTGAATCCCACAAAGCCTACTCACCCCCTTTGCAACACTTAACACGTCAAGACAGATCAACCTCTGTCTTTACAGAATTTCAATCACTAACAGTATGTAAACAAAGTACAATTACAAGATACTAAGCAAGGATAGAAAACACCTGGATTTACAAAACCAGGGATCCTATGACCAACATTTGTCACCACAACAAAGTTTGAAAAGCACTCTTTCTCTTTTTGAAAACACTTTCAAAAACCAAATCTCTTTCTCAAATCTGAATGAATACTTGCTGTATTTATTATATATTTTGATTTGAACAAAAGCTTTATTTATAGCCTTAGAAAAGCAGCCGTTGTAGGCAGTTTTGAACAACCAAATCAATTAAAACAAGTTTTCAAAAAACTGTTATGAAAACACACATTTAACCGGTTAAAACCACGATAACCGGTTGAATGAGTCAATCAGATACACAACTGATTCAAAAAATAGTTTCAAAACTTCCATCTAGCTAAGTGACAAACAACCGATTATTTCGACAAATCAATCGATTGTTTTCCCTTTGCTTGGAAAAACACTTAGCTTAAAACAGTTTTGATCAAGCTTTGTGTGAGCTTCAAGGACTAATCTTAACAAAGATTCTAAACATCCTAATCTAAAACCAAACCCTGAAAGCAGCACAGCTTCAGGCATCATGTGGATTTGAAACATCAAAGCTCCCATGTTCAACACGTGTGTTGGACAATATACTTATTGGTGTTCCGATAACGACCCGATAGTGAGTGGCACAATAGGCCCAACAAACTCTCGCTAGGATAGGCTTTAAATGGCTCTGATAACATATTAAGAAGTGGACTTTAAGCCTAACTCAACCTCATAAAATTGGCTTATAAGGTAAGGTTTGCACCCACTTATATACTATGAAATATCCTAATATCTATACGATGTGGGATCTCCAACACTCCACGGTTCCTTGATTTTAACTCTTCCATTCTCTCTACTTTCCCTTCTTACTCATTATGATTCCTTTGCATTCTTTGATATTTTGGCTTCTTACATGAATCTTCGTATTTCATATCTAAATGTTATTCAATTGTTTTCAAGGAATTCTGAATCATTCATTTTCACAAACTTTACAAAACCAAATATTTAACCCGTTTGTGCAGAAATAGTATTTTACATCGGTTTTATGAGGCATTTTACACCAGTCCTGCTACCGGTGTTGATGTGGGTGTTGTGAAATGTGAATTACATATAGCACCGACTCCTCAACCGGTGTTATATGTGGTCATATATTACACCGGTTACTCGAGCCAATCGGTGTAATATAGGGGTTTATTTGTGCAGTTGGTAAGCCCCTCTATTACACCGGTTGACTCGAGTAACCGATGTAATATAAAGCCAGTTCTGATTGATAAGTGAGGCCAATAATACACCGGTTATTCATAACCGGTGTAATATGGGCCTCTGGAGCTCATTTTTAAGTGAAATATTCTTTTACCCAAATTTATAACCTGTAAATATAATAAAACCAAAATACCAGGCAAATTGATTTGTATATGTAGAGAAATATAAATATTTCTATTGAAACTAATCAAAATTGTATAACTTACATCTAATGAAAATGTACATATGTTAGAAAGTAACAAATCATTGCATGCTTTGATTACTAATTTGTAGAAAGTACTTGGCCCATTCCATATGGATTTTTTCAAGATTTTGAGTGCTCAGTGGCTCAGAATCTTCAAAAGGCTGAGAAATATAAGAATATATATTAGTGTTCGTACTAACTTTAAATATCTTGAATGGGAAGTTAAAGCATTTATAATCACATAATACCTACTCCCAAGACTCTATAATCCTCGCACGTGGTATGGTCCACAATGCATCACATAGTAACCACATTCAAAGTTCCCTTGTTGCTTATTGCACTATTATGAAATATAAGTAACAATTAATTTAATTGAACTAAAAAAAAGTAAAACTTAATAGTTTTAATGAAGAAGTGAATAACCTTAGGATAAATCCAACATAGATTTTGTGATGATGAAATGAACCTACCATGTAAGACATTGCATACATTGATTGCACTAAAAAGAGAAAAATCATTAGTAATTCACAATAAATTATATAATTTACATTAACATACCTTTGTACTAAACAATCTTTATATCTTAACCCGACTTCCTATGCAGTGAACAAAACCAGATAACAATGTTGTCTATGGGGGAAATAAGCATCAATTGTCAGTGAGACCTAGTATAAAACATTTCATTAGTCATTTTTATAATTATGTAAACTTTAAATGTAACAAGTTTTACTTACCCATTTATAAAAGGAGCAAAATAAATGCTTCTTTTATGATTGAATCCATCTTTGAATGTAAGTATGACAATCAAGTTTTCAATTCTCAGACTTCTATATGGATTGAGGCTTAAGGAAACAATAAGTATCAAAATTTTCCATGTTGATAATTATTTGATTTACATTGTTAATATAAATATGAGTGACATGATTCATGAAACATCATTCGAATAAATAACATGTAATTATTAAGGGTACTTACATCATCCATAGTTGAATAACTGTGATGTTCAATAATTGATTACCTTGGATGATTTTGAAGACATCTTGCATGGTTTTGTACAATGGTATACCACCATTATCAACCCCAAATAATGTGGCATCCTGATGTGAGTTGATTTTTAGATGTTTTCATTTATGGTGACACTTTTACTTAAGGTTGAGATTTTAACAATTAGAGGTGAGGACCTAAGGAAGATTCCCACTGGACACGAACTTAACCAAGTGGTTAAGTAAGTGTGAAGGTTCACTTTACAGAGGCAAATATGAAAAACAAGATATGGTGAGAATGAAATGCAATTGCGAAATTGAAAATGTGGGCAAGGTTAACATCAATGGTGGGCATAGCCTCCCAAATGATGCACCATACTTATATTCATGAGGCAAAAATCGAGAACAACAATTAAGAGAAAAAGAGAGAAGAACATAAATGAAATGGAGAAGTGGAAGGAGAATGGAATGAGTGTGGGTGAGAAATGTCACGCCACTTGGAGGGTGATGTGCTCCAAGATGAATGTGTGTTGGGCGCCACTTGAGCTTCCCAATCACTCAAGATAGGACCACAAACCTAAGAGGGCATAAGCCTCACTAAGAGCTCACACAATTTGTGCAGAGTTTCTTTACTTCATTGAAATTCAACTTGTAAAATACAATGGGTAGACCTCCTATTTATAGGTGAAAGAGCCTTGGAAAACAAGCAAGAGGGGTAGGATGGGAAAAGGGAAAAAATGGGCAGCCCTAGGGTTTGACGTCAAACCCGTACCCTAGGCTTGTCCTTCTAGAAACTAGGTCAAATTGTTTTCCTAAAGGGCTAGGAACAAGCTAAAATGATGCCTACACCCCCTATTATGCTAAAGGAACTTTATTCTAGCCTATCTCTGCTATTTGGACCCCTAAAGAGAGTCCAAATTATTTAGAACATATTTGTATCTTATAAGAAGACCAAAAGGAAGAATAGTTGGTGTGTTGGTTTATGCTTAGCTCCTCTGGTGAGGTCCATGTGATCCTTGGTGGGGTTATGAATTGTTCGTTGAGATGACTTTTCACCATGTGCTTTGTCTTTTTATGTGAAATAAACTAGGTGTGGCACAATAAGTACCAAAATAAGGAGGCTTAAGGAAACATCAATAAAGTTCAATGCCTTCCAAATGATGAACCAAACTCTTGAACATGAGTGTCATCTCCTTACACAACAAAATACCGAATAGGAAACTATAATAGAATGCAGAATTTGAAAGGAAAGCAAGAACAACACATTAAACCGAATAGAAACACAATATAAAATAAATGAACTGATTGAAATGAAGAATTAAGTGTAGAATTGAAAAGGAAACACAAGAACAACAAGAACAGTCGGTAGAATTGAAGAACAAGACAACACAACATATTTTGGAATTGAATGGAATGGAAAAACAGAATTAGAAGATGAATGGTAGGAAGAACTTATGTGAATGAAGCCATGGAATGGAATAACACCCCACTTGGATGGTGATTGATCCAAGATAAGTGCAAGATGCCGCCACTTGAGAGCTTCCAAAACTCATAAGATAAGACTAGTAGAAGGAGAACAATTCTCACAACTCACACAGTTTGTGTATAGTAACTTTTCTTTGAATTCCAAATCTGCATTTACATGAGCATGACACATCTATTTATAATGTGAGAGTGCTGAAATTAAAGTGGGAAAATTCAAATGAGAAGCATTTGAATTTGGCGCCAATTACATGTCACAAGGGAGGTGTGACTTAGTTTCTTTCTTTGGCACCTCCTAAAACTACACCTACACCTTCTTTTTATGTCACATGGAAGGTGTGACTTATCTTTGTACATTAGCACCCCTTACATCTATATCTACACCTTCCTTTTATGTTCTACTAAAAAACTATTCTACTTTTGTTTATTCTTTACTATTTGGACCCTTTATGTGAGCCCACTTATTTACAACATTTTGCTAATTATTTTAAGAAGACTAATAGGAACAACTTCAAGTGCTTTGGCCCTTGTCCATTCCTCCTTGTGATGAAGTCATTCTTTGCTTGTTGAGATTACCCTTCAAGTATAACATCCTTGGTCATCTTCATGTATTTTTGGTTCTCATTACTTTTGCTTTCGTGGTCATCTTTGTAGCAACTTGGGTTGTATCACATCCCAAGGAATCACATAAGAATTTTGAAACATTTGAATTGAAACCTTGACCAACTCTTGGATTGGGTTCACATATGTTTGGACTTGTGGTTGGATTTGAGGGATTAAAGGAACACCAATTGGTGCATTCTATCTCATAGCAGAGTCTTGTAAAACATAATAATAAATATAAAGTATAAATCTAAAAATCACTCGAACACTAATAGCCCTTAAAGAAATATACCTGATAATTTTTTGAAATGGTCTTTATCTGATGTGTAGGACATGCAATAAATGTTCCAAGTGCCTCTCCCACTATATTAACCTCTGACGTGGGCACTGGAACTGCAGCATATGCATCTCTAACTATTTCAACCACCACTCTAGAAAAATCACTTTGCATGGGCACGGTGTGGATGGTTGAACCTCCTGGATACACTCTGCCAATGACCACTACACGAGGAAGATTCCCATAAAAAATAACCTGCACTGATAAGAGGATTCAGTGTCATCATCTTCAAAGTCCTCCACATCACAACTACCTTTGGTGCTAGCTCGACCACGAGCATAAATTACATCCACTGGTTCAACTATATTATATCTTTGCTCAAATCCAACTCTTAACTCTTGAGTAACTTGTTCTTTTGTGCTTTTAGTCTGTTGTCCAGTCAACCTCTCTGTCAATTGTGCAGCTACTTGATCTATCATCTGCTGACTCACATTTGTAGAAAAGCTAGGTCGAGAAACTGATATGAAATATTGTCTAACACCAACACCAAAACCAGTTGTACGAACACGTCCAAGGTGTTCTTCAGTGCCAATGGCCACAGTCAAGATGTCATCTCGACCTTTGGGAACAAAACTTCCCTGCGAGCTTTGCTCCACTAGCTCATCTTGTAAAAAATAATAAAATGTGTTAATATAATAGTATGTAATGATAATTTTGTAACACTAAAAATATGACATGTAATTATGAACTTACAATACGCTGAGAAATCTCTAATGATTTCTCATATCTCATCTAACTACCTAGTTTAGTTCTAGCCAACTTCGATTTCACATGTCAACTAGGAAGGGATGGAGGACAGATAAGTTCAGCAAAACCAGATTCTGCCTGTTGTCTCTTTAACTTTTCTTCTATTATTCTTCTTTCTAACAAATCATAACCTCCCTTAGACAGTTTGTGGGGAATAGTATTGTTTTGTATAATTATCCAAGCTTTCTTCCTCTTTTCTTGTAAGTACATCATACACATAGATTATGAATTCCAGATAAGATTTAATAACATATATATAATGAAATATCCACCAACCTCCTATTTGGGATTTGTCCAACTCTGAACAAATTGAGACCATGTCTCTTTATCTATTGAATATTTTCCACAAGGAGACTTGTCCTTGTATTGAGCACATATGTAATGGATTTTCATATTTGTCTTGAATTGCCTCCATTTTGTAGTTACTGAAGACATTATTTTGATCCAAACCAAATTCGAAGACTCTAACTCAAAGTTTGCCTACAAATTATAATAAATAAATCATTAAAATGTAAATTGAATAGACAAATTATTTAATAACAATTAAATAAATAACTTACACAAATATCCCTCCAGATCAGATTCTTATCTACTTATGATACATGGTCTCAGTCAAGGGTCAAGCTAGAGACCTTAAATCAAGCTAAACCTCCCAAATAACTTACAAATTGAGCCCGATTAGGGCCTGATGCCCTGCCCGTCTGAGGATCTATTTGAACTGGAACCTTACTACTACACATACACCTAATCACAAGATTTCTGAGTCATGTAGGGCCCCTAGTCTTCCTTGATGACTTAGCCATGTGATCGACCTACAAAGAATAAAAACATATTTAAGATATATCTTTAAATTAAATAAAAAAAATTAATTTTAAATAGAAAAGCTAATAAAAAATACTTGATTTCTATTGTGGAAGTGTTAAAATATTCTCCCATATTCCTTCATTATGATCATGGTGTGTAACATGTACTTCATCTACATCATTTTCGTCATTGAAAGGAGGTATTTGCCTTGAGAATGAAGATTTCTCTATAGAATGGACCCTTGAGTCATCCTGTGGATTAACATCATGTTCAGTTCTCCCATGTATGACAACTGACAAACTTTCATTAGAAGGATCTTTCACATAGACAACTTGTTTTGCTTGGTAAGCCATAATGAAAGGATATTCCTTCCACGCTATCTTTGTAAGATCAACCAAAGTAAAACCCAAGTCATCTACATGCATTCATGTGTTACAACCAACCCATTTACACTTAAATATAGGCACTCTAAATTTGGCATAGTCAACCTCCCAGATTTCTTCAATTACTCCAAAGTAGCTTAGAGTAGTCACAATAGGATTATTGTATTTTGAACTAGCAAAGTGCATAAAATCTGCCTCAAAGGTAACATTGCTATTTTGCATAGTACTTTTATTAGTCTTTGTATGAAAAGACATCATATTAATATCGTACCCACTACATGTTATGACATCAAAGTTAGGTCTCATGCTAACCATTCCAATTCCTCAATATCAGAATCTTCTTGACCAATTTTATCTTTAAACCATTTCAAGAAGGTCTTGTTATGCTCAGTCAACAACCATTTCTCATTTGCACAAGGGTTCATTGACTTTAACACCATCTTGTGTACATCTATATAAGGAAGAACGTCATCGATGTCGTTCAAAATATACAAATGTGCTTAAAGAACTTCGTGTTGATCTTTTTGAACCACCCTCACACCTTGTGTGCCTTTACCTTCACACATTTCTTCATGCTTGAACTTTGGAACTCCTATGGCTTCTACTTCTGACATATACGTTGTACAAAACTTAATTGCTTCCTCGACAATGTATCTATCAACAATAGATGCTCCTGGACAGTACAAATTCTTCACATACCCTTTGAATATCTTCATGCATCGCTCAACTGGGTACATCCAACGTAAAAAAAAGGACCACATATTCTAATTTCCCTCACTAAATGAACAATTAGATGAACCATGATGTCAAAGAATGAATGAGGAAAATACATCTCTACTTGACACAAGATAATGATAGCTTGATTTTCTAATTCAACCAAGCTATTAGGATCAATAACTTTTCTACAAATAGCATTGAAGAATATGCATAGGCGAGTGATTACTTGTCTAACATTTTTTGGTAAAATTCCATTAAGAAACTGGGAGAAGGTCTTGCATGAGAACATGACAATCATGAGATTTTAGGCCCATAAGTTTCAAATCTTGTATCAACACAAGACTTTTAATATTTCAAGAGTATCCTTGTGGTACTTTAATGTTAAAGCTAAGTGAAGATTCTACTCAACTTTCATGAAGAAGTGTTTGATGAAGACAACATGTTTGAAGGTGTATGAAAATTATATTTCTTGGTCTTAGTTAGGTTAGAGTTGTTTAAGTGGACTTTTGCACTTTGATTCAACCTCATATCTCGTAGTTATGGTGATGAACTTAAGCAAAAGAGTCTCTTAAAAAGAGTTTTTAGAATTTGCTCAAAGTTTTTCAAAACTATTTTACTGCACTAAAAATTTAATGTGTTGTTTGATAAAATAATTGATTCATTTGCACAACATCAAAACTGTTTAGGTATTTTTAAAATTCTGTTTTCTCTTCAAAATCAATTTTGCTCACATATTCAGTTTTTAATTGACCATAGGTTGGTTATGTTACCACCAAGTGTTTTTTCAAAATACAGCCTGTTCTTTCAAAATTAAAATTGTTGTTTTATAAAAGTTTTCAAAATAGTTTTCAAAAATTGTTTTGGTATGCATCCTATAAAAAAGGAGCTTTATCTCAGTTCAAATTATCCCTAGCAATTACAAAGTGCTTACATTTTTCAAGTGATTTTCATTGAGGTTTTAATGTGAGCTTAGTTTTTTTTGAAGTTTTTCTTAAAAAGTTTAAGAGTTCTTATGTTGATTTCTTTTGCTTGGGAGTTGAAGTTCTATCAAAATTCTGTAGCAGTGAGGATTTGGGTTGGAGTTCCTTAGTCTGCAAATAAGGTGTTCTCTTTCTTAAATTATTTTTCCTTGTAAAAGTGTTTTTGTATGTACTTCTTGATAGGTTTCTAGAAGTATAGCACTGCTAAAATAGTGTTTTGCATCCTATGTTATTGGTTCTTGAAGGGTTAAAGAACTGAGTTGTTTGTAAAGAATGCTTTATTTTCAGTGGATTCCATCTTGGTGTAACATGGAACTAGATTTAGCTCTTCTTGAGTGAACCAATATAAAACTGTGTGTGCCTTTCTTCTTCCTTAATCACTATCTCTAAAACTAAAATCAGGAGATCCGTGATAAAATAAATATGTTGTTTTAGAATTTTATCTGTTGTTTCTAACTACAGTAGTGCTCTAAATCATATTTTGTTTTCAATTTTTTTATAAGATTTTAATCAAACTTAAAACTCATGGAATCCTTAATCACTATCTCTAAAACTAAAATTTGGAGATCTGTCATGAAAGAAATACGTTGTTTCAGAATTTTATCTGTTGTTTCTACCTGCAGTAGTAGTCTAAATCATATTCTATTTTCATGTTTTTTTTATAAGATTTTAATCAATTTTAAAACTCAAGGAATCCTTAATC
>Ga0123341_1007115_pt1 | contig 10177 bp, 7 predicted proteins | sample Turbeapinknodule_FD_89959 | JGI IMG/M metagenome (GOLD analysis project Ga0123341, IMG submission 89959) | Root nodule microbial communities of legume samples collected from Mexico - Turtle bean Mexico pink nodule | ecosystem: Host-associated > Plants > Roots > Nodule | place: Mexico: Nepantla...
CTTGATGGTTATTATTATTACTGAAAGGAACTTCGCATTTGTTGTAAACGATACTAACAAATTACTTGAATTTAACTTTCAGAATAGAAAATAAACAAAGCTATAAAAAGACCATTTACGTAAGTTTTATGGAATAATTAAGGAGGCTTCGTGCAGTTTTTTGAGGTTTAGAGTCATGAATATATGTTATAACTTTCCAAGTGAAATACAATACTAGAAAAATAACAGGGACATGAAGAAATATAAAAAAATAAATTATTATATATATAGAAATAAAGATAACACTAAAAGACAATCATCAAATAGAAACCATTAGTTACTATATTAACTAAATTAGATACCATTTTATAGACTAAAAAAATTTTTGATTTCTAAATTAATTTTTATTATTGTTAAATAATTTTTAAATTGGTATCTAATTAGTTACCAATGTTTTAACTACCAATTATTTAGATTTTAAATTTGGTAACAAAAATTTTGGTAGCTAATTAGATACCAATTTAGAAACTATTTAACAATAATAAAAACTAATTTAGAAACCAAAAGTTTTTTTAAGTTTCTAAGATGATATATAATTTAGTCACTGTAGTAACTAATTATTTTTTGTCTCTAAAATTAGTTTCTATTTTATGATTTTCTTTGTTGTTACAAGTCTAATATAGATTAAAGGAAGAAAATGTATTTAAACTGTCTTTGACTAACTCTTAAGAGCGAGACTATATTTTTTACTTGAAACAATAGTCCCAGTCGAAGACTAAGAGAAAGAGTTTACGATCTCCATAAACAGCATCAATGTTCCGATCTCAAATCCAAAAGATATCATCATTAAAATTAATCACTGCATCCAAAATATTGTGTAATTTAAATATTTATAATCTGTCACAATTTTATCCACAATCTATGAAACAAACTAATAGAGACAAACTTTTGTTGACAGCCAAGCTACAATCTCAATTTCCAATGATTCAGTATTTGATAGAAAAGTTAAACATTGTTGGTGAAGAATAATGAAGAGTGGTCAGCATACGAAATTGTGTTTGAAAAGATATGGAAAATTGTTGTATGAATATTTACAAGAAAAGTTGGAAGAACGAGAGTGAGTTGTAAATAATTGTGAGTGTCCCGTGGACCAAACAGGAACAGAAAAGTATTTGCAAAGTACTGCGTTGTAACGTAACATTACGGAGAAACCTCGCTATACTTTCACATCACTTTCCTTTATATGTAAAACAAGCAAAATCTTGATTTTGCACCCAAGAAAGAAGACAAAAGTAAACAGAGTTTAGTAATTACCGTAAAAACTGTTTTACATGGTTATTTAATTACAAATAATTGATATTATGCTTTCAAGATTATTATTACTATTATAAAATAATTGTAAATTTGTTATCTATGGTGATTCATGATTGGGAGACAATGTAATATAATTAATTAATAAGTTTTTCTTAAAAAAATTAAACGAATGAAGTTATAAGAAATAGGAATGAGCATATATATAATGAAAAAATTGTAGTTGATATAGGTGAAAAGTGAAGTATGAGCAATAATGATTGGTATGAAGGTGAAGAAAAGTGATGGGGGCATAGGAAGGAACCTATAAACTTCGTATTGGTGAAATAATTGATGTGGAAGTGCAGCACATAAACTTCCTTTTGCCCTTTTTGCCCATTGTCATCTCCACATTCTTAATATCTTATAATTGAAACAAGTTGGGTCCTACTTCTTCACCGAGTGAAAAACCAGAAACAATTCATATCATTAGACAAGTGTTGGTGACATTGTTTGTTAGGATTTTCTAATGTTTACACGTGAAATTTGTTAAAACAATGTTCATACAAAGAACTAGAGACAAATTGGTGAAGAAACAAAAAAATATATAATAAATCTCCAACATAATCCTCACGTTGAGATATCGTGAGACTATATAATTTGTTCCTTGTTAGTTGATTTTGATTATTTTTTTTTTTGGCAAAACTACTTATTGACTTATTTTTGTGTAAGGATGAAGGTGTTTTGTGAGCTGATGAAGGTCTATATTGTAAATCAATCTGTGTTGCGGATAATGTTTTAATCATCTTTTTTCTCCGCTGAGTTTTTTTTCTTGTTGAAGATCCCACATCGACTAGAGATTAGAGTCTTTTATTGTATATAAGTGGGTGCAAATCTCAATCTCATGAGTTGGTTTTATGAGTGTACCTTTCATTGTATATATTTGATGTTATACTGATGAATGAGAGAGAAAAGTTTGTAGGTCTATAATTATTTGAAATGAACATTTTTGTGGTCTTATTTATGCACACTTACTATTTGTAGATGGATTGAATATCCCAAGTACCCTTCTACTTATTTATATATTTTTTTCTGATTTTTTTTTAATTTGTTCCTTCTTTAAAAAGAATGATATAGTTATTTCTGTGAATTCCGCTTAGTTTGTTAAATTCTTCGAGACCAAATTCTAGCTTTGCTACAATATTCGTTGGGCAAATTTAGAAGCTTTAATGGGTTAAATTTTTAATCTACAAGTTGACACAAAGTAATAATAAACGTTATTTCTTGTCCATTCATAGACAATTGTATCAAATTGAGATTTTTAAATAATTTTCCTCCCACCTTTTTATTCTTTATTCTCATCATTATGTACATCCTTTCAACTTAAATAAGTTTTTTTGTTCTTCACGCTGTTCCTTTCCTTTGTTCTTGTTTGTCCTCGATAAACTTCTATCACTTTATATACTGCATAAATTCTAAATTTGATAGTGTACTTCCTTGCAACTAACTAAACAAACTTGATTATGCAATACAAGGAAGAGAAAAGAGAAAAAATCATTAATTTGATTGCATAATAATATTTTGCTTGATGAGTACGTTGAGTTGATTATTATATGAAATTAAAAAATGTATATTCAGTAGTAGTAATTTGGAAAGAATGGGTAATATAATTTATTTTGTTAATACTAATTTTTTTTATCAGCAATAATGAATAAATAAATATACATCATTTTAGAGGTGTTTCAACACTTATACAATTTATCAAAAACAGTCAATCAACAAAATACTAAACAAACTATTACGAGATGAACTTTAAGCCTAACTCAACCCCATAAAACCAGCTCATAGGATTGAGGTTTGCACCCACTTATATAGAATGAAAGGCTCTAATCTCTAGTCGATGTGGGATCTCCAACACAAACTACTCAAAAGTCATCCAAACTACTCTAAAACAAAAACTCAAAAATCATAAACCAACAAGCTAAAACCAAAGTTAAATCGAATATAAACAGATCATAAATTCAAAATATCAATATGAATGAGAAAAACAAGAACATGGAATTTTGAAGAAAATTAAATACTAAACTTTCAATTGTTAATAGTAATGGAAAGAAAAGGTTAGGTGGTTTGATGGTTATGGGAAAGATGTGGCCCCAATTGAGTGGCTAAGAAACAAAGTATGACCTAGAATTTATAGTTATATTCTAACACTTTGGACTTTGAAAAGAGTGTTTAAGATATTAAAATAAGTTGATAGTATCATGATTTGGTGGTATATACAAGTTATTAAGATGACGGAGAATCCTTCCCAGAACCGCGTAATTTGACCAAACTGTTAGACCATCACAAAATCTTACCATAACAATCCAATATCTTACATCAAATTTACTACATTTCTCATTCACTTAAACAATCGTCTATAATATACCTTACACTTCAATTTCCATACACTATCGTTATAAAATAATTTACAAATACAAATCATAAAATTTATTGTATTTTCATTCTCCATATCTGCAAATGAGTTTTGAGATTCTAAGTAATTATAAGATTTTTCATCTAATTTGCATAATTAAAATATGATGGAATAAGATTTTATATTTACTGTACCAATAGATCTTGAAATAAATAGTTTAATAAGGTTAAGTTAGACTTTCACTTTCTTAATACGGTGTCATTTCTAGTATATATTACGAGAGTTTGCTGAATTTATCAGATCATCCATAGTCCCGTCGTTATCGGATCACTTATAAATATTCTTACAAGAAAATCAGTAAATAGTAACCAAATCTTGAAAAAAAAAATAATTAGTCACTATATTAACTAAATTAGAGACTAAAAAATTATTCATATCTAAAGTGGTTTCTATTATTAATAAAAATTTATAAAATGGTTTATAAATTTGTATCTAAATTAGCCTTAAGTTTTAGTGACTAATATTTTAGATTCTAAATTAGTCTCTAAAAGACTAATAGAAATTAATTTAGAATATAAAGTAGTAGGTAGCTAAAACCTTGGTAGCTAATGAGTATATACCAATTTAGAAACTATTTTATAATTTTTTATTAATAATAGAATCTACTTTACATACCAATAATTTTTTTAATTTATAAAATTGTCTCTAATTTAACTAAATAGTAACTAATTAATTTGGTATCTAAAATCAATTTATATTTAATGATTTTCTTGTAGTGTATATAGTTTCACGCACGAGTTGACAGTTTCGATGTAAAGAGTGTGTTGGAAGATCAACTAAAGATAAAGATTTTTCATAATATACAAGTAGATACAAATCTCATGTGTTTTTTTTTTTTGGCTGAAATTAAAGAAAAAGACAATTCTGGGTGTTGATATGAAAAGGTTATAGTTGAAAAATGTTTGGAAGGAAAAGCATGGATGTTGAGTTGATGGTTTGTTAATGAGATAATTTGTTTCTGGGTCCTACGTTGGTGTTTTGGTTTGGTGTGTATGTATCTATGTAGATGTACGTATTTACGAACTTTTTTCTCACCGCGGGAAGAAACATAATAAGGATTTGGAGGGTTGACTTTGAGGGTGTTGACGTCCAAGTCTTTACATCATATGATACGCTTTCTCGGTTATAACATCTTAGTTACTTCGATGCTTCCTCCGACATTCCAAGAATCTTCTTTCACCTTTTCTTTTTCTTTTTCCTTTTCTATGTACTAATATAAATTAAACTCTCCCAATTCCACACTTCACACACTTTCATTTCTGGTATAAAATGCAGATCTCCTTCTCCTCATCTTCACTGTAAGCTACACCAACCCCTCATTCCCTGGTCCCCCAAGATCTCTTGCACACCAAAAAAAATGGCTGCCAAACGCTTTTTGGATGATTCTGATCAAGATACCAATAAGAATGGTGATAAACGGATGAGACCTGCACCAAGACCTTCTTTTGCTTCGTATGTTCCGTTTATAAACCAATTTCGTGTTCTAAAACTTCTTACTATATCTTTTCTAGATTCAACTAAATCTATCTTCTTCACAGGGTAATAGGAGAAGTCGTCATGGTGAAGAACTTGCAGAACCTTTTCTCAGGCTTGGAACCCTTGCTTAGGAGAGTGGTAAGTGATCAATACCCCTATGGCATAAAAAGTGAAACATAGCTTACTTTCATACATGCCAAGCAAATAAAAAGTGTTGAATGCATGTAATAAGCTGATTTTATGAGGTTGATATGAGAAATACGTGATGTTTTGATATGAGAAATACGTGATGTTTTGTTCATTGGATTGAGTTTTCTGATGAAAGTTCATGATTAATTTGTCAGGTGAACGAAGAGGTGGAGCGAGTGATGATGCATTGTGTTCCACGTTCAATAACCAGGTCCCCTTCGTTGAGGATCGAAGCAATGGAGCAACCAACAAGCTATGAACTCATGTTCGAGAAGAAGCTATTGCCCAAGATATTCACAGGAAGCAGAATAGTAGACACGGATGGGAACCCCATCCTTGTTGTTCTTGTTGACAAAAGCGGTGGTCAAAGGGTTCGCACCAGTCTCCCCCACCCCATCAAGCTAGAAATCGTGGTGCTTGATGGAGATTTTCCTTCCAATAGTAGTGATAACAACGAGTCATGGACGAGTGAAGAATTCAACAACCGCATAGTGAAGGAGAGAACAGGAAAGAGGCCGTTGCTGGCAGGAGAATTGAATCTGACCATGAGGAATGGGATTGCACCAATTGAAGACATTGAATTCACTGATAATTCCAGTTGGATAAGAAGCAGGAAGTTCAGAGTTGCTGTCAGAGTTGCTCCTGGGACTAATCAAACTGTTAGAATTCGTGAAGGCATGACAGAACCAATTGTTGTTAAGGATCACCGTGGTGAATGTAAGTATTTTCTCTTTTTCTAACTTTAACTTTATCAATACCAAATAGTTTGCATACACACACAGCTGCCATTTTTTTTGTCTTGTTTTTTTAGGATGAATATATATAAGTATTGTGCTATGCTTGTTAATTGGTGTATATAGTTTCTCGGTCAAACGGTTGCCTCTGTCACATTAAACTAAACTAGAAAAATAATATGTTTGATAGCTTAGAAATATACAAGTATAGTGTGCTTTTGTTTGATTTTCTTTTGTATCAATCTTACTGTAAACTTGTTTTTCTTCTCTTTTTCCGATACCCTTTTAACATTTTGGCACAAACTTACTATCAAACATATAATTTCTTCTGTGGATATGGTACAACTAGTCATTTGAAAGATTGTCTGCAAAAAAAAGTATCTTCAGTCAACCTATTTAGTCTAATATAGTTGCTTCAGTAGTTCATTGGAGAATAAACACTTAATATAATATTATCAATTAGTCAATTATTGCTGTTACAATTTGATCGATCCAAGTAGCCTGTCATGAGAATCTGGAAGAAAAGGGAGACAAAAAAAATGGTTGGTGGGGATAAATAAGTCAAAGTGGCGAGTTACAGAACTATAGAAAGAGAAAACTACAAAAGAGAGTAATGATGATCATAGTTTTCACCTTGATAAAATTATGATGCGTTTCTGGAATAGTTTACTACGCAGAAATTGATTTTTTTTCCTCTTGTGGATACAAAATTAAACCAAAACAGTGAAAAGTTCTCAGTTGTTAAGGCATCAGTTTTTACAGGTTTTGGACTTTCTGTGAAAAAAAGTGTTGAAACGTGTGTAAGATTGAAACATTCCAAAATTACATTAGAACCTTGGTGTGAAGATAAAGCTATCATTATATTACTAAAATTGTTAAGAGATTGTGACTTCAAATATATTAATCAATATCAACATCGTACTTTACAGCAATAGAAAAAGTACATTGGCCACAGCTCCTACAAGACAGGGCATTTCATTTTCACCCTTTCCAGCAAGCAACAACAGTGCAATATTGATCCCTTTATTTTGTTTTCATCTTTCTTTATTTGTGATGTCTGGAAAGTGATTGATGGTCAAACATACAAGTAATTGTGAGGGCTTTGCTTAGATCACAACTATGGTCCCACACCAATGTAAAAAGCTAATAATACATCAACACACAGTATGAATTTAAGAAAACCCTCACTTTTAGAATTCTTTTTCATTGCAATTCATACCAAATTCAATGGTTTCAAAACCACAGTGAAGCACGTTTCAAGTGGGCATTTAAACGAATTGTGATGAATTGATGATTGAGAGTTTTTATTTATTTTTGGATCATGAGGCATAAAATTAGGTACAGTACTTAGGTTTATTATTCATATGTTGATACTTGTGTTGTTTTGTTGTCCTATATTGAATATATATTTTTTGAATCATTTGAAGTGTACAAGAAACATCACCCACCTATGCTCAACGACGAAGTGTGGCGCCTAGAGAAGATTGGGAAAGACGGAGCTTTCCACAAAAAACTGTCCAGAGAGGGAATAAACACTGTGCAAGACTTTCTCAAGTTATCTGTTGTTGATGCCCAGAGGCTCAGAAAGGTACATATCTTTATTACTCGATTCCTTGTATTGATGGAAAACCAGGATAAACTTGAGAATGGTCTTTAATCATTTGTATTTGTTGGAACTAGATTTTGGGCGTTGGGATGTCAGAGAGAATGTGGGATGTGACAATCAAGCATGCAAAGACCTGTGAGAAGGGCAACAAATACTATGTCTACCGTGGGCATAATTTTACCATCTTTATGAATTCCATATGCCAATTGCTTAGAGCTGATATCAATGGCCAAAGTTTTCCAGGAAGAGAGCTAAGCAACCTCACAAGGGTAAGTAACTTCACACAGCAAGTTTCTTTTTCGTTCTTCTCGTTCTCTGATTGGTGTTTTAAACCCTTGATATGTACCTACCTAATTAATAGTTGCTGATGGGACGACGGAATTAGTCTTTGAAATTTAAGTCTTTAGCTACTTTTGATAGAGTAAACACTCAGCACATTTATTCTATCTTTTCATGTTAATAAAAGAAAAACTCAACTTAGAACCTTGTTCTGTCACTTCAAATTATATAACTTTACAAGGTCTTGATTTTGATCCTATAATTAATTTCAATGGGTATGTACATATGCAGAGCTATATGGAAAGATTGGTGAGAGAAGCATATGCTAAATGGAATCAGTTGGAGGAAATTGACGGGGCTTTGTTAAGCCAAGGTATAACATTTGTTCTGATTAATCAGTGTGTTCTGTAATTCATTCACCTGTGCAGAACTATTCTACAATCACAAATCCTATCCCTGAAATTCACTGACATTAATTTATGACTCTATTATAGGTGAGAGCATGGAGCAAATTCCAAACAATCTTCAAGCATCAGTTATAGCATATGATCAGAACGACTACTTTGGTAATACCTCTGCAGAAGGAGGCAACTATGTACCAACCCATAATGCAGAAATTGGGTGCAGTGAGTGGGGTGTGAATGCAACATTTGCCACAACATCCTTAATAAGTGGCATACCTTACAGCTTCACAGATTCACAATCTGACAGTGGCATAAGGCCCTCAGTTGATGGTGCCACAAGGTGGAACTAGGAAAATTTTTAGTACTTGACTTTCAGCTGTAAATAAGAGTTAACAGTTGAAGAATCAAATTAGGTTTAGTGACTTAGTGAGAAGTGTTGACCCATTACATAAACTTTGTGCAGCCTCTCTTGGCTTATATTGGGCTCACTCTCTTTTTCTCTGTTTCTGGTTAGGCCAAGTGAAATTGTCAATGTGCCTGTGTGTTGCTATGTTTTACAATAAGTTCAGCAATCACAAAAAAAATGATGTTTTATGAATGATTAGAAATTATCCAATCCTTTGGTTATACTTTCATGCATTCTTTATCATATCACACAACAAAGGAAAATTCTTCCAAATAAGTCTTTCTAACATTTTGTAGCTAGTTGATGCCACTTCAAGCATCACCAGATCACTTTCCTTGTAACCTGAAACCAACTATAATTGTGTTACTTGTTAATTAGTCCCTAAATAATTCAGTTTATATATAGTCTTTAAGTATAATAAACAAAATGTCTTTAACTTTGCAAAATCAAAGTTTTAGGTAATAAACATGTGTGTGACTCTTAAAAGAAACTAATGTAATCATGAAAGTAGTTTACTATAAACAAAAGGGTTAAACTACAATTTATTTCAAAAGTCTAGTTCATATAGTGATGTTAGGTGGAACAATTTAGTCTTTTTTTTTTCTTTGTTGCATATTTTTTTTTTATTGAGATTTTTCTATTAGATAAACTTAATTGTTTTTATTAATTTTTTTAACTTAGATCGATAACCTACTAAGAATATTATTGAGATCGAATCTAAATCATAACACTACACAACTCTCAACTTCATACTTTTTGAATCTAGAGGTTAAAATCTAAATCATAACACTTTGTCTTAACTTCTTTTTTTATAATATTTTCCTTCTTCTATGTTTTTTTTTTCGATGTGTTTTGTTGGTAAGAATACTAGTTTCGTGCACCTTATTACTCTATGTATTGAACGTCTTTTAAGTCATTGATACTCGAAAACTTCAAAGTTTCATCTATATGACGAGATTTATTATAATTTATTTATAATGTCTGAAAACATGACAACTTCCATCATAATTTTTAAATATTTATAGATTTTGTGTAAAATGTGTGAAAATATGGCAAGTTTTCATCATAATAAACTTTAAGTGTATGGTGAGTTTTCATTATTTCTTTTAAGATATAATACCACTTTTGATTTGAAAGATAGGTGGCATGTTAATATGATTAGAGAATAATTTGTTAACATAAAAAAAAAAGAATATAATTGCAAGAATATAATGTTGTCATTTATTGTCTGATATGAAGTTTTTGAATTTTAATGGAGTTTACTTTATCTCAGAGTGCTTAAAAAAATATAAAGTAATATATGACCCAATTAATGATATGAAGGTGAAACCTAAATAC
>Ga0123341_1007117_pt1 | contig 10176 bp, 5 predicted proteins | sample Turbeapinknodule_FD_89959 | JGI IMG/M metagenome (GOLD analysis project Ga0123341, IMG submission 89959) | Root nodule microbial communities of legume samples collected from Mexico - Turtle bean Mexico pink nodule | ecosystem: Host-associated > Plants > Roots > Nodule | place: Mexico: Nepantla...
TATATAGTCAATAACAATTTTTTGTGAAAAAAACTATATATATTTATGAGATTCTTATTGTTTATTTAAACTTTTATTATAAATTATATATTATTAATGTGTATAAATATATGTCATTAGTTTTTTTATGTAATTTTAAAAAAAAATGTAAGACGTGTCGAATAAAGAGTTAAGAAGACTCCTTTAAAGATAAGTTATTTTTTTTTTCTTAAAAATGTAATTTCTTATTATAATTTAATAATAAATTCATTAATATTTGTATATACACACACGATTAATAACGCACAATGGTTAATAATCATATGCTAATATTATTAAATATTTATAAAACAAAAATAGTCAATATAAACGTGTTAATAATAATTCTACGAAGCTATTAATCATATATTAATAATTATGTACCTGTATGGATATTAGGGGACTGAGTAATGTTGATCCACGTAAATACTCGATGCTAGTTTCGCTTCTGGATGTTCTATTCTTTAAGTCTCCTTCTCTCTTCGTGTATCTCGATCGGCCAGTAGGGGTACCTGCGATTGCACTCCGACGTCAGTGATGGTGCTTAGTGAGAATTCTCTGAGATATGAAAAACGTACATTTTTTTCTTTCAGGAGTCCCCTTCTGTAGGTTGACTCGGGCCTTGACCATGTGGATCTCTCAACTGACGGTTAGAGACATGCTTAGTGATTCCTGGATCATGTTTTGTTCAACGAAAATTATAACTGCTCATTCCACGATTAAGTACGTTTTTTATTTACTTAAGTCTTTTAATACAAACCATTCGGGGGGTACAAATTACATTCACTTATAAAAATCAATTAAATTTATACATGTAGCTCTTTTAGAGATAGTTTGATATTTTTCCTGTTTGAAGATAATCGTTTTCTCTCACTCACACGGTAAACACACTCTCTCACTCTTTGTCTTCTTCCTTTCTAACCAAATTCGGATAATGGTGTCTCTAATATCGCCACCTTCTTCGTCTTCCAACGTTCAATTGCACGAAACTCGTTTCTTCTCCACTCTCTTCATTCCACCAAGGTACTATTCTCACTCACTCATTATTTATCCATTTTCGCTCACTTTTTATTTATCCATTTTCGGTTTCAAAATTGTTCCTACTTATATAGGAGCGTTCAATTTCTCCACAACACACGAAACCACCAAAATCACAAATGGAAAACGGTACGGTGCGGCGTTACCGGCGCCGCCGCGTCTCCTCCGCCGTCGTTGATGAAGGAGCCTCACAAATTCTTCGACCACGTGATCATCACCGTTCGCGCGGGCGACGGAGGCCACGGCGCGGTGCTGAATCACAGAGAGAAGAACGAGCAGGAGCAGGGTAAAGCGAAGAAGAAAGGGAAAGGCTCGTTCAAGAGAGACTTCGATGGCTCGCTCATACTCCCTTCGGGAGGGCACGGAGGGGACGTGGTGATCTACGCCGACGAGGGTTTAGACACGTTGCTGGAGTTTCACAGCAAGAGCAGGTATCAAGCCAAGCGCGGTGGCAACGTTGGTGCGATGGGCGTTTTGACGTCGATGTTGCGGAATGGACTTGTGGCGCCCACGATGCGCATTCCTGTTCCTGTAGGTTTGTATGCTCTGTTTTTGTGTTTTAGTGATTTTTTTTTCCTGATTATTGGCCTAATTGATAGCTGTTTTTGAACTTTTATGATTAGGCTTTGTGACGCTAGAAACATTTTCCCAATGTTAAAAAATAGAAAGGAACAAAAATCTATATAAGTTAGCTAAAATTAACTTATATATGAGATGAAAATAAATTTATAATAGACTTAAAATGAAACAAGTTTTGGAAATTTACTTATGTATAAATTAATTTTAATTTGTAAGGAAACTAATTTTATTTTCTTATTCTTTTAGTAGAGTGCTTACAGCAAAGTTTATTGAATCAGGTCCAATGAAAATAATAAAAATTTTGGATGAAGTTTTGATTCCGGTAAAAGGGGGTCGAACTTTATGTATGTGTGTTTTACCTTAATCCCTCGTTCAGATGCATTCTCAACAGGGATGACACTCTGATAGAAGATAAGAAGACATTGGAATATCCTTACAAGTTCATAATCATAAAATGAATGTCTTCCTTGCCTTAAAACATTAATATGAGAAGCAATATAAACCGAAAGGGAAATAGTAAATGACCTGAACTCTTATCTCCCCTCTCTTGGCCGTGATTTGCATACTCCATTTGATTGAGTCTTTAATTGAAACTCAATCTTAACCCAAGCTACAATTACAAATTTAAAGCAAACACAAGTCAAAGTAAAATCTAGTGTAAAAATTAGAAACACGTATTTTATTCTCTAAAACTAATATTAATAAAGATAATTTTCAATCATGTACTCATCACATTCTCACAAGGGATTGATGTTGGACAGGACTCAACACACCTTTAGTTGTAGGCGACATTGCAAGTTGTAGAGAAAGCAAAAATGTCTTTAGGAGGCTTATTCATAGTTGTTCACCACTCTTAAGGTCTTTGTTTACATTAAAATGGACTAAAGTGTAACATATATTCATCTCGCAAAGGAAGGGTACGTAATTAAAGTAGATGGAAGAATGTAAATTAAGTATTTTTAAAAGAGGATGGTGTAATTTGTTCTAAAAAAGTATCAACCAAGAATGAAAAGAAAACTGAAAAACAAATGTCTCTTGTTTGGTTTGAGAAAGTATTTTTGTTTATTATTTCCTATTTTCATTTATAATTACAAAAATATCACTTTATTTTCTCTTTGTATAGAATGGTGAAATAAAAAATAAGTCTTTGAAATTAGAAACGTAGTGAATATAAAATGATGCTTTTATCATTGATGAAAACAGGAGACATTTTCTCAAACCAAACAAGTAATCAGGTGGCAATCGACTTATTCTTTTTTTGCTTTCATTTTGAATTTGCATGTTTTGAATTTAGTTACAAAAAAAGGTTAACTTGTTTTCATTTGGTTCTTGTTTGGTAAAAACAACCTGCCAAGAATTAAATTTGACTGCGTTTATAAATGTCACAGGTACAGTTGTGAAAAGCAAGCGAGGGAAGGTGTCGGCTGATCTAGCACGACCTGGTGATGAAGTTCTCGTCGCTAGGGGAGGACAAGGAGGGGTAGTGTACACATTCAAAATTCTATTCAAATCTGTTAATGTTGTGATTGAGTTATGAATATTTTAATCGATGAAAGACATTACCAAATTGTTTGGTGGATAAGTTGTATTGTTTCAGCTTGATGATAAAATGAATAATTAGACTGTCAGAGTTCACATGTGCATATAAATCATTTGGCACTACAGTAGGGTTGTTGCCTTATGACGTTAAAGTAGTCATGGGTTTAAATCCAGGAATTGGCCTCTTGGGTTTGTAGGAGTAAGGATGCTTACGTCTACCCTGCCTAGACCCCATTAGGTTGGAACATTGATCACTGGACTGCCCTTCTCATTCATTTTTTCATGACATACCTTTATCTTGTTTGTTAGTTTTGTACTTTACACCTGAATCTGAATTTTCTTTTTTGCATGCCCAGATTAGCTTGCTGGAAATGCCACATGGTCAAAGAAAAAAGATGATGGCTCAGACAACAAATGTGATGAGAGATGATTCAGACAAGGTAAAGTTTATCAGTATGCGTCCTTGGAAATATATCATTAGTAACCTCTTATAGTTACAATCTTGTGCAAATTGAAAATCTTATATAAGGATAAAATCAACCGGTGTCTCAGTTAACCAAAGTATTTTTGAGTTTTACAATTTCATAATGACTGACCAATTATTTTGTATACTTGTTTTTCACTATTTTTGCCATGGGTTTACTAATATTCTGCTTTTAAATTGTTAATTGTAATTGTTAGAATAAATAATCTTAAATAGAATTCATTCATTGTATCTAATGTATCCAAAGTTATTATAAATATGAGATCCTAAGAGAGGGAAATTCACTCAAATTCATTCTTACTCTTTTGTATTTTTCTGAAGTGTAATATTTGGCTTTGTTTGTAAATGTAAATCTTCTTCAGTCTGGAAACAGTAGAGTAGGAGTATTTTGAAATTTCTGCATTAGCAACTTCTGTTCTTATCTCACTGTAAGATATAACATTACTATTTAATTTTTTTACAGATTTTAGTTCACGGTCAACCTGGAGAGGAAGTTAAGTTGGAGTTGATCCTACGAGTTGTAGCTGACGTTGGTCTGATTGTAAGTTTTGCATCTATGCATAATGCCCTTTTTATTTAGTAATATGATGCCTTAGTTCTATCTTAATAATAACTGTGAGCTTGACATCGGTGAAGTTTTAGTTTTTTTATCTCCATATCAAGAAGATAACTTTATCATTGTCGGGAAACTAAAATACCATGGTGTGGAGTTTGTGAAAGATGACATGGAGAGGTGTAATATACCTGAAGTATTTTTTTCTTTCTTTGTATCAAATCATTTGTTTGTTTGATGAACAAAGGTCAACTGTATATTGGTTGTTTCTTACATTTTGTCCTCCTGGTGTTTTCATCCTTTCATCTCATGACCACGTTAATCTTATTTTAGGGACTTCCAAATGCTGGGAAATCAACACTTCTGGCTGCCATTACACTTGCTAAACCTGACATTGCTGATTACCCTTTTACAACATTAATGCCAAATCTTGGACGCCTAGGTGGTGATCCCAGCCTGGGGGCAGGAATGTATTCATCCGAAGCTACATTGGCAGATTTGCCTGGTCTTATTGAAGGCGCTCATTTAGGAAAGGTATCAAATACTTTTATTTTGATCAAATGTTCCCATTTTAAACCATTGAGATGCTAAATAACGGTTTTGTCTTTCACTTTCAGGGTCTTGGTCGCAATTTTTTGAGGCACCTCAGGAGGACCCGGCTATTGGTCCATGTTGTTGATGCTGCCACAGAGAGTCCTGTAAATGACTACAGAACTGTCAGAGAAGTATGTACTTTACAGTATAACTGGATATATTTTTTTTATCCATTCAGGCTAAGGTTTTTTCATTGGTTCAACAGCTTGATTTAAAGTGTTGTTTATTTTAGCTGTGGAGGAGTCTTAATTCTAATTATATCAATTAGAAGGGAGTTTACTTGGAAAATTGATCTTATTATCCCTAATTAGTTTTTTCTTAAAAGTCAACAATTTGTAAGTCATGTTAAGCTGCTTTGTTGTTGATAATCACAACTCTGTTGTTTGTCCATTTGGTATTTTCAGTTAGCTAGGCAAAATATACAAATAAATAACAGCAGGAAATACCGGTTTTTTCTTGCTGTGAAGAGTTTCCCAAGTTCTCTGTTTTCAATCCTGCTCATGCTCTTTCCCCATTGCAATTTCTCTGTTTTTCAGGAGTTGCGCATGTATAATCCTGCTTACCTTGAGAGACCGTATGTTGTAGTTTTGAATAAGATTGACCTACCAGAGGTATGTAGTGTCGGAGCCAATATGTGGGTTAAGTGTTATCTTTTAGTTTCCTTTTATCTTGAAAAGGGATGGCCAATGCATCATCTGGATTGTTTAGGGAGGGTCATGTATTTTCAAGAAATATGCAAAATTATGTCACATAACAAACACTTTCATCTCATTATAATCTTAGGCAAAGGACAGACTTCCATCATTGATTCAAGAAATCATGAGAATTGGCAACCGTGGTGCTCAATTGTCTGATGAAACTGACACGAAGGAGAAAAGACTGGAGGACTATCCTAGACCTCTTTCTGTTGTTGGAGTCAGTGTTCTGTAAGTGATCCAGACTTTGTTTTATATTTCCTTTTGAAAGTGTTTTTCTGTTTGACAATTTGCTCTATATTTTCTTTTTGAAAGTGTTTTTTACGTTTTATATTTCTTCTTGAAAGTGTTCTTGTTCTTTCACACACGAATAGTGATTGCTTAGACAATTTCTTCATTATATTATAATTCTAATACATGGACTTTGGTCAACAAGAGTCAGCCTTCTGTAAGTGCGAGAGTCTTTTGAAAGTGTTTTTCTGCTTGACAACTTGTTTTATATGTTTTTTAAAATATTTTTCTTCTTCACTCGTGTAGTAATTGTGCAAACAATCTCTTTATTGTATTATAATTCTATACATTGACTTTGGTCAAATTTTGTTGTTGCTTGCAGAAAGGGTGTCCGGATTAATGAGATGTTGAAGGAGATAAGGGCTGCTCTAAAGAAGTGCAAGGATTCTAGTGAAACATTGGTTTCTACTTCAGAATAGCTTATTATATGCTTTTGTTAAGCAATATTGCATTGCAGTTTATCAAGGCCTTTTTGCATTGACAACATGAAAATTAGTCTGGTATTAATGTGAATTTATCAGAGAACAAAGTTAAGAAAGATTATTACCAGTTCTCAGGAGTGAGATACGATGAAAGCATCAAGATTGACATAAAAAAGTTTATACTGTTGTAAGCATCAGAATTGACATGAAAGTTTACAAAATTGCAACATCAGAATTGACATGAAAGTTTACAAAATTGCAAGCATCAAAATTGACAAATTGAGAATGGGAGTTTATATATTTTTCAAGCATGAAGAGTGACAATTCCACATGAAATTTGTATAATATATAGTACAAATGTAATCAAAATTATGCAATATTTATATTCTATAATGCGGCCAAAAATCTTGTCTGTCAGTCCCATGCTGGCACCATAAATAGCACAATAAATATGTTATAAGATTACAAATAGCATAATAAATATTATTAGAGGGTATAATAAATGGCATAATAAATATTTGTTAAGGACTATGTCATCTTCTGTGGAAGTATTTGTGCATGTGTTCTCATTTGCAACTTCTAGATTTGTTAGTTCAAACAAAATAAAGCACTTTTGGAGGAGTGAATTGTACTTCTCATACCTCTGTTAAAGCGCTTTTACTTGTTATTATTGAATCTTTCATGATACCATGACCATAAGATCTCACTGGCATGTCAAGTGTCTACTCATGTGAGCTGATGTTGAGAACATCAACTATATTTCTCTGCATGTCTAAATAACGTGTTTTTATGTAACTGCCACCTGTGAGCAAAATCATGTTTACCAATCTCACTTTGAGTAGAAAGTTTGGAATATAGTGTAACAGCACATTTGGACATACATGTATCTCAATGTGAAAAGCCAACAAATCATAGTTAGGAGATAAACATCATACCCAAGAATCATGGTTTTGAAAACCTCAAATTCCACAAGAAAAAAAAAAAAGAACAATGATGCTGTACTTGCAACTGGTCCTTGTTGATACCTCTGTCGTACACAGAGGGATACCTAGTCTTGTTCTGCACTCTTCCCATATCAATCAGAATCACCTGATACAAGAAAAAAAATAATATAATATATCTAAACTATTTCATATCAGTTTTAAATTAATCTAGATATGTTACTTACTCTAGTTGTTAAAGTGCATTTGAGAAGTGAATATTTTCTATTTTAAATCATGCCAAGTTTCAAGACTATTTCCAATCTTAATTTATCAGTATTGATAAGTGCATTTCAAGAATGATCTGCACAGTTCTTTTATATTTCCTTAGGAAACACTTCTTTCTAATTTATTACAACAAAAAAACTAACTCAGAGATAACTAGTGAGTATCTGTGAATGCAAAATGCACATCAATGAAACAGTAAACAAAATGTGAAACGTCTAACCATTTTGGTAGACTGGCACGTGTTTCTTTGCAGTCATTAACTCTGGTTGTAGTTCTTTAATGTGCACTGATTACAATTCCAAACTTTGAAACTACCAGGATCCGTTACTTTGGCTTTGTAATTATTGCAATTTCATGGATTAAAGTTTCATTCCTGAGAGTCTCATAGTTATCTTGCACTGTTTCTTCCAAATGTCACATGGCAAAAAAAAGCATTAGATAAACAGTATAAACCAAGAGAAACCGCTTACAGCTTTTAATTTCTTCCCTTATCGTTCGGTTTTTATAGTCTGCATTCATGGTCTCACTCAATAAATAAAGGGAAAACCAAATGAGAGTTTTGCTCTCGATTCTTCACTACCTGAGTTTGTATACAAACAAAAATCCAAGCCAAGTGTGTTAAAGAGAAACCAACAGTGAGACTCATAGTTGACACGATGATCCTGGATCATCATGCCAAGTAGCCACAAACTCCACCAAGGGCCACGTTTCAAATACTTGGGTTAACTATTTACTCATCTGAGTATAAATACCCTCATCACCTCCCATTTCTCACACCAAACACAGCCTTCTCTCCATAGTCCCTTCCCCAGCACAATGCTGAAATCAGGCATGGGAATGAATGCGAGTAAGCAGGTGAAAAAAGCTGCTAAAGCAAGTTCCAGAAAGGGGTGTATGAGGGGCAAAGGAGGCCCTGAGAATGCCACTTGCACCTTCAAAGGTGTGAGGCAGAGAACTTGGGGCAAATGGGTGGCTGAGATCCGTGAGCCCAACCGTGGTGCACGCCTCTGGCTAGGCACATTTGAGACCTCTTTAGAGGCTGCCATGGCCTATGATGGAGCAGCACGCAAGCTCTACGGATCTGATGCAAAACTCAACCTCCCAGAGCTTCCTCTGCTCTTCAATTTCCAGTTTCCACCACCAAATCCTTCTCTCAACCCTCAGATCCCCCACATGCCACCACCCCCACAGCCTCAAAACCCTCAGATTCCCCTTTTCTATGATATTTTCAATCTCTCCCCCTCTGATTTCATCAACACCCTCTCCAATAAGACCAACATCATCACCAACCCTGTTGTCTCCCCGCCCCCTCAGCATGCAATTGCTGATTCTGCCCCTGTGTACACCAGCGACTCTCTTGTCGCAATTCCCTCTGAATCCACCACCACCACCATGGAAATTTACCCCTCCTCCAATCCTGTGGAGATCAACAAGGTTGATCCTCTTTTGTCATTCAATGACACTCCTGACCCCATGTTTGATGAGTCCATCTGGGCTGAAGCAATTTCTCTGGATTTGCCTCTCATACCAGAAGCTGCTGGAATTTATGAAGCTGAAACCTTTCTTGAAGTGGGTCCTTGGGACTCTCTGCTGCCAACTCCCTGGTGCATGTAATCGATCTCAAATGGAACTCCTAAGCCTGATGATACAGAAGTAGTAGTAGTAATAATAAAAGGAAATCTCATCTCAGATGATGAATACCTTATACATCACCTAAACTTAGGGTTATGTGAATATATATATAAGTGATGTATTAATTCTGTGAGGCTGTGGAATACATAAAGGTTATATATATAGGCAGTGTATATATGTATGTGGGTCTCTGTCTTATATTTAAAGTATGTCTTAAGGCTGCTAAAGGACGTCATGTTAACTTCATCGGCATGACAGGGATCATCTGTATTATTTTATCATCAGCAGCATATTATTAGAATGCTTTGTATAAGAATTATATTATAATATATATATTATTGTATAATATTATCGTATAATGTTGTAACTCTATCTTAGAACTTTCATAGAAAAGCTCAAATCTTTGTCTTAAAAATTTCTCTCCTTAACATTTTTGGTTATGGGGTAATCGTCATTTTCCTCCTCCTTAGGACGTTTCTGTATTAGGGTAAATGTTATTTTCCTCCTCCGTAGGACGCTTCTGCATTAGGGTAAATGTCCATGTCTTGTCGGATTTTTGTGTGACTTATGGTTCTTGCATTAGGGTAGTTAGGGTTATCGTCAGGATTATCGTCATTAGGGTTACTGCACTAGGGTAAACATCATTTTTACCTTGTCGGATTCTTGTGGAACTTATGGTTCTTGCCTTAGCATTATCGTAGGTAGGGGTTGGGTTGTTTTCTATTTTCATGGGACGTAGAGTTCTTCTATTCTGGTCGGACTTAGGGTTCTTGTTTTCTGGTCGGACTTAGGGTTCTTCCCTTATGCTCTCGAGTTGCTGATATATTTAGGTTCTCTTAATTCCTATAGAAAGTGCCAATACAGCTTTTGTTTTAATCTTTTCTTTGAGTTTTTGTCTTGAGTATTCTTGTTTTATCTCAAAACTTCATTTCTTATCACCTGAGTAGTTTTGTTTTATCTTCAAACTTTACTTGAGATCTTCAAACCATTCTAATGCAAAAGAACCTTTCTCCACAAATTTTGTCTGTACAATTTGTGTCTTATTGTTTTATCTTCAAGGAATCTTGAGTTGTTGAAATATCTTAGTATTTCTATAATATATATATATATATATATATATATA
>Ga0123341_1007118_pt1 | contig 10175 bp, 7 predicted proteins | sample Turbeapinknodule_FD_89959 | JGI IMG/M metagenome (GOLD analysis project Ga0123341, IMG submission 89959) | Root nodule microbial communities of legume samples collected from Mexico - Turtle bean Mexico pink nodule | ecosystem: Host-associated > Plants > Roots > Nodule | place: Mexico: Nepantla...
AATTAATATTTTAATTATATTTAATTTAAAATATTATTATATTATTATAAATGATTATGAAGGATATGTGTTTTTGGGTTTGGAGAAATCTTTTCATATATTATATATATATACTACACCTTATGAAGCACTAACAAACTCCATCTCCACCACCCGCTCCGAATCCGGCACTAACACCATTTTTCTTCTCCTTCTTCTCCCGCCATCTCATTCCAATTTCCACCTCTTCTTATCTCTGAATTCGCAACTCCTTTTTCTCAAAATCAAAGCAATATACACGCAAGCTTACACGTGCTGCCTCTGTCTCCTTCTTTCTCTGCTCATGCCATTTTTTTCTATCCAATTTGCTAATTGGTAACTCTTGTTCTTTCAGATCTAACTTTTCTTGATGCCACTGATCACTAGAGGAATCACACAATCACTCTCAGAATCACTGGTGATCGTTGAAACCTTACGTTTTTGTTTTCCGCGTTTCAAATGCGTTTCGGGAGGATTTTTGTTTGCATATAATTAACTACTACCACATGATTAGTAATTAATTTTATGCCTCTTTGTCTGCAGAAGGTGTCTGGGCACTTTTCCTAGCAAAACATGAATTCGTCGTCTTTGCGTTTGTTTTCTTCCGAGCTCACATGTCCTGCGAGTGAATCCATGCAATACGCGAATGGGAACTTTCTTCTGTCCAGAGCATCGTTAAGGGTTTCTTGTTTTATTAAGAAAGGTGGTGATGTGGGAGTTTCTAATCGTGATGGAAGGAACGTGAGCGCAGCGGTTTCTTGCCAATTGATGCATAGCCACAAAGAGGAGTCGTATGAAAGAAAGAGAAGGCTGCAGGTGCCTCTACAAAAGGCAGATTTTGTGAGGACATTGTTGATTGACAACTATGACAGTTACACTTACAATATATACCAGGAACTTTCTGTTATTAATGGAGGTAAGTTCTATCTTTTTCACTTTGATGTGGATGTGTGTAGAAGACAATTTGGAAAATGTTGATTTGCTAGTGTAGTAGTAAAATCTCACAGGGAAGTGCCTTTTTCTAAATAAAGACTCTTTAAAATAAATTCTAGTCCTAAAATTAACTTCTTCAATATTGAACTGCAAATAATTTGTAAAAAAGTTATCATGTGTTGAAATGCAGTAAGTAAACCTGCTTGTCAATTTGAGTTGCTCATTATTGCATGTTATATATAGCAATCAATTGAGAAGAGTACTAGCTTTTGAGGTCTTAGAACAAATGCATTAGGCAACATGTTGGAGTAAATTTATTATGCTCATTTTTTTTTATATACGTGGTACTAGAAATGTAGAGTTCAGTTTGGTCATCTTGATTTGATAAAGCTCTCTGTTCACTATAATGTGGTTTTAACTTGGTGCCTTCCAAATACAGCTATAATGGCCAGTCATTGGATGAAGAAGTTTTGTAAGGTGTTTATGTCCTTTTAACAGCTGGTTTGGTTTAATCATTTTTGCCAGTCCCTCCTGTGGTGATCCAAAATGACGAGTGGACGTGGGAAGAACTTTGTCATTACTTGTATGAAGAAAATGCTTTTGATAACATTGTAATATCACCTGGACCTGGTTCTCCAGCATGCCCGGAAGATATAGGTGAAATCTTGGATGATCTTGTAGATTTGATAATTTCACTACATTTACTTATTGCTCCAAAAGAGGCAGCAGAAAACTAAGTTGCTTCTGTTACGGATTTCAATATTTGTGTTAAAAGGTCCCATCTTAGTTAGGAATATGGATAAAATACTATTAGTAAGGACAGTCCTTTTCCCATTAGCTTCTTTTGGGATTGAGTTAAGCTCACTTCATTTAATTTGGTTTTGGAACCTACCCCGATCTTGTTGTTGGGCTACTCATAGATGTCTAATCATATTTTTTTTAAAAGGACACCTAATTTAGTTTGCAAAATTTAATAATATTATTTAATTTGATACGTTACCCTGATCTTTATGTCGTGAAGCGTGGAAGTTTTTTTTTTACTTTAATAATTTTGGAAATGGTTCCTTATGTGGTTCAGGCATTTGTCTTCAGCTGTTGCTTAAATGCTGGGATATTCCTATTCTGGGTGTTTGCCTAGGACACCAGGTATTTTCTTTTCTTTTAAGCAAGATTGTTGCCTCCTCTCTCCCCCTACTCCTATGTTTACTTGTACTCGCTTTCTTTCTGCACAAACCTTACATGGACCATGCTTCCTTCATTTCTAGAACATCTTGTAACTTTTAAGGTTTCAACTTGTACTGTTAATAGCATGCCCAAGTTCTAATGCAGAGTTCACTTGAGTTCTTGAATTCCAATCTTGCGTTAACGTACAACAGTTTTATCCCTTTATTTCTTTTGTTTAGCCTTCCTTTGTAGTATGTAATCATACTAGGATAGGGTCTGTGTCACAATGTTTTCCCTTTTTCTTGTTTCTTCTGAAGATAAATTAGTATTCAAAGTCTTTTGGTGGAATGGAGTTTGGAAAGATTGGAATGGAATACGCATTTGGTTAATATGATTTTTAACTTAAAACGGGATGAAATTTTTATCCCATTCACAGATTTGTATGCTAGAAATAGAATCAAGAAGAAAATGGAGAAAACAGCATTTCGATGATCAAGAAATTCTTATTCCATTCACCGATTTGTTATGCTAGAAACAGAATCAAGAAGAAAATGGAGAAAACAGCATTTCGATGATCATATAATTGGGTTAAAGAATATTAAGATGATAAACTCTTTTTAATTTTGAAAAAAGTTGTAGTTTTACCTATATATATTGATAAATGATACTCTGTTAAGATGATATTTTCAGCAGTAAGCAAACAGTGTACTCGCTGCATTATGCTTGATGTTGGTCAATGGTTTGGTAATATGGTGGACCAACTCTTGTTCATAAATGCCTTATGTTGACTATCAACTTATTCATAAATGGCTCTCATAACTTTTGTTGTCATGTCTTGGCTGCTATCAAGTATTATATTAGACTTAAACTAAACCTGTTGTAATTCATCCTTTTGTATGTTCTTAATTGGTTAAGCTATGATTTGATAGGCATTAGGATATGTGCATGGAGCTCAAATAGTCCATGCATCTGAACCAATCCATGGTCGTTTGAGGTACGGTTAAACATTTCAAAACCATATCTGTTGTTTTTCTAGTACTTATTACGAAATTGCAACATTCATGAACATAAATATACCTAAAAAGTATCATTTAAAGTTATCGTATCTATCCTTACCTTTTCTTTTAACCAACTCTTTGCACTTTACAGTGAAGTTGAGCACAATGGCTGCCAGCTTTTTCATGATATACCTTCTGGTAGAAATTATGGTTTCAAGGTTTGTTCACCACTACATACTTGAAATATTACACGTTCTAATTCCTCAAATTCATCTTTTGTAATGTTGGCTGAAATTCCTATGATTTTTTTATTGAAGTGTTTTGCCATTTGCCCAAAATCACCTGCGTTCAATTCAATTTAATCAAAAGAGGGAGGCATTCCTAGCAATTCTAAAACATTTTCCAAACTAAAAGCCCTTTATTAGATTTGTAGTCCATATCGTAATTTGTATTTAGAAGAAATGGCTTTGCAAGTGAACAATTAATTGATATTATCCGAAGAGATTGATGCAGTGACAATCCTTCATCGTAAGTTACAAAATGCTAAATGATCTCTTGCAAATGTTTCTTTATCCATTTTTTCTTGTTAAATTTCTTCTTTTTTTTGTCAAAATTTTAAAAGTATCTGATCTACTATCATAGTCATAATTGTTCGTGGCATATTTCAGGCGGTTCGATATCATTCACTGGTTATAGATTCTATATCACTTCCCAAAGAGCTCATTCCAATAGCATGGACCTCTTCCACTAGCACACTTCCATTTATTGGGTCCAAAGATTTTGGCAAGTCCAACACTCATGAAGCTCAAACAGATCCAAGCATTTTCGTTGACCCCTTTTTAGCTAAAGTAGGAAATGGAAGTTCAAACCGTTTTGATTATGGAAATACTAGAAGTACAAGAGTTGTTATGGGAATCCGGCATTCTACAAGACCACACTATGGTGTGCAGGTGTCTAATACATAAATAATCTGCCTATAGGATTGCCTTTGCGTTTATATTAATTCATTATTTGTTAAATGTGTTCAACTCAACAATTTTGATCATCAGTTTCATCCAGAAAGTGTTGCAACCTGCTACGGAAGTCAAATATTCAAGAATTTTAGAGATATTACAGACGATTATTGGCTGAGATTTAAGTCATCTTTCAAGGAAAAACGTGCATATTCTGATGGTAAACTGAAGAACTTTGTTATTAAAATTTATTCTCTTTGTTGTGAATACATGAAAGATGCTTATGTTTAGCCCATATATTTTGTATGCTTAGTATCTATAAATACATAACCCTATACGATCATTATATACAAGGGGAATTAATCTTATACCTAGTTTTCTTTTGAATAGTTACGGAAAGAATTTCAATTTGGAGAGGTTACTCAAATGACATTTATATGTGATAATCAAGTTGTTCTTCGTATTATCTTAAATCCCATCTTTCAAAATAAAAAATATTGTGATTGATTGCCATTTTATTTACATGCTCCATAATTTTGTTTTCAATTTTCATTGACCTTCAAATAAATAGGTTCTGTGTAATTTACCTGAGCAGTAAACTTTCTTTAGCATGCATGCAGTTTTCAAGCGTAATAGACTCTACAGAGAGGTTAGCAGAAGTATTAGTGCAGAGAACAATGCAGAGGATCAGTTCAAAAAAAATAGTTCACGCAGAGAGACATTTGGAATATAATAAAGCTGAGGTGAAGCATTTAGAAATGTCCAACATGGTAAATACTCATCATGCAACCACTGGTTATACATGTTTGAAGTTGAAATGGAGGAAATTTGGTCACTTGGCTGGTCAAGTTGGTGGAGCAGAAAGTATATTTTGTGAGTTGTTTGGACATGAAACTGAAAACACCTTTTGGTTGGATAGTTCCTCCACAGAGAAGGTATTCCAATGTTTTCAAGTTTAGAGACACATTTTATTATCTCATGTTTATAATACACAATACATAATGTTTTCATTTGGATCTTCAAACGATAATAAACAAGCGATATAGCATCTCGTCATATTGAGATAAAAGCTTCATTATTTGCTACTAATTGTGAAATATTTATTATTCTTCCCTTCCTATTTAGGGAAGAGCACGCTTTTCATTTATGGGAGGAAAAGGCGGATCACTTTGGAAGCAGTTAACGTTCAGATTGTCTCATCAAAGGTTTGAAATCAATCCTCTCAACTGTTAGTTTTTTTTCTTAAATTTCTTAAATTTCTTAAATTCTTTTTCTGTTTTACATTCTTTTTTTTTTTTTTTTTTTTTGGTTGGTGAATGGGCTTCTTAAAAATAAGTGGTCTGCTAGTGTTCTGTTGTATGCTTTAAGAGTTGAGTTGTACTAGTTTCTTTATTGATGCATGAACATGATAATAAGTATTTCTATCACTATTTAACCTTTTTCCAGTGATGGGAGTTCAAAAGGCGGTGGTTATTTGTCATTGGAAGATTGTCAAGGTTCTACGGAAACGATATTTTTGAAAGAAGGTTTTCTTGATTTTTTGAACAAGGTACATACAGACTGAAAGGTGTTGGCCTTATGATGATTTATTCTTGCATATAACACTCCTCAACAAGGATACACCTTATTGTTAAACTTAGACATAGTTCTTGGGCTTCTTCCTAACAATTAAAGTTTCTAGGAGAATTGGTCCTCGACATGATACAAACCTTTGTCAGAAGTTCTATTCTTGTTATCCCCATTTTTCATTATTCAGTTGAAATATCGCAAGGTAAAAACTGGCCTAGTCATGTCTACGCTTCAAGCCTAAAAGGCTTTTTGCATGAAGGGACTTTTTGGATACAAAATAGTTACTGGCCTTCTACTTAACAGGTCAAGCTTTAGAGAGAATTAATCCTTAATACTTACGTATAATTTCTGTAGTTTGGAGATCCTTCCCAAGCTATGCTGCCCCGAACTTCTCTTATGATTTTTTAATCCAAAATGATTTATTCTAAACATCACATATGCTAATAAAGAAGATAATACAAAAAAGATCCTTATCCTCCATTCCTGGTTATCTAGACCAATGCAATGCCATGTATCACTTTGAATAATTTATGCTTTGATTAGGGACGAATTTAAGAAAGGAAAGAGGATGAGGTAGGATTTACGATAAAGTATACAGGGTTAAGATATCAGAAAAGTTGATTTTTTGTGTGTATTGAACCTCCATCATTTGTATATTTTGTTGGTGCATACTTAAATGATTTCCCAACTACTTGGATCTTCCCAGTCATGATACACATCATATTCATTTTCCTAACAATATATTCAATATTTTTTCCTTTTATTCATTTCTCCCACATAAAAATGTTGTCTTCATAATGTTGCAGGAGCTTTTATCATATCGTTATGATAAAAATGAATATGAAGGCCTACCATTTGACTTTCACGGTGGATATGTTGGTTACATTGGGTAGGTGGGAATGATAAGCAATTATGTCTATATTGAATATACCTAAACGCTTAAGCATCTGTCAAACAATTGCTCCTAATTTTATCTTTATTTTTTATGCTATTACTTCTGCTTTGTGGGTATTATTGCTGCTCTTTCTTGTCCTTCCTTGTTTCTCTGATTTTATGCTTAGTTTGAATCTTATATTCAGTTATATAATTATCTCTAATTGTCATTTTTTTTATCAGCATCTCTAATTGTCATAATATGACAGTTTACATTTATTTTGAGTTTGAAATATTATGGATCCTCATTTTGATATTTTGGATGTTACGCTTCCTCTTGCTAAGTATGTTTACTTGCATAGTATTGTTATGTAAATTTATTCTAGAATATATGAAAAGTATCTATTATATTGATTCTACCAGTCTATAAGAATAATTTAGAGTATTTTAGATCATCTCTCAGAATTAATTTTAATATTTCTTTATTATCTTTTGATTTATTTCCTTATTTAATAAGGACTATAGTTTAGTATTAATACAAATAAAGAGCACGTGCTTTATGTTCTGTATCATGGTAGCACCTCATTTCTTAATATGTGAAAGTTATCTTTTTATAGGTTTGATTTTCAAAAACCTTTTGAAAAACAGTAAGCATAAGAGTTTTTTATACTGATTTATCTCTACCGCAAACTATATATAGTTCTTCGTTAATCCACCAAGAACCGCCAACTTTCAAAGAGTATAAATATTTTTTCATAACCAAGTATCATTTCAATTCTTCTCCAAACAATAACCCAAGCTTTATTTAAGATTATGATTTAGTATCAAATCAAATAAAGGTTAGTGTTTATGTTCTGTATTCATTATCTATCCTCTAAATTCCCTCCTTCAACCATCTAAAACCCTGTAATTTCAGCATGATCTCTTCAATGAACCAATACTAGTAACTAGACACATAATCGGTTTCTTATGTTGCAGGTATGACCTCAAAGTAGAATGTGGTGTCAAATCTAACTGTCACAAATCTAAAACTCCAGATGCATGTTTTTTCTTTGCTGATAATCTTGTAGTCATTGACCACAAAAATGACGATGTTTACATATTGGCTATACACGAAGAAAGTTCAAGTGTTACACAGTGGTTGGACGACACAGAGGAGAAACTTCTGAACTTAGATGGCTCTGTGAAAATGCCTTTGGGAAAACATGACTCTCATTCTTTAACACTTTCCTCAAGTAAGCCTGGTTTTGCTGCTGAAAAATCTAGAGAGCAGTACATTGAGGATGTTAAGAAGTGTCTAAACTACATTAAAGATGGAGAAAGCTATGAGTTATGCCTCACAACTCAGATGAGGAAACCAATTAAGGAATTAAATTCTCTTGGCCTGTATCTGCATTTGAGAGAAAGGAATCCAGCTCCATATGCTGCTTGGCTTAATTTTTCAAAGGAGGACCTGTGTATTTGCTGTTCTTCTCCCGAGAGGTTCCTGCAGTTGGATAGGAAGAATACACTAGAAGCTAAGCCCATCAAGGGTACAATAGCTCGTGGTGCTACGAAAGAGGAAGATGAACAACTCAAATTAAAATTACAATTCAGGTGACCTATATTTAGTTTTACACATCACTATCTCAACAAATGTTTCTACAGCTTCATTTTAAATTTTGGAGTTACTTCTCTTAAGACATTGTTTGTCGTTAATGCTTTAATAGTTTGAAAGCTATCAAAACTCATTAAAAAGTGTTATACTCCTGTTTGGTTGGAAATTTAGTTGTGATGTTTATTATGAATCTGTTACCTAAACTTTAGATGTTCAGGAGAATTTGAGGTCCAATTAGCAACCGGTTTTTCTAACACAAAAATGATACAGATACTTGATATCCAGAATTGTAACATGTTGAAGGAAAGTAGTCTAGCTTACTTTCAGTTGGGTAAGTCTATGGTGAACTAAATTGCTTTCTCTTTCAGCGAAAAGGATCAGGCTGAAAACCTGATGATTGTTGACCTTCTAAGGAATGACCTTGGTCGTGTATGTGATCCTGGTTCTGTTCATGTGCCGCGTCTCATGGATGTGGAATCATATGCAACTGTTCACACAATGGTGAGTACAATTTGTGGGAAGAAGCGGTCAGATGTTAGTGCTGTAGACTGCGTCAAAGCTGCATTTCCCGGTGGTTCAATGACAGGTGCACCTAAGTTGAGATCAATGGAACTTCTTGATTCTATTGAAAGTTGTTCACGGGGTATATACTCAGGCAGTATTGGATTTTTTTCCTACAACCAGACATTTGATCTAAATATTGTCATAAGAACAGTCATTATACATGAGAGTGAAGCCTCAATAGGGGCTGGAGGGGCAATTGTTGCTCTGTCAAACCCTGACGACGAGTATGAAGAGATGGTCTTGAAAGCAAAAGCCCCATCAAGGGCTGTGCTGCATTTTGATTAGAGCTCAGTATAAGTCAAACAGGCCAAAGGTCAGAAACAATACCATTCATTTCATCCTACTAATCCTTATATATTTTCATAGAATAGAAAAAATGTTGTACTATAGTAAGGCTCAATTGTTTTTTGGCTTAGAAATCAAATGGTTTTCTTTCCAAACAGGAGGGTTCCTTTTCAAATTTTATAGAAACATAGATTTATGTATTGTTGTAGCAATCTTTATGCATAGATGGTTGTGCTGGTTGTACTTCAGGGGTTTTCAGAATGTAATTCGGAATGAATTCCCGATGTTTTCATTGTATTCATTCATTTGGTGGTGAAATTGGTAACCCGTTGTTCTTCGATATCCTTTCTGCATGGTTCTGCTATTATGTTGCTGCACAATAGTGATATCTTTTTGTTTAGATGGCAGTTTGTATCTGAAATGAAAATGTTTTATAATCCACGACCCCAAAGTGATAAGCGAAGAGAAAATTTGGAACAACATAGAAGGCATTTCATTATGCTCAAAGTGCATTAATATATTGTTCAATTAATAGTGGGTATAAAAGAATTTGTTTGATTCAATCTTAAACTGTGCAAGTTCCCTTGCATGCCTCATGGCTTATTAGCAAAACGTGCATGTCTACATCCAATAAAGCATGGCACTGTTGACAAATATAGTCGTTGTTTAGGCATGATAATCAATCATTAAGCTGCGTTTATAGTGAACACTACGGAGAGAGATGTTTCATTTTAATCATTTTTTAGGGATTTGTTTCTTATTGTTATTTGTGTGAATACTTTTGTTTTCAACCGTTGTTTTGAAGCTTTAATTTATGATTTTATTATTAAATATTGGTAAAAGTAATTTTAGTCTTTGAAAATATTTCATTTAATTTTTTTCCTATTTTCATAACTACCGTTGAATAATTTATTTCATTTATTTTTAAAAAACTTAAAAAAATAATTTTCAATAAATTTATGTGAGTAATTTAACTATTTAAAATTAAAAAAATTAAAATTCTTCTTACTACTTTTTTTTTATCAATTTCATGTCCATTTTTTTCTATATTCTCTCTTCAGCTTGGTTAAAATCAGGTATTGTGGCTTTAGATGAGGTTGGGGTGTTCCCGACACAACATATTTAGATTTACTTTTAAATTAAAGTTGATCATGATTATTATTTTGGTGATCAAAGATTACTCTTTCGCTATACAAGCCAATATTATTTTTTAATTAATAT
>Ga0123341_1007121_pt1 | contig 10173 bp, 4 predicted proteins | sample Turbeapinknodule_FD_89959 | JGI IMG/M metagenome (GOLD analysis project Ga0123341, IMG submission 89959) | Root nodule microbial communities of legume samples collected from Mexico - Turtle bean Mexico pink nodule | ecosystem: Host-associated > Plants > Roots > Nodule | place: Mexico: Nepantla...
ATGAAATTTTATATATAAAAAAATTATCACAAGTTTTTTAAAAAAAATATTGTTATTATTATTGTAAAATCAAAATGTAAAAAAAATGTCATAATGGTTTGATATTATCAATATGTTATTATGTTGTTTTTGACAACATAGTTACGACTTATCTAGCATAGACACAAACACTTATACGACACAAACATGAAGATATGTATAATCTCTAATATAATTATATTATTAAATTATAAATTATATAAATTTACAATAAAAATTTATGTGCACAAGTATGCTTCAGTTTTTTTTAAGTAAAAGATGTTTTTTATTGTTGGTTCAAAAGGATTTGTTCCTTATTTTTATAATCATAATAAAAATTTATAGAACAAGTTTGAATTTTTAGAAAATTAATCTATTTTTTTTTAAATTATGTTAGAATCGTGTTAGAATTGTTAGAAATTCAATAAATATTTTTTGAATTAGACACTTTACCGATATATATTTTATGAGTATCAGTGTTCGATATGTGTGTCCAACATTTACATGTCATTTAAAAAGGGTGTTCGAGCCTCATTGCAACATTAATTAACTTTCTAAGATGATCTTTTGTTCGTTTTTGTATGAAAACACTTTTTTAATCACCTTAATTTTTTTTTTAGTTTATATTCTTCCAAACAACATTTCTCCTTCCTTGCCTTCTATGTCTCTCATGCTCTTTTATCTATAACAATCGAAATGTTAGATTTTCTAGACGATTTGAAGTTAACTAAGAAAAGTATGGATATGCAGATTAAATCAACCATTTTCTTTAAAATTGAGAAAAAATTTCACCCATTTATTTTAATTTTATATTATTCCTTTATTATTCATATTTAATAATAAGGATATTGTAGTAATAAAACAATAACAAAAATGATAGAGAAAAATAAAAATGAAACTAATAACTATATTTATAATGTAAGTGCTGGAACAAAGACAAATCTTATTATTTATCAATAAATTAATTTATATATGCTAACATAGTTGTTGTGTTATATCTTCTACTTTCTCATCATTTTTATTTTTTTTGAATTTTCTTTAAAGTAAAATAATTTTGTAGGTTAATTATTAAAATTGATTAAATTTTAAAATATTATAAAAAGTGTGTTAATGTTAAAATTTTAGTATAATTAAATTTCAACTAAAATCATCTTACCTTGATACAACCTTAATATTAATTTAAATCTGATTAGTGATTTCGACAATTTTTTAAAACTCTATCAATAATTAAGGTACAAAATTACATTCCTTTTCATTAAAAAAACCGAATACTGACATTATGTAACCTTTATGTTTCTATGTCATGTTCTAGATACAGTGTGTCAGTGCATTCCGTCTTTTGTCGTCATCTTCCTCATTAACATACGTGTAGCAATGCATTCACTCCAATTTCAAGAATGAAAAAAAAAATATAGTTGTTAATATAGATTAAATTAAAACTACTCACGTACAAAGAAAAAAATAACTTGTTATGAAGATGACTTTTGAACAAGAGTGGTTATATTTTTTCCCTTTAACTTGTTGCTATTGTTTCATGAGCGAGACTAATTAAAGAGTCCATACATAATCAAAAGCTAATTAAGACATAGTATAAGAAACATGAATCATTAATAACTTCATGAATCAACAATTCATTTGAAGATGGATCAACTCAAATTGTCTTCTTCTAAATTTGTCTCTCTCCAATTAATTAGCTTCTAATTGTCTTTTAAAAATGGAGAGAAGAGGACCATCATCATCTCATCATATCAAATTATCCACACTGAATAAAATTTTGAAAGAAAAAAAAAAAGACAAGTTATTAATTTGAGCAGTGCATTAACCATTTTTTTTACACAAACTCGTTACCAGAATGACCTTCCGCTTTAAAACAAAGAAACGACACAGAAAAATATAGGAGAAAAATTACTCTCAAGTTATTAATATTGTCTTTTAATAATATTTAGTTTTATCTTAATATACCATGTATTCAATAAAATAACAATTATTAAAATAAAAATCACTAAAATAAAATTCAAAATTTAATGAAAAAAATAATACCAACTATACTTATAATATTACAGTAAGGTAAGTTCTACCCAAAATATTGCATGTACATTAATATTACATACACATTTGTTTATGAAAGGTGTCGAAGGTTGCTAGTTGTGAGAATTTTAAATTTTTGTAATGGATCAGGATTTCAGTACATACATTTCTATAAATGATTATTTTTGAAATAAATGTAATTACATAATTTTAATAAATTAATAATGTACTATTTTGGGCAATATTAACCTATGAAGGTGTTTCTTATCCAAAATCCCTCCCAGCATCTTGTTATTTTTGTAAAAAGATTAACTTAAAACTTTGAATTGTGCAGAAAAATAAAAGAAGTGAAAAAGAAGAATATTTATAGGGTGTATTTGGATATTGAAAGTAAATTATGATGATGAGTGGGGTGTTGGTTTCACCTAACTGTAACTGCAGAGGAGAAAGAAAGAAAGAAGAGAAGTGAAGGGCATGCATGGGGACATGTATGTTTGTTGGTAAAAGAAATACAAAAAATGGGTTGACTCGTGACTCGTTCCTTACACGCTCCACCAAACCCAACACAAAGAGAACACGTAGTATAGCATGGACCCATGCTCCCTTTTTCTTTCTCATCTCTCCATCCCACATTCCATTTCATGCCATGCACCCAACACTCCAAACACCAACTCTATATATACTAAAACCAACCAATCTATCTCCTGTTCGTTTTCATTCAAACAATTCCTCAAACACCTTGCAGCAACATGCAACTCCCGATACAACACCGGTGGCGGGCCCAGTAAATACCGATGGCTTCCACCATCGCTTCCACAATGACTTCCACCTCCACCGATCCCGACCCCGACGCTGCCGTGAGGGCGGTGAGGAAGCGCTACGAGGGCCTTCTGACAGTGCGCACGCGCGCGATCAAAGGCAAAGGCGCCTGGTACTGGGCCCACCTCGAGCCCACTCTCGTCGGCAACGCGGTGAAGCTCAAGTGCTCCCTCTGCGACTCTCTCTTCTCCGCCTCCAACCCTTCTCGAACCGCTTCCGAGCATCTCAAGCGTCGCACGTGTCCCAATTTCAACCACTCCTCGTTGCCTTCGCCGTCTCCTATTTCCACCGTGCACTCCCACTCCAACAACGGCAGAAAGAGAACCTCCTCCTCAACCTCTCCGAATCAAGACCATTCCGTTCAGCATTTGGTGTTGTCCGGTGGGAAAGATGATTTGTGTGCTCTCGCTATTTTCGAAGACAGTGTGAAGAAGCTCAAGAGTCCTAGGAATTTGTCGCATGTTCCTCCTCCTGAGTTAACCCAGGACCAGGTTAACTCCGCTGTTGAGTTATTAGCAGATTGGTTCTATGAGTCTTGTGGCTCTGTGCCTCTCTCTTCTCTTGAACACCCCAAGTTTCAGTCCTTTCTCACCCAGCTGGGTTTGCCGGTGACTCTGTTGAGACGCGAGATATATGGTTCTAGGCTCGAGGATAGGTTCGGGGTGGCCAAGGCTGAGTCCGAAGCTAGAATCAGAGACGCACTGTTTTTTCAAGTTGGGTGTGATGGTTGGAAGGGCGAGGATTGTGTGACGAAGTTTATAGTGAACCTTCCCAATGGGACTAGCGTGTTCCACAAGGTGGTGCTTGGTGGGGGGGTGGTGTCGTCTAAGTATGCTGAGGAGATATTGTGGGAGGTGGTGAAGGGCGTTTGTGAAAATGATGTGCAGAGGTGTGTTGGGATTGTTGCAGACAGGTTTAAGGGCAAGGCGTTGAGGAACTTGGAAGTTCAAAACCATTGGATGGTGAATGTTGCTTGTCAGGTTCAAGGGTTCACGGGTTTGATCAAGGATTTTAGCAACAACCTCCAACTTTTCAGGGTAGTCACTGAGAATTCTCTCAAGGTTGCTAATTTTATCAACACTGAGTCTCAGGTTAGGGGTAGTTTTCTCAGGTACCGGATTCAGGAGCTGGAGTGTGCCGGGCTGGTTCGGGTTCCCTCTCCCAAATGTAACGTGTTGAAGGACTTCACATCTGTGTTTCCAATGCTGGAGGACCTCCTGAGATGTGCTGCCGTTATCCAAATGGTGGTGATGGAGGACGCGTTTAAGGTGGCGTGTATGGAGGACCCACTGGCCAGAGAGATTGCCGGGATTCTTCAGAGTGAGGGGTTCTGGAATGAACTGGAGGCGGTTTATTCGCTGGTCAAGCTCATCAGAGGAGTGGTTCAGGACATTGAGGCTGAGAGGCCGTTGGTTGGTCGGTGTTTGCCTCTCTGGGAGGAGGTTAGAACCAAGGTGAAGGAGTGGTGTGTTAAGTACAGTGTTGTGGTAGAACCTGTGGAGGAAATACTTGAAAATCGATTCAGGAAGAATTATCACCCTGCATGGTCAGCTGCATTTATACTTGATCCTCTTTACTTGGTTAAAGATGCAAGTGGAAAGTACCTTCCTCCGTTCAACTACTTAACTCGTGAACAAGAGAAAGATGTTGATAAGTTATTGACGAGGCTGGCTTCGCGAGAAGAAGCTCATGTTGTGTTGATGGAGCTCATGAAGTGGAGATCAGAAGGGCTTGACCCTCTTTATGCACAGGCTGTGCAGATGAAACAACAAGACCCCATTACAGGGAAGATGAAGATAGCAAATCCACTTAGCAGTAGACTTGTTTGGGAAACTTGCCTCAGCGAATTTAAATCCCTACGGAAGCTTGCAGTGAGGCTCATTTTTCTGCATGCAACCTCATGTGGATTTAAGAATAATTATTCTTTCATCAGGAAGATATCTGCTCAGAAGCACTCGAGAATTTCCTTGGAAAGAGCTCAGAAAATGATATATATTGCAGCTCATGCCAAGCTTGAAAGACAAGATTTTTCCAATGAGGAAGAGAAGGAGGCAGAACTGCTTGCTATGGAAGGTAGTGATGATGGCATGCTGGCTGACGTCTTTGCCAATGCACCCTTAATGTAATGTGCCTCTTTTCAACTCTGTAGAATTCTGCAACTTTAGGATTTACCAGATTTTTTTTCCAGAGCTGTTCTACTATTCCCTTATTCCAAGTGAAATATTTCGTGACTTGTGAGATAAACAGAAACGGATATTGGAAGAGACCTGACTGTTATGTCGTCTTTGATTCCAATGAATCATCAGTATTTTTTCCATCTTTTACTTGGGTTTCTTAGGCTTTTAAAGGAGGAACAATTGCTCATTTATTAGCATAACTACAACTCAGGAAGTGGGCTAGAAGCGTCTGCTTGAATCATTTGTAATGGGAATTGTTTTGAATCACATTCTCAAATTAATTTATACTTTATAATAACGTAAAAAACTAAGCTTCATTACATTCAAACTTAGTTTCTACCTCGTCCGTGAAAATTGAAGTACTAATTGCCAGAAATATTCACCAAGACATGTATTAGTCCTATTCCACAATTTGCTCTGTTGTTTCACTTTGGGTAGATCCAAGTGCTAGGCTGCAAGCTTTGTAAATGGCTATGGTATCAATTTAAATATTGACCCACAGTCTCAGCATCTTTTAGGACTGATTATTATCGTTAAATTTCTGTGGCTCGTGTTTAGCTGTTGAAACTGATATGATGTTGATACCAAACAAGCACTGAAGCAAGATATTTAGAAATTTAAAGCAAACTGAATTAATGGTCAATATAAAAAAAACATAAAGAACGACAGTAGGAAATATTGTGGCTGGAGCAATTTCCTCTTTTTGTCTTAAAAGACCATAGTTCTGTGGAAGGAGCTTTTTACTTAAACTTAAAAGTGGAAAAGGCATCCTACAATAGTCAATGACTTTTGTATATGCATCTAATTGATGCTTCATGTCTTGATATGACATAACACCATGCATTGTGTAGATTCTGCTTGTCATGATCAATTGTTTGAGTAGAACAAGATGAAATATCTTACAGTTTGACCACCTGTGACCTCTATCACATCCAAAGGCGATACTGTTCAGTTTAGTTTCCGAGTTCAGTTGACCAAAAGGTCCAACTGTTTTCAGAAAACTGCTCGATATAGGAGATTGAGTACACATAGGTTCTGTACCAAAAAAGAGTTTATTCGTGTTTCTCAAGTTCAGAACTACTTCAACATTGACGCACTAGCTAATTGGAGATACTTCAAAAGTTTTGCTTCACAAAGAAGGGCATCATATATAAGCAATTATTTATATTTTGTTCTATGACAATTCTCACGTTCTTATCATCAGATAAACATTTAGTATTCAGTAAATCACTTGTCTTTGAAGATATTAAGATCCATTTTCAAGAAATTTCCAACTTTCAAGTGCAAGAATTTCTGAACAGTATTTGTTATTACTTGGTCTCCCTCTTTCTTAGAAGACTGTTGATACACGGGATTGTTTCGCAATTGTGAAGTGGAAACCTATTCCAGGCCAGTTTTTGGCCTCACTTTCTAAAGTTGATTCAAGTATAGGATTCTTCTGTTTCCAACAAGCTCACAATACCAACCATCCCCTTCTAATTTCTTTTGAACTCCTGAAAAGAAAAACATAGCTACAGATAAATCTAAAAGACTAAAGATACTCCATATCTATAGGAATAATCATAGTAATGTTCAATCATAACTACATCTATCTATTCTCTATTTGAAAGATAAAAAAAGAAAAGAACACTGGTTAATTAAGAAATTCTTTTATAAAAAGTGCTCCGAAGACCACATCTGTCAAGAAAACTGTTGACGTTCATAATATTTACGTCATTAGGGAAATAGGTCTCATAAATATATGGTTTACATATGCCACTATATGTTCTGGTTAGATAAAGTTTTCATGTTGAAGATAACTACAAAATGACACAAAAAGTAGCAGGCCCCCAAAATTTAAATGTTACTTTTTTTTTGCTTCAGAGGTGGCATTGCTTGAAGCAGTAGGGTGGGTGGCAAACCGGACTTGGTCGCGACGTGGGTCAACCTCGGAAGAACATGAGAAGGAATCTTTGTTGCCGCAGAAGCACTTATAGATAATCCGGCAAATCTACTGGAGTGTTTGTTTCTGACAAAATGGTGAGGCCCACCATGGGGGAAGTGGCTGTCCATGTCACTGCTTTGGTTGTCATGGTCAAAGAAAAGTGAGGTATGAGTGGCCTTCCTTTACATCAATCCACTCTCTATTTCTGTGTGTGTGTTTATTGTTGTTTTGGCTTAAGCTAATGCCCCACAATCCTTGATTTTGAAAACCATCTTTTGTGATAATATAAGCTTTCTAAAGGCAGCCTGGTGTTAACTGTTTATCTTAACGTTGAAAGTTGTAGGTTTGCGGAATGAACCGTTTGGCTTACCATGATTGCTAAAAAGTCTTGGAGAAAGTTAAAACAAGGAGTATAGGGAAAGAAAATCAAAGTGAAAGCTAGGAGGCCTGTCGGCATAAGGAGGTGCATAATATGGCTCAAGGGATAATATTGCAATAAGCTGCATAATAAAAGCAATATTTAGATGTACGTTCAGGGGATTATTCTAATTTTTAATCATGAACAATAGGCTGGTAGTTCTAGACTTGGTGGTGATGACATCTCATATCACTTTCTTTTACTCTTCTTGTCGTAGTCATATCATACGTACATGAGTTCTCTTTTAATGTCATACTTTTGCAAACTTGAGAAATTGATGTAAAGATTATTCTGACATATGACACATACTATCAATTTAATGCATAAATTCCTCAATCTATTTGTCATTTATTAAATAAATTCTTTACCATATTGTGTACGGAAATGTCTGTGCTGACCTGTCCATCTATGCATACAAGACTTTCAGAAATATCTAGTGCATGCTGTTTAAATCCATAAAATTAAGAATTCGGTTAACAACTTCTGTTTGTACCACGGCAATTTATCTTCAATGTTTAAGAGCTTATTTCCTACATTTATCTGCACTGGTACGTGTATGTAGTGTATAAAATATAGACAAGTGCATGCTAGAATTTCTCCTCTGACTTCAAGGCTATAGTTTACTGCGCCTCCTTAAATCACTGGCAAATATTCTAGAAGTATCTAGATGAAAAAATTACGTAAGCTGACTGAACTCATTACTAGAGTTTAGTAGAGTAGAATACTGTATTGTTGATTTGATAATTGATTTAACCTTGTAATTAATTTGGTGTAGAGGTAGTAGCTCATGTCGGCAAAGGAAAGCAATTCTTCTGACTGCCTACCAACTCAAAGGTATTTGTGCTTTTATAATTTTATAAAAAAATCTTTAATTTTGGCGAGTTCTTAATTTCTGTTGCTTGTGTGGTACAATTTCATTTTTCATTCCAGTCTGGTTCTTGTATAAGAGAGCAGAATGTGATGATTGGCACGGGAACACAGGAACATCTTTCTGTAATAGTCTTCATACTTTCATGTTCTCTCATGATTAATCTTCCTTTTCAATGCCTCTCTTTCTTCCTCCTATTGACACGATCCTCCCTGTTTCAAATTTGGGTATGGTGCTAGGTAGGCCATTCTTTTATGAAGAGAATCAAAGTTCAAATCTTGCACAAGCTAATTGTTGGGGAGGCCACCCCTGGTCGCGGGCAGTGCCTGAGGGGTTAGTCAAACTTGTAAGAAATACCTTGTTAAAGAAAATATTTCAGAAATGGAGAAACATGTGTGTATTGTATATATAATTTCAGTGTTATGTTGAGAAACATGTGTGTATTGTATATATAATTTCAGTGTTATGTTGTGTAGCATTGACACCTAAACATTCCATTGTTATTGTTTTTAATCAATACTCATAGTCAACAATGAAAAAAGAAGAAGAGGTTTTTTCTTATCATGTTACTGGTAATCACTTTCACGATAAAATGATAAAAAATGACAAGAAGAAGAGATGTTTCTTATTTTCTTATGTATATATTACATCACTTCATGTATAGGAAATATATAGGGAGTTTTTCTCCCCAAATTACAATCTAATTAGGTAAGGATACTAATCATGAGATTCTATAATTATTAAATTAATTGCATATAATTGAGTACAATATCGTCAAATATTGCATATAATTTGATAATTATTATTTCCTTAATACTCCCCTCAAGTTGGTAGGTGAAGATCAAGAACCCCCAACTTGTAGCGTCAAAAATTGTTACTTGCCCAATGCCTTCGTAAAAATATCTGCGAGCTGATACTGTGTCGATACATATGAAGGACTGATTATCCCAGCTTGTAATTTTTCTTGCACAATGTGACAGTCTATCTCAATGTGTTTTGTGCGTTCATGAAATACTGGGTTTGCATGTAATGCCGCTTGATTGTCACAGAAAAGTTGAGCTGACAAGTTACATGACACCTTTAAATCGATATCGCAACCAAACTATCTCCAAACAAGTATTGGCCATTGCGCGATATTCTGCTTCCGCTAATGATCTTGATACGTTTGTCGGTTTTTTTGACTTCCATGAGATAATAGAGTAACCAAGAAAAATGCAATATCCAGATACTAATCTCCTAGTTGTCTGACAACCTCTCCAGTCTTAGTCGTAATAAGCTGTCAATGTCAGATTGTTTTCGGATGGCAATAGCAATCCTTGTCTTGGTGATCCTTTGATGTACTTTAGGACTCAAATTGCGGCATCCCAATGAGGTTTCCGTGGATCCTGTATATATTGACTTAGGGTCCGAACCGAAAATGTTATGTCAGGCCGAGTAACCATGAGGTATATCAGTCGTCCACGAGTCACCTGTATTTGACTGGATCCTTTAATAACTCTCCATCGTCTAGTGTGAGTTTTAGGTATTGTTCCATTGAAATTTGTCTGGACGAGCACCTGTGAGTCTCGTATCCTGCAAAATATCAAGCGCATATTTTCATTGGGACATGTAAATACCAGCTTTGGAACGGGAAAATTCAATCCCTAGAAAATATTTTAGGTCTCCAAGATCTTTAATGCGAAATTGTTGTAATAAGCAATCTTTAACACGCTGAATTTCTGTCAAATCATTTCCTGTCAAAAGAATATTATCCACATAAATCAAAAGAACAATAAATGATGAGTTATTCTGTCTTTTAAATAGAGAGTAATCTATCTTGGACTGTTGAAATCCTACAGATTTAATCACATGAGAAAATGTTGAAAACCATGTTCGAGATGCTTGTTTGAGACCATAAAGGGATTTGTTGAGTCGACATACA
>Ga0123341_1007123_pt1 | contig 10171 bp, 9 predicted proteins | sample Turbeapinknodule_FD_89959 | JGI IMG/M metagenome (GOLD analysis project Ga0123341, IMG submission 89959) | Root nodule microbial communities of legume samples collected from Mexico - Turtle bean Mexico pink nodule | ecosystem: Host-associated > Plants > Roots > Nodule | place: Mexico: Nepantla...
GGATTATTTTATATGTAAATTAGCAATAAATCCTCATAAGTGTCTATATTTTAATATGAAATATTACTGAAATTAGACACTTATCAATAGGCTCGAAAATGGCTCTAATACTATGTTAAGAAGTGGGTTTTAAACCTAACTCAACCTCATAAAACCGGCTCATGAGGTGAGGTTTGCACTTATATGGTTTACTCCTAAATATTGTTATGGATAAACTTCATGTAAGGCAACAACACATAACTCTTTTTTGTAAATTGAAAAATATTATTACGTGAGAGATTGGAAATTGGTTGAAGATACAATAGTTTGTCTTTTACCTTGTTATTCCCCTATTTTTAATATCTCCTTTTACTTTGCTTACTGAATGAAGGCAATTGAACTATTGGGTAGGATGTTTATTGCGTTGGTTGGTACCTTTTCTTCTGTGGCTGTATTTAATCTTGTAGCATACATATCCCTATGCAAGTGGCTGTTTAATGTGTTTGTTTTAACAGTTAGAAAGGAGGTGGCATCTCTTTGAACCAAACTTCTTAGTTCACATTTCAAATCCACACAAGAAAACAGTTAAAAGCCCTTAACCGTGAATTGATTACCAATTTTTTGAGGTATGAAGATAACCTTTTTAGCTGTGGAGATGAATCAAAATCTTCAATTTCATCTAAGTTAAGAGTTGAAAAGGATTGTGCTTTATATTAACAACGCCAAAAATGTGAGATTTGAACATCTTGGCCAGCGGAAGTGGTTTCAATGAAGTACAAACGCAGCATCTTTCGACAAAGAATCATAAAAATCACATTGAAAAAGATGCGCCATTTGAATCATTTAGTTGGTTCTGTGGCACATGATTGTGCGCGTAAATGTCTGTGTGCTCTCCTTAGCCTTTGAAACATCCAATCAAGGGTGAAGTGGATGAGCTGAAAATCATAGCCTAACCATAAAAATTTCATGTTGATGTTAAAGTCTCTCTTCAAATGTGAATTAATGAATGCAAACAGTGCATGGTGTATCTTCTGGAAGAGAGGATTAGACCTTCAAATATATACATACATGGGAAAAAGATGGGTAGGAAAATTTAGAAAACATGATTTTGGTAATAAGAAAAAGAAAGCATTTGCAGCTGAGAAGTATTTTTCAACTCATGGAATGGTTCCTGTTGGCTGAAAATAGCATAAATGTCTTACATCGAAGTGGACAACTAAGGACTACATTGTGTAGCATGCAAGAAAACTTTGAAACGCTTAAAATACATGACTAGCATTATTTTATGGTCACCTACCAGTTGTAAAACGACATAGCATCATAGATTGTTCCATTATAAGGTTGCTTGGTCATGTGTTAGTATTCAAAAGAGAGGAGACTAACAAGGACCAAGGAAGAATTGAAGAGACACACAAAAACATTAACTGCTAAAGTGAATGGATTCACGCCTTCTGCCAATTTTTCTGGTGGCTCTTTCATTCTCACCATTTGTTCATTCCTTGGTGCGTCATTACAAGTTTAGTGTAAGTACTTCCTATGTGACACTGTCCAAAACAAGTGAAAATTACTGAAAGTTCTACTCTTAACGTTAAAAATAATATTATAAATCATGACTTGACCAATTAATTAATGTTGCTCAATGTGTAAAGGTGATCTCGAAGAATTCCACAAGGCTTTGCTCCACAAAATCATTTGTCACAGTCAATGGACAATGTCCAGGGCCAACTCTCTATGCAAGGGAGGATGATACAGTACTTGTAAGGGTTACTAACCATGTTAAGTACAATATTACAATCCACTGGTGAGAATTTCCACTCCTATATAAATAGCAAGAAACTGAGAAAGTTGGCAATAGAAAAATTGAGTAGATCATAAATTTTGGACCATGACAGGCATGGAATCAAACAGCTTCGAAGTGGATGGTCTGATGGGCCAGCATATGTCACACAATGTCCGATTCAACCTGGGCAGAGCTTTGTCTACAACTTCACCACTACAGGCCAAAGAGGCACCCTTCTCTGGCATGCTCATATCACTTGGCTAAGAGCCACGGTGTATGGTGCCATTGTCATATTACCTAAACGAGGCATTTCTTATCCATTTCCCACACCAGATAAAGAAAAGACAATCATTCTAGGTAAGTTTTATCATAGGATAAAATGTATTTTAAGTCTCTCGGGGAAAATTGGTTTTAATCTGTGTTTAAAAATGATGAAACTTGACAGATTTTGTCTTTACTCATTTCATTTTGACATGACTAGAGATGGAATTCATCCCATTTTCTGAAATACAAAGACTAAATCACTGCTTTTTAAAATATAGGAAGTAAAATTAGTTTTGGTCTTGAAACAGCTAAAACATATTTTACCATTTATGTTATTGATCTAACTATGTTCCTTATCACTGTACTTTTTTTTTTGCATTAACTTTGATTTGAATGATTTACAGGTGAATGGTGGAAATCAGACGTTGAAGCAGTTCTCAATGAGGCTGAAAGTTCTGGTCTGCCACCCAACATATCAGATGCTCATACCATCAATGGACATACAGGACCAGTTCCCGGTTGCACCTCTCGGGGTACTAATATAATATTACAGGGTTTATTATAGACTAACTATTTGTTTCTCGATAATTTAATATTAACAACAATGCTATTCATCACTTTTTATGTAACTCTTATGAATCAATTTTTAATCAATGAGGAGTTGATGAGTGGACAGTGAATAAGTTATTGAGTAAATCACTAAGATAGTGTGTGAATTGTTGTAAAATTCTTAATAATATTGAAATTAAGAAAAACTAAAATAAGTCTCACAATATAGGGCAGCAAACTACAATTCCAAAAAATAAATCAATCATTTACTTAATTTATTTTTAAGAGAAAAAAATGTTTTAATATCCTTTTTTTGTGTGTTTATCTAATATTGTTTCATAACTTTCAGCATTTTTTAAAGTAGAGAGATAAACTTAAATACAGTTTTCTAAGTGTTTTGTTATGCAAATTTCACTTCGTAAACTGCATGATAAAAAATTTGCATGAGAGGTTGATTCAGAACATGATTGATTCCCTATCTACTTTTGGTTTTTACAACTGTTTTCTGAAACAATTTGAAATTACTTACCAATTAATTCTGGATCACTTCATCATTCAAAATCTATTAAATTTAGAAAAATATTTCCAAAACAATCACTATTTTAAAAACCAGAACAGAGAAATGGTTAGGAAATATTTTCTTAACTCAAATTCATAAACTATAATTTTGAATAGATAAAATATTAAAATAAGATCTGGATTTAACTTTTATCCTTTTTGCTAACAGAGCTTGGTTATCCTTTTTACTCTAGCATCAATCATGTTATAGCTAAAGTAAGAATATAAAAGAGAAAGAAACAGTTTGTAGATGTTTAGACAGATCCTGAAATATAGAGCTGAATCAAACTGTGCAGGTTACACTCTACATGTTGAAAGTGGCAAGACTTATCTTCTGCGTATCATCAACGCTGCTTTGAATGATGAACTCTTCTTCAAAATTGCGGGGCACAAGCTAACAGTGGTTGAAGCAGATGCATCCTACGTTAAACCTTTTGAGACAGACACAATATTCATGAGCCCTGGCCAAACCACCAATGTCCTATTATCCGCTGACCAAGGTGTTGGCAAGTACTTAATAGCAGTTACTCCTTTCATGGACGCTCCTATAGGCTTTGACAACGTTACTTCCATTGCTACACTTCGCTACAAAACCACACCACCTTATCCCACAACAACTCTAACCACCATTCCTGCACTCAATGCCACTCCTTTAACAAGTCACTTCATTGATTCCCTAAGAAGCCTTAACTCAAAAGAATACCCTGCAAGAGTTCCATTAACCGTTGACCACTCTCTTTTCTTTGCCATAACCGTTGGCCTTAACCCATGCGACGCGTGTCCCACTGGGAGCAAGCTTGTGTCTGCTCTTAACAACATCACCTTTGTGATGCCAACAACATCACTTCTTGAAGCACATTACTACAACGTCAAGGGTGTTTTCACAGATGATTTCCCTGCACACCCTCCTATTGTTTTTAATTATACTGGTACTCAACCGGCTAATATTCAGACCAATAATGGCACGAGACTGTACAGATTGAATTTCAATTCAACTGTTCAAATTATTCTCCAGGGCACTGCAATGATAGCTCCAGAAAATCACCCATTTCATTTGCATGGCTACAATTTCTTTGTTGTAGGGCAGGGGTCAGGGAACTTTGATCCAGAGAAGGATCCATTAGGCTTTAATCTTGTTGATCCAGTTGAGAGAAACACCATTGGGGTACCAAATGGTGGATGGGTAGCAATCAGATTCAGGGCAAATAACCCAGGTAGTTCCTTACTAACCACTTTCTATGTGTGTTTGTTTGTTGTGTTTCAAAATTTTCCCATATAATTATTATGTATAATTATAATATAGAGTAAATAGTATAACAGAATAGAAGGTTTGTATATACAGTGAGTTCTGATTAGTTTTCTCTGTAAAATCTGTTGTTACAATGACCATACATGAAAATTAAACTTTGGTGATTCTTATAATGTGTGAACTGTGAAGGTGTTTGGTTCCTGCATTGCCACTTAGAAGTACACACCACATGGGGACTTAAGATGGCATTCATAGTAGACAACGGCAACAGTCCCCACGAGTCCTCGTTTCCACCTCCCAACGACCTTCCAAAGTGCTAAAGTTTCTGAAGAAAAAGGAATGAAATTTGGAATCTGAGAGACAAGGAACCAGAGTGTACAATATTACACTTGAGAGGTGATGTCACCACCCAAAGGGGAACACATCAAATAGTTAGTGGCAGTTTGTGAAGTTGGATTTGTAGCAGAAATCAATAAAATACTTGCTCTACATAATTCAAAGCTGTTTTTTGTTCTCTATTGTCAGTTTAGGGGTTCATAAAATGTGATGAATGCGCTTGTTAAAACTTCTATTTATTGAAATGGCTTTCTAGAATTCAAACTATTTTTGTATTCTGTTCAAGTTCAACTAGAGAACAATCTTTTACCGCGTTAGAAGCACCACTATTGCCTCCACTAAGCTTGCTATTATTGATATTTTGGTCAATGAGTAATGTTGGCAACTTTTACTTGAATCATAGAAAAAGGCAAAAAGTAACAAACAACGCGCCAGGTAGGGGTCGAACCTACGACCTTCTGCTTAGGAAACAGACGCTCTATCCACTGAGCTACAGGCGCAACTTTGTTATGTCAAAGTATAACAAATATTGTATAACAAATTTAAGTATTGACCATAAGCAGGCAAAAGACTCTATAATAGAATAATTTTCATAATCTCTATATAAAGATCAAGTTTTCATGTTCAGATTTTATCACTGGAATGATAATTCTTACTTAATTAGGTGTATGAGTAAAATATGTATGAGCGGGATGAATAATATTCTTAGATATTTTAGTCTATTCTTGTTTGATAAATTAAATTATAGATTAATTTTACAAGTTTACACCAACAAATTCTTTGATTCTTAAATTTTATACTTTATATGAATGTTTTAATAATCTGAAAATCTTACATAGTTTATATAAGTCAAAAATAGTTTATAAAAAAAATGTGGCAAGTGCCAAAATAGATAATATTATGTTTATCTAAAGGGAAGTTATATTTTCCGCTAAAAAAGTTTGTATATTTTACTATTTTACCCTTATTTTATTTAAACCTCTTTTGAATATGTGATTAAGAATGGATGCAGAAGCAGCAAGTAGCAAGTGTAACACTCTAATCCCAATCTCATTACCTTAAAGAAAACCCTTAAATTATTTCCATTCTCTCCTTTGAAATCACTACACAACCACCAAGAAATCCAAATCTAATTCCTTATCTTGTTGGATACCCTGATTCCTACTCTCTAAGTAGCACTCAGTTTCTAATATATATATGTATATGTATATATATATGTATATATATATATATATGTGTGTGAGAGATATGCATTTGCTTTTAAAGTTTGCTTGGTCACCAAGAAACGACAAAGAGAACCTGTTTACAACTTTTCCTTTGTTGATTGTAAAATAGTCTCTCTCTTTTCTGTATTGGATCATATCTTTACCCTCTTCCCTTAGGTTCTCAAAAAAATTTCTCTCTTGTCGTGGACCTCACCTTTGTAGGATCACCTTAGAAAAACATTATTTTCTCTTTGGTGGGGAGGGGGTGAGAGTTTCTATCGTATTCCTGGTTTCATCCACAAGACATTAACATCTATGCTGTTTTAGTTTCAGAATTCGTTATACTAACACACCAAAATTCTGGTACACCATGGTTTTTCCAAGATTTTGTACGAATCTAAAAGGTATGGCTTTTGTAGATTCTCAACTTTATCTTGATCATACAAGCAAAAGATTCTGAAATCTGTGCACCTTGTGAATCAAAGCTCTGTAATTTCTTCTTGTTTGTATTTCTCTCCTGTGTTTTACGAGCACCCTTTCGAGTTCCTCTCCATTTCCACCTCTTTAGGGACTTAATTCAACTAGAGTTTTTTGTGTGCTTGTGGTTTGAGGTATGGAATTGGAAACCCTCTACCCTCCTTGTTTTATGCCAGATTCAAATTGGTTTGTGCAAGAAAGCCACAGCACAGAATGGACTAGAGAGGATAACAAGAAGTTTGAAAGTGCCCTTGCTATATATGACAAGGACACCCCAGATAGATGGTTCAAGGTGGCAGCCATGATCCCTGGGAAGACTGTGTTCGATGTGATCAAGCAGTATAGGGAATTGGAAGAAGATGTGAGTGAAATTGAAGCAGGGCGTGTTCCAATTCCTGGTTATCTTGCCTCTTCTTTCACCTTTGAGCTTGTTGACAACCACAACTATGATGGATGCAGAAGAAGGCCTGCACCTATCAGAGGTTCTGATCAAGAGAGAAAGAAAGGGGTTCCCTGGACTGAAGAGGAACACAGGTGAGTTTCACCAATTTAAAATATCCAGTAGTTTCTCTGGTCTGACCTTTTCTCCCCTTCTATATTTGCTGAAATCTGTTTTGGTTAAGAGCAGGAAAACATATTGGTATTGAAATTCTGCTCATGAATCATGATATATTACCGACCAATTAATCTAGAATTAAACATTTTAATCATTGCTCATTTCATTTATCTTGAATTTCAATATTTTATCACTGATCTGATTGAGTGAATTGACTTTTATACTAACTGCCTTTTCAATCTAGCAAAGAAACTATCCTATAATTTGATCAGTAAGTTTTTTACCATTTTGGATGATTTAAAATTTGAACTGCAGGCATGGCCAAAACAGCTGGCATGTTAAACATAATCTTGAGTTGGTTTACGTGTTTCCTATATACACTTGTTATTGCTTGAAATCTTCTTCTGCTGTGCTACTGTTTGAGGTATTTTAATCTCTATCGTTTTTGGTTCCTGTACTTGATGACTTTGGTATTCAATTACAGACGTTTTCTGATGGGGCTTCTAAAGTATGGTAAAGGAGACTGGAGAAATATCTCTCGCAATTTTGTGGTCACAAAGACTCCCACCCAAGTTGCTAGCCATGCACAGAAGTACTACATAAGGCAAAAGGTTTCTGGAGGGAAAGATAAAAGGAGACCTAGCATCCATGATATAACCACTGTTAACCTTACCGAAACTGCTGCATCAGATAAGATCAAGTCTCCGTTATTTAACTTGTCGCCCATGATTACACCACAGCAGAAGCTGAATAGTATGTCAAAAGTACAGTTGGACTGGACTAGCCACTGCAATGATGGATCACTCATGGTTTTCAACCCAAATACTGATAACTTGTTTGTGTCCTCTTCATCTGATATCACTTCCATGGCCCTGAAAATGCAAGGGCAGGATCTCTATGACTGTGCTTTACATGAGGCTTATGCCAAGATAAAAGTTCCTGGTTTCGGCATGGCTCCTAGAGACTTCAATAATGAAGCTGTTTTCGGTATTCATGCACTGTAGTGCCAACCCTGATGATGTTACACAAAAAAATGCCACTACATTAGATCATTGTTGTGTAGGATTAATGTAGATGACCTGAAGCTAGCTACCTATTTAGTTCATGGTTATTGAACATCCTCAAAGAAAAACTACAATCATGTTTCCATGCTAAAAACTGAATTTGAAATGGACTTCTTTTTGAAGTTTTTCTGTTTATCTTTTTAGTCACAGTGATCATGTCTATTTCTCTGGAGACCCAATCAGAATCATATGGTTTACCATTGAGGCATGCTATGTCTCAAAAGCAACATGACAAACATCACTAATAATTGAATTCTATCATCACGCGCATATTAACATGGGTTCAAATATCAGAACCTCTCATTCTTATCCAACAAGATATAAATTGAACGACATAATGACACAAGCCACAGGGTATAGCCCAAAAAATAGATATAGCAACCTCTAGTAGAAAATGGGCATATTAGATATTCAAAAACTAACACCTCTAGTTCCTTTGAAAATGAAATAGTAATAATATTATGTAACTACTGCACAAAAACTTGAAGAACTAGTTCATTTGCTGATGTGGCTGACTCACATGAGCACTTGCATTGAAATTTTGTGCTGCATCTGGTGCAAGCAACCGAGGCTTTTTGTGATTAACCATTTGCTTTTTGTGAGCAATAAGGCCAAGTTGACCATGTTTGATTAGCATCACTTTAGCAGTCGAATCCGAGTTTGCATTCCACTTTGCTAGAATCCCATGCTTGATTGGGTGAGAATATAAATAGGCAGATTCACGTAAGCATGCACCAATGTGGTTCACACTATCACAGTGAGCTTTTATTAATTTTGATTCTCAGCCAATCATGTTCTGCCTTTTCTTTGATATTTCTGTGCTCGCCAATCTCCTTTTCGGTGGTGGCATCACTTTTGCGTTTGCGTTGTTCCTTCTTTTGCTGGTCTCTCCAACCATCATGCTTTATTTTGATTCTTTGTTTTGCTCGAGAACCCCATAGCATATTCTACTCCCCATGCACTATCAACATAATTTTCATCATTAAATCTACATTTCTTCCTCTATAATTTCATTTTCCCAAATATGTAATTTTCTTCTATGAAAGTTACTTTTAGATTTTTTATTTTAAAAAATTGAATAATTTGCTTACAATTAATATCACCAAACGAATAGAAAATTAGAAGACTAAGCATCTATGAAATTCGGACACTCCTCGTGTCGGTGTCCGATACTTGTATCGGACACGACACCCATATGACACAGGTAGAACATGTATTTGTGAAGTGTCAAATTCAAAGAGTATTTGTTAGATTCTTGACAATTGTAGTACGGTTCTAACACAGTTTTAAAAAGAAGAAATATATTAATTTTCTAAAAATTCAAACTTTATTGTATAAATTGTTATTATGATTATAAAAATAAGAAACAAATCCTTGTGAATCATGAAAAATATTTTTCTACTCCAAAAAATAATTTGAAACATATTTGTGCACATAAATCTTTATTATCAATTTATATAATTTATAATTATATAATATATAGATTTGTATCTTCGTGTCTTATATTTTATATTTTAGAGATTTTATATATCTTCATGTTCTTATCCGTATCGTATCAGTATTCGTGTAAATGTGCTACATAACTAAACATGCATCCAATTAGTTATGCATTCAATTAAATATGTATTGTAATCAAAATTAACATTCATAAAGGGATAAAAAGTATTGAGCCAAACTGTTATCAGGAATAAAGCAACCGACCTTAGACTAAATTGCAGATTGGGCTCTTCAAGTTCTGGAAGGACTATATTCATTAGTCTTCATGAGAATAAGCATATACATTCCTATTCCGGAATTTAGATTATAAATGCTTCTTTTTATTTTGTTCAAATATTAATTAGTGGTACTAGGAGTTTTTAATTCCAAAATATTCTTAACTTTTTTTAATAATAACTTAAAGTTATACCAATCGATTCTACGTCATTTCTTACGAGTGTCTGTCACTACCTAAAAAAGGAAACAATATGGCATATATGCATTAAACAATAATTAAAACATATTTTTGAGGTAGTCAATTTTACGGGATTGATTCCTAGCAATATAAATAAAAATAACTGTAAGATGCTATAAACCAATTAGTAAACAAGAATAATTTAGTTTAATTTTTTTAGCAAAAGTAATTCTTCTTATATAATAATAAAAAAAAAATTATTA
>Ga0123341_1007124_pt1 | contig 10171 bp, 8 predicted proteins | sample Turbeapinknodule_FD_89959 | JGI IMG/M metagenome (GOLD analysis project Ga0123341, IMG submission 89959) | Root nodule microbial communities of legume samples collected from Mexico - Turtle bean Mexico pink nodule | ecosystem: Host-associated > Plants > Roots > Nodule | place: Mexico: Nepantla...
ATTTATTAGTATCTAAAATAATTTTTATATTAATATAAATTTATAAAATATTTTTTAACTTGATATTTAATAGTAACTACTAAGATTTTAACTACTAATTATTTTAGATTATAAATTATTTTTTATGGTGACTACATAAAAATAAAAGTTAAGTTTTTATTTTTTTATTAGATTTTACATTATTTCTATTTTTTATTTGTTTTTTTTATCAGCAAAGAACAAATAAAATAAAATGAGACACTTTAAGGTGTCTCAACTCTTGTACAGAAAATGGTCAGGCCAACCTATTCAAGACCATCAGACTCTACATAACAACAAACCAATTATTAAAGATACATGAAAAGAAAATAAAAGAGGATAAAATATAATACACACAAAACAACTCCTAGTTATAATCGAAAATCCACAATAACAATTCTCTAGATTACGAGTCACACAGATATCCTCACCAATACTCATTTTGTTCGATGTATTATCGTTTGAGAGAAAAGTGAATTTTCATTAGTTAGTAACGTATTTGTTTTTGCTAGATTTGGTTTCCTGGAATCAACATAGAGGATATCTAAGCATCTCTTCTTTATCGGTTAAATTTCTTGAAGAACAAGACATTCTTAGTTAAGGAAACTTAACATTTATTTAAATTAGGTTATGATAGTATAGAAGAAATTGGTAGGAAGGTTATGTTTAAATTGAAGTCAAATGGTGATGATGCTGTATTGTTGAAAATTTGATTATTAGACTTAGATGACAAATTGTGTTACATGTGAAATTATTATTCGAATGATAATAAAACAAATCCTACAAGTGATAAATCCCAAACGACAAGGTTCGTTCTTAAATTCTTCAAAAACAAAATCAAGTGGACAAGACTATTTCTTCCTGCACCTCTATATATTCTTCTGTCACCCTATACAAAATATGAAAATACTTTTTTTATCATATTTTTTTATTTTTTTTTACCATCCCCATATTTCGAATTACATATTTTAGAAATTAATTTTGGTTTCAAAAATAACTTACAGATTATGTAATTCATAATATATTTTTAAAAAATTGTATTTTGAATTATATAATTCAGAAGTCTGAAATTGAGAGTAGCTTCTGGATTATGTAATCCGGACACACCTTTGAAAAAAAAACTTTTGGATTACATCATCCGGAAGCTAATTTAAATTCCAAATTATATAATCTGAAAACTAATCATACATATTGAAAAAAGACTTTCAGATTATATAATCCGAAAGTTAATTATAAATTTAGAAAAAAACTTTCAGATTACATAATTCGAAATACTACAGAGAGATATTTTTGAAATATCAAAAGTTTATGGAGGTGCAGGAAGAAACAGATCAGTAGACAATACATAGAAGGCCCAAGACAAAAGGAACCAACGTTTTATTTGATTTTTGGAAAGTCATGCCAATGTAACATACCAGTAGGCTTTTTTGTTTTGTTTTATATTTTCTAGGTCATGTACTTATTTTAAGGTCCTATTAATAACATTTTTTCCGTTAGAAAACGCAGAAGACATATTTAATTTAGTGCAAGTTTGACGATTCTAAAAATTTTAAATAAGAATTGAGATGAGTAATTTTTAATTTTCTTGTGGCATATTGATATTATTCCTTTCACCCTTTGCATTAAAATATTAAGAAACCTGTCTTCATTTTGAATTTATGTATCATTTATTGGGTGCATAAAAAAGAATTTTCATTTGATCGAACTCAGTTGGCTTTATGGCCATTCATTAACTAATCAAAACAAGTCATTATTGGTGCGGAGGCATCGTACTAGTTATAAAAGAACTGTTTAACTGCAAGTTGAATCATAATTTCAATATGCTTAACTCATTTACTTTCCTAATAAACATCAATCATAACTCAAACGATCTTCATAAGTTAAAAGAACTTAAGTTTTTCGTAAATTGAATCTTTTTTTAACACCCAGATCTTTGTAAAGTTAGTATTTTATATTTAGTGATATATGGTCGTTAAAAAATGGACGGTATAAAAAAATACCTATTTTTTATTTTTTATTTTTCAAATTAAGCTGAACAATATTGTCAATATAAGCTGTACAGAGAACAAATCACCTCTGAATTTACAACCTCTCAATCAAATTAGCTTATTTATGAAGGGGCAAAAATAATTCTGGACCTGTTTGGGAAAGATCCTACAAAAACAACAAAACAACATACCCCACACCTCACCCAATTGACCTCCCTGACCTTCACAAATGCAATGCTCCTACAAATTGTTGGGAGCGATGAGTTTCTATCCAAAAATAAGATGGTTGAGTCTCGAAGGATTACCAAAGGTTGGGTCACTCCTGTCTGACGAATGGTGAAGAACTCATTTCTGTACTGCAAAAAGACTCTTCTTGGTTCATTTCATATACATCATCGTCCTTCTCATCGTCCCATTTGATGATTTCCCTTATGTATTTGAATGCCTCATCCACAGACGTGCGTTCCCGAGCTCGAGTTTGCCCCACAAACAACTTCTGACCAGTTAGGTTATAATAAAGCTCCTTGAACTTCACAGCCACATAGTAGTATGCTTGGTGCGCTAGGGCGTGATTGTTGTGATGGGGTCTCACGGGGCAGAAGTCCCCAAACCACTCACAAGTTGATAAATGAACTTTGTTTATCTTGTCTTCGAAGGCATCATATTTATTTAGGAGAAGCACAAATGGGGTATCTTTAAAACAGGGATGCTTCACCAGACTCTCGAAAAGATCTTTGCTTGCCAGCAGTTTGTTTCGAAGCTGACCTGTACTACTAGGCCACATCTGGTCGTAGTCACTCAGGGCAACACAAAATATGATTGCCCTCACATCTTCGAACATTTCCAACCATTTGCAACCATCACGCAGTCCCTTTGAATTTATGCGAATCAGTTGATATCTGAGTCAATAACAGTGTCAAAAACATTTTCAGAAGATTTTGTAAAATAAGAGAAAAGGAGATGGATTTACTTGGTTAAGGGAGGAGGGCAATTGAGGTTTTCACTGTATATCTCAGACATTGGACTCCTATCATCAAATGAGAACTCCATGAAAGCGAGACCATTGCTCTGAGTGACTCCTTCGGCATATAATACATCCTTATCAGAAGGTTCATACTCATTGCTCGAAATTTCTATTGCCTGTGCGGGATCACATATAAGTACACCTCTTGATAACAGAAGCACGTAATGAAAGCCAATACATTTTAAGATTGTTTTTAAAAATATTAGCCAGCAAAATATGAAAAATCAAGAGTACAAAAGCAAGACCAATAAAATTAGAAGCTTAAATATGAATATGCACATAATATTCCTATTGCGTATGCAAGATCACATATGATTAGACATCTAGATAACAGCATATAAAAGTGAAAGACTAACATTTATTATATGAGCCAAATTTAGATAGACAAGGAGTCATGATCCATAATTTAAATTTTACACCGTACTTTAAAAGTATTCTTTTGAAGGTACGGTTCTCAATCTTCCGTCCATATAAACTTTAGCAACCACAAAGATGGTGGATATCTTACTGCAAGTGTTTCCATGATGGCAATACTATTATAAAATATTTAAATATGCATTAAGAGATATCAATTCATGCATTAAGAGACTAGTAGATAACTTTTCATTGGAGTTGCACAAAAATACATACATGTTCATTAGATAGACATCTAGATACCCATATAAATCTACAGATATCTAAACATTTACACAAATCATAAATAACTGAAAATATGAACTAATAACATCTGCTATTCTACTCTCAATCTTTTGATAGGATAATTTACGCTTTTGCTAATCAATATGGAAGCCACTATTGTTTCCATACTTTCTCTTATGCAATGTAGTTTAATGTTCCATAGATATTTGTGTGTATGTGATAGGAACAATTCCTATCCACCAAGGGAAATTGTATCATTTTAACAAGGTAGGGGAAAATACAAAAAGAGAAAACTGGAAACATGCCCCATATGTAGATCATTGGGCTTTAACGGGCCCCTACTTGTATGTAACTAAATCTGGTCCCTATCATTAGGTATATATCTATATAATGAGGGCCAGTAAACAATGATGAAAGAGCATACAAGCTTCAAGACTTATAGAAAGCATAATTAATTTAATAATTAAATTACAGGTAAAACTCCCATTGGTCTCAACTCTCAAATGGCAAAGAAAAATTTACAAAAATAACTACCAGCTCAAAATGGTCAATAGTTTCTATGTTAGGTAAGTATAGTGTACATTAACAATACTAGCACTCTTTGGTATTGAAATGGAACATGTTACATTGCATCTCTTGCGTATTTTTAAAGTTTACTGACATATAAGGAGAAACAGTAGTTTGGCAAAACAATGACAATGTTGCCAGCCACTTTGAATTAACTTCAGAATGGAAATGGAAAAATAATGTTTGTAAAGGATAAACATAAATAGCAACGTAGACATAATTAACAGTTCAATTGCAAATAAATATACAAAACAACACCACTAGATACTTATCAAGACAAAATAGTAAAAAATGAAATAGTAGAGTCATACCCGATCCAAGAAATATTTAGCAACATCAGGAAGATTATGCAATTCCTCTCTCCGCTTGTATGTTTCCTGAACAGCAGGATCTCTCCAGATCTCATCTACCATAGGAGCATACTCACGTGTTGCTGCAGGGAAGAAGGCCTCCAAATCTCCCGTTGCCATAATATCCAGTAACCAGTCAGAAAAGTGCTTGAATCTTTGATTGATTGAATAAATACAAGGCTTGTTTTCATCAGCTGCTGTCTCTGCTAAATTAAATTTACAATTAGATTCATTCACCAACAGAACTGTAGCTTTTCCACTGATGTCACAAAAAAGATTATCAAATTGTATCATCCACAAAGGGAAAAATTGATGCGGTAACTATATCTAACTTGAAAATTGTTTCTTAAAAGGACAAATGATCCATTATACTTGTCAAAACATAGATGAATTGCCTTGTAGTTGTCAATGGGCAAGGAAAAAGAACTCTCTCAAAGATAGCTAGTGACCATTGACAAGGACCTTACTTAAATGGTTTGATGAAAATTAGGTTTTGGACAGAGCCCCAAATGGTGCCAATTTATCCACGTTATTGACCCAAGGAATGAAATGAGCCTTGGTGGTAGTTGCTATAAATAGTTTAGATTGTCTATGGAAATGTTAGTATTGCCGTACAAAATTATATTTGATGAAGCTTAACATCTTAAAAACAAATAATGAATTTATTACACATTGGACCAAAATTGCAGACAACATTTAGTATAACACTACAGAATCAAATACTGTTTTTATCCAGAAATTACCTTTTTGGGTCAAATATGGGAAACATAAAGCAATTATTTCGTTACCTACTCCCCAAGGGGACTAGGCGTTCTTCATTAAATGTTCCAATTGGACAACAATCTAAGACAAACCATGAAAGAATGACAAATGAATTGATATAGTGAGCATAAGAAATACAACAACAAAAGCATCATTCTAGTAGGTAATAAGTGAGAGTGAAAAATACAAAATGCATATGTTACAAACGTTATGGAATTTTTAAAAGCATTAAGCGTCACTCTGTATGATCATACAATATACATATATAGAACAAAAGAAATATAGCTAATCAACATGGACGGAACAAATGATAGGATGCCTAAGTATACAGAACACATGTGAAAAGCTTCACTACTATATCATTCTTTCACTATCTCTGAATGAAAACCAATATTTAGTGACTTGACATTAATAATAAATACCACAAAATAATAGAAAGCAAGTGGCACTTCAACTTAAAGAGAAACAGTCCCGGCAAACTATGAAAGATGTAAGGAAAGTAAAATTATACCTGGTACTTGTCCAGATCCTTCACCTTCTAATGAAGTAGATTCTCTCTCTGCCAGAGATTCCTCTTCAAACTGCTCTCGTCCTTCAAGTAGAATGCTGAGATACTTGTACATATTGCTCTGAATCATAAGCTTGATGTTTTGTAATTCTTCTGTAGAAAACTTGTTTCCATATAAAAACTTGGCCTGTTCCACAGATAGGGAAATGATAAAATGAGAAATATAAAACAATCAGTAACACACCATTAACAGTTTAACGCCAGGTTAATAGATAAAATAATAGATATCAAAAAGAAAATGTGTTATAATTACAATAACAACAATAAAAGCCTGTTCCCACTAAAATGTGTCATAACAATGTAGGCTAAAATTATGCAGTTTTGAAAAATTATCTCCTGCCACGTGTACACTAAAAAAGCCATCCATAATGAGCACAAGAGAAATCACTACGAAGAAATAAGGCAAGGTTGGGTGGTTTCCATTATCCATAAGTTGTGACGTACAGATTTGAAAGCATATAACTTGTTTAAATATAAACCTAATTTCTTAGTACGTTTGAATTCTGCAAACATGCATAAATGGGTATTCATTGGTACATTATATGAATCTGACAAGTACACAGAACATTAATATAAAGAACTATTGGTACATGCATGCATGTATCATGCATACTTAAGCAAATACACAGCTATACAGCGTATGTTTGTGAGAGTGTGGTTGAGCACGTGTATATATATCTAAACTCCTAAGAAAATAGTCAACTTATAACTACATCACTACCAGCCTCCATTGCACAATGAATCAAGAACATAAACTATGACTCTTCACTAAAGTCCTTTACCCATCAAAAAGGGAAAGCCAACGATATTGAATCCAAACCAGCCAGGCTAAAAGTTAATAAGCACAAAAGGTATGAATACATGCAATAACGAGACAGAGGGTGAGAGAGACGGAAGAAGTGAAAGATAAAGGAAATAAACATGCCTGTTTGAATAGTGTGGCTGTTCCGGACCCTTCCATGCCAAACAACAAAAGTTTCTGAACTCTACCTTGCTCCAAATATTCAGGCACAGATCTTGCTGAATAGTTAGTTGAATTATCTCTGACCCCAGGAGGATTAGTTGGAGGTACAGGCAATGAGAATAATGAACAAATGAAACGAGTGGACGCCTGCCTACCATAAACCAAACTAATATTGTATAAAAAACCAAATCAAGAAGAGATACACTTTTAAGCCTACATTGAACAGAAGTGTATGCTATTATCAGATAAGAGAGAACCTTTCCCCATATGTTCCCCTTGATATTATTTTGCCCTTCTTCTTCGTAAGATCCATCTTCATAAACCCAGAAATGGGTATCTCGTGGACATTGAACATTTGCCAGCTGAAATGATAACCAACAAATCACAAACAAATCAATGAGATGATAAAGGCATTACAAAGTGAAACACAAGAGCTTAATGGTATACGATTGGGTCAGTAGGGATGACGAAGAAAAAAATCAAGATTTTCACTTGAGATGGCCTAAATGCATTTAAAAGAGGGAGCTGAACTGTCTACTGAAAGGCCCTTGCAGTGCTCCTTTCAAGACAAGCTACACAAGATCTTAAGTTGCTTTGGCAAGCATAGATTTTTAAAAGATATACTGATGCGCAGAATAAGAAGCAGACGCAAAAGAGAGCAGGAAAACAAAAAAGTTAGGGAAAACAGACATTTTAGGTACAATATGAGAAAACAGACATTTCAGGACAAATATATGAAACCAAAACAACAACAAAAATTGAAGGGCCATTGTAAAAACCATGAATGAATTCTTTATACATCAAATCCTGTCAACAAGTAGAAGTTATGGTTGTATTAAAAATTTAAGACACACGTGACTCTAGACTTATAGTACCATTAATAATCAGGTAAGCTTAAATGCTTGAAATATTTTCTCTTAATTTTAGAGGAACTGCTAAGAAAAGAAATTGATGCATGTCCATGGTTAATATCTACGATCTCTAATATTTTACCCAGCACAGATAGTAATTTAGGTAATGCCGTTTTTTCTTGATATGAATAGTATTTGGCAAGAATTTGATTAAAAACAAGTAAAATCCAAACACCTAAAGTTGGCCATAAGTTGACTGATAATAACACGGGTCTGTATTCATTTGTGTTTTTTCCTTAGATAACCAATTGTGTATAAACTTGTGAAGCACTACAACAATCAATTAGGGTTGCCACATGGTACTTCACATACAACCTTAGTTGAAGCCCAGGCATAGAAAACATTGATGCTCATTTAAAGAAGTTGTTATCTAGCATTGTAGCCTAGATTCTAGTACATTTACTAACTTCTATGTTCAACTATTTCATTCAGAATCAAATCCAACCCAGATGAAAGTAGAAACATGATTATTGATCCGATTACCTTTAACATTCTAAGCTCAATCTTTGTTATTTCACGGCCATTCATGTAGACTCTAGTATTCCCATTGCTCGCATCCGTTTGAAGCTTGCCTCCAATATTAAGCTTTGAACTAATTATCTTATCAGGCTTCTCTCCCTCCTGAAATCAATCCGCCACAACCAAATTCAGAAAAACAATAAACCAATCCAATCAAAGTATTCTCTATATAAAACCAAGGACAAACACTAATAGAAACACAAAACACTACATATTGAAGCATCAAAGTTTTTAGTAGTTTTCCATTTTCACCTTGCCCCAAAGTCCAGAATCCTTATCATACCAATACCTCCCGGGCTTCAACTTCTGAGGAGGGATAGAGCAGCCCAGAATCTCAGCCAACTCCTCTTGCCTCAGCTGCCTTCCATTCACAATAAGCTGCTCCGGCCGAAGCTGATTAGCAGGACATTCCTTTTCAGCCTTCATAATCTGATTTATCTCCAAAGAACTACACACTTTCGACAACATTCTAGAACATTTCCCCAAAATTGGCCTCTTCGATTCGTCAATGGGCTTCCCAATGCAACTCACGCATTTCCTTCCCTCGGGCATAGACCCCATCGCTTTCAGCACACAGTTACTACAATACCTTGAATCACACACCAAACACGCCTCCTTCTCTTTCAACCTGTTACTATTTCCACATCTGCTACAAATCCACCGCTTCTTATTCCGCGACGGCGACGCGCCCACCGGCGATCCCACGGGCTCCGTTGCAACAGACCGCGGCGACGGAAAATCATCGCCGTCGTCGTCCTCGGAGTCCCTCGGAGTATGAAACGTCACAGTCGTCGGACGTTTACCCGCTCCGGAGCCGCCGCGCGGCACCGGAGCAGAATTCGGCGGTGAGTGCTGTGCAGACACCTCCGAGGCTGAGCTTGCTCCGTCGTCGACGTTCATCTCGCCGGAATAATCGGATCGATAAACCACCTCACCGCTGTGCGAATCGAACTGCAACTGAGACCTGGAAACAGACGACGACCTCCGGCTCTCCACCGGACTCTTCTGCGGCGGCGGCGGCGGGCGGTCGAAACCGCCGTTGCGGACGCGGCCGAACCGCGAGAACCGCGGATGCACAGGCATGGCCACCGGAATTGAGGCCGACGCGTTGTGATCCGACACGATTGAAGCCGTGCGAATCGGCACGGCGACGCCGGAGGCGGCGGTACCGATTTCGAGCGGATCGACCTTGGGAACGTCGTATGCAACCGGAGGTCCTTCGTACTCAACAGCGATGGAGTAGTCGAGGTGCTCCTCGTCCGGGAGCGGGGCGCCGGCTGGGAGCATGCGGCGGAGAACCTGCTCCCAGGATTTGTCCTCTTCGGTGGATTCCGACGCCATTTTAGGGTTTACGCAGAGCGCTTGGAGGGCGAGAAAGTGCGGGAAAAATAGAAGGAAAGTGCGAAAATTAGAAGGAATCAACGAAAAGGTTCCATCGTCTTTTGGATCAGAGCGAAGCGAAAGAGTTTGTGAGTGTTGAGTTGTCAGCTGCAGCAGTTGGCAGAAAGTAAACGGAGGCCTTTAACGCCACACTCCGTCTCTCTTCACTGCCCGATTCCGTTATGTTTCGCGTCATCATGATTACATATATGCTTTTTTTAATACATATTTATGACATAAGCATGAGTAAATTAATTGTTTTTTAATTTTTTTAAATTTTAAAACCTTCACATAAATTTCTTTCAGCGTTAAATTTCTTAATATCAGCTAACTTATACTATATTCAATTATGTGACCAAAATAAAGTTTTAATACAAAAGTTACAATGTAACTTACTTAAACAATAGTTCATTGTATAATTTGTTTTCATAAAACCTTCTTTAAAAATATTATTTAATTTTTAAAAAAAACTCATTTAAAC
>Ga0123341_1007125_pt1 | contig 10170 bp, 4 predicted proteins | sample Turbeapinknodule_FD_89959 | JGI IMG/M metagenome (GOLD analysis project Ga0123341, IMG submission 89959) | Root nodule microbial communities of legume samples collected from Mexico - Turtle bean Mexico pink nodule | ecosystem: Host-associated > Plants > Roots > Nodule | place: Mexico: Nepantla...
ATTCTAGAGGTTGCATGCCACAATAGAGTGGTACATTAATTATGAGACCAAAGAATATAAAAATGATTTTATTTTACTCCAAATGTGTGAGGTAAGCAGCACAAACACTTCTTTTGAGCTTTATAGCTGTAATCCATGTCAAAAAATAAATTAAAATTGAGCAAAAGTATAAATTGTTGTGTGTTGGCCAGCAGCATGCATGCAAGAAAAACTGAGATATTAGATAACAATTAACAAACTTAAATAAAAAAAAAGTATCTCACCACCTTAATATAATATCTTAAAATAGTTTATGTGTTTTCCTCTCTTTTTATCTCTCTCTTGTTATCTTCTATCGTAAAAATTTAACTCATATTTGACTCTTTTTAACAATGAAATCCTATTTTAAATGTAAATATAAACAAAATAATAATAACTAATTTTATACTTATGAAGAATTATAGACTCTCTTTTTTGATTTTTATGCAATATATATATATATATATATATATATATATTAATATAGACTCTATATTTTATACTTATATTTAAAATAATAATGTTGGGTGGAAAATATTACGTTGGGTGCATTCAAGGACCCGGATGAAGTTGGTTAATCTTTCTTCTTTTTATTAGCATTACTCTGTCTCTATTATTACCATAGTAACAGAATGATTTTTCTTGTATTTCAATATATTGATCAATTTTTATTCTTGTATATAAATCTGAAAGAGTAAATAATTAGTGATAGGTATTACAAGTTTGTTATCTTGTTATGTTTACCCATATTCGAGGGATTAAGGAACTGGTACAAATAGCCAAAATAATATTTTGGAGAGTACAAAGCCAATATTTTTGTTGGCAGTGAATTTGTTAGGAATGTGTGATGAGAACAATTTTATTATTCTTTCATAGAGCCTTTAACATGGTTTTCTTTTTCTTTAAGGTGTGAGAGTAAAATACATTGATCTATGAGATTTGTGCAATTGAATGAAATTCGAATTAATTAGAATTATTATTTACATCTGATTTTTAAATATATTTTACTCTCATATCGATTTTGACTATTTCCAAAGATTATGGACTTTATTAAAGTTTGGAAAGTCTTGCTAAAAAAAAGTTAGATAGTGTTCCTAAAACATTCGAGCATCTAATGTTAGAAAAGTTGTTCTAAAAAGAAATCTTCGAATTCAGTTATCCTTTGTGAAGATGTTGAAGATTTTCTTAAGAAGAATTATGTTACTTTGAAGATTGGAAAACTTGGTTATGGAAGAACTAGATGCTCCCTCTGTTTAAAGTCATTAGATGGTCTTCCTGAAGTGTTCACTACTATATTCTTCATTCTAGGAAAGGAAGATATTGATTTGGTAATTTTATTACATTTTGAGTAAGCAATAACCAAAACCAATTTAATCTTATGCGAGAAGGTTCTCTCAAATTATGCAATAAAAATCCATATGCAAAATGTATCAAAAACAAAGTAAATGTCCTCTGAATATATTATTCACATAAATCTTTTGCAATATCATTTGCAGCAGCGGTAATGATTGAAAAATAAAATATTAAGAGTTCAATTCTTTTCTATAATTTGGATTTATTGGTTAATTCTCATTTTTATTTAAATATAATTTTTTATTCTAATAAAAATATATTCTTTAAATATGTATTTTTTTATAAAAACACTTTTTATTTTAAAACACGAGTCACCTTGTGTAATATTTTTAAAATTTATCTATTTGGGTAAATTTAGGTTAGAATTGCATTTAGGTTAAAATTGCATTAGTTTAATAAAAATCCAAACTTTGAACATTCGAATTTGAACTGTATAATTGGACATTTTCTTTGGCATGTCGGCTATAAGTTTGAGTGGAGTCTATTATTGATCCCATATAAGTTTGAGTGGAGTCTATTATTGATCACATTCACATTTTGGAATTGAATTAGACAATTTAGACTGTCATGTCACTGCTATGACTTTACTCTGAGTCTTGTGTCTGCTTCACCAATATGAAGTGATAAGAACAGACTCAACCATGCAGATAAGATAGGAATTTTACTACTCAAAGTTAGGGATATGGCGTGTTTTTAATTTGCTTCTCTCTTTGTTTCCATTTGAGTGTAACTTCATATATGAAAACGTGTTCAAATGCTTTTAACGTGGTTTTGTAGGTCCCCATGGAAAATTATCAGTTGTAGCTCTCACAACTTTAGCAATTGAACGTGTCTAAACATGTAATGATGGTGGTTGACTTATCTTCTTCTAGACATTGTTTCTGGCAGAACATCTGATCTCAGTTCTTCTGTTATTTGGCATTTCAGTTTTTCAAAACGATACATCTTAATCTGCAGATTATCTAGTCTGTTGAAATGGGATGAGCTATCAGAATACCTTTGGTTCTAAAACATTGTGTAAACATTTTTTTTCCGGAATAATCAGGCACAACTTCGACATTTTATGAATCCAAAGTGAATAAAGAAATGTAGACCTCTAATATATAAGTACTTTAAAATATAAATATATATTCATGAGGAAAAAACTGATAAACAAAACTGTGAAATTTAACCATTTCAGAAAAACAAAATTGATATTTTTTATGTTTAAGTTGAAATTTGAGAAAGGGAAACTGGTTTTGATAGCCTGTTGCAGCTTCTCCCAAAATGCCTCTAAAAAAGGTTGTTTCTTCTTGCTTGCAAATTTGTTAAAACATCTTAAATCATGAAATGACAACAAAAAGAAGTTTACTCATTTAAGATATCATAACACAATAATCAATATCCAACCAAGACACGGGTTAGGCTTCCGGGAAATCACAATCTTATCCCCCACAATATCCCTGTACCACTTCAGAATAAACTAGCAATAAAAAAACATGCTCCAAATCTCAGAAAAGTGAAAAATATCAAGAACCCATTATTGACGGATAAAAATGTGATAGTAACAAACATTAAACACTTTCCCCTCTTTTCTCCCCAAGTCCTACAAGCAGTGCAGCACACAATAACAAAACCCCAAAATATCAACACACAAATTCATCCAACACTGAAAGCTGTTTCCTGAAGACTTGCAGATCCACTGTTAAGTTCAGTAATAAGCCTTTCGAGGATTGTTCTGTAAAAATAAACCATTTAAACATGAAAACAAGGCTTGTCATAGCAAAATACCATGATGGTGACCAAGTAACTGAAATTCCAATAGGAAAAATTAAAAAGAGGTTCCAAGCATTATATACCAGAGGATTGGGTCTGTAACGGTAACCAAGCATCATCCGCTTCTTGTACTGCTCGTATATGTCATCCTCAGAACTCACCTCCCCAGGCTCCTGAGCACCAACCCCCAAGTTATTCTTCTTAACATTACCTGCCATGATGGGATCTGAAATACCCTTCCTGGTTCCGCCCAGACCCTCACCTGGGAATCAATGATTGTCAGCACAAGGAACGATATTGTAAATTTAATAAAAAAACAATAATAATGTAATTTCAATCAACTCTCAAAAGAACTGTTACCCATACAAGACAAACTTACAGCAGATTCATAGTATTCATATGTTTCACATTGCACATCAGAGATAACAACTAAAATTGGCCTAGTTTTTCTCTTTCTTACAAGCTACTTTTAAGAAAAAAGGCAAACACTTTCCCATAAAAATAAATAAAGGAGCTTAAAAAAAGCTCCAGGATAAGTCCAGGTTTAAATGCCCTTAGTCAATGAAATATAGCAAGAGCTTGAAAATAAGACTGGGAAAAAGCACAAAGCACCTTCTTTCCAACCCATTTTTGACAGGACCTGTGGCCTACATTATCAGCCTGAATCTTAGACCTCTCTACATGCTCCTTTGCAGCTTTCTGTGCTGCAGCATCATTACAGCTAGCCAGGAACTTCTCAAGTTCTTCTGGAGGAATGAAATCACCCATGTGATGGCCTTTTTTGCCTGGTAACATGTCACCCAAAAAGAAAGGAATCAATAGATTCACAAGAAATGCACAAAAATAACAGTCTAACTAAATGAATATTCTGATCAAGAAAATCCAGTAACAATCAATTTTAACCTTGAAGAGAAGCAGGAGGGGGCATCTCATCTTTTGAATACTTAGGTTGTTTATACTTGTCTTCCCGTGCAGCTTTCTTCATGTAGAACTCCATTAGTGCCAAAGAATCAGCATTTGATGAACCACTGGGCTCTTCTGCAGAAGAAATACACAAAGGAAACAGCAAAAATAATAGGTTACACACCAAGTCCATGAGAAGTGTAAAAACAAATAATAGTTAATGCGTAGTTCAGATATCTTTAAACACTTTCAGGAGTAAATGAAATGCAAAGGAGCAACATTATGACTTCCTTTGAAGACACCTTAAACTTTATCAAATTGACAGAGAAACAGAGATCAAGCAGACAGAAACTATGAAAACAATAAAAGAATACAGATTAATATGACAATTACCACTGATTCCTACTGAATATGCTTGAATTGAAGATCCAGAAGCTCTTGGATTGTCAGCACTATCATATAAAGCAGATGCAGGAATTTGGTAGGATGTATGCTGCTGAGATGATCTTTGATGGCCACTAGTCTGTTTGGAAGATGAAGTGCTTGTACCCCCTGAATAAAACCATCACATGCAAACCATATACAAGAGGTAGATGAGAAAGCATATTCCACATATCAGAGAGGTCAAAACATATCAAATATGCAGGCTCGTGGATGAACTAAGCGACATTACTAGGAGAAATATCACATATACTGTTACCGCTTCAAACATCTATCATGTGTAGTTAAAACGCAAATCAATATCAACTTACACACTCCATAAAACAATTGCAGTTCTCAGACTTAACAGTTACCAGGTGACATCCATAGAATTTTAAAATATAATCTTTAAGACATCATCTCAAACATAAATAAGATCAATCAAATTATCCACATAAAGCAACTACTAAAGCACATAAAGAACTTGGTTTAAAATCATGAAAATATATTCAAAATACTATTACAATGATCCTTAACCAAAACTTTGAAATTAAATGCATGAAAAGTTTAAATGAACAAAACTAGGAGCTTTTTATAAAAAAAAAATCCTAGTAAAAAAGCAGCTAAAATTATGGATATATATTGAATCGAAATACATTGTCATTGTAAATTGGTCTAAAAATATGAAAATATATTGAAATACTAACCATTGCGAGGCACCTGTGATTCCCTTGACTGCGCAAGAGCCTTTTCTTCTTGAGCAAGCTGATATTCATAGTACTTGTATTCAGCACATCTCTCATCAAATAAAAATCTGCAAGTAAAAAAATGCACCACATATAATCATAAATAATAACGGATAAATAAAGGATTAATAAACAAGGACTATAAGTTTACTTCATACTTACTTGAAAGGTGTATCCCCGGGATTCTTTTGCCTCGTAACATCCTCAAATTGCCTTCCATTTTTTGCCACAAAACTTGCTAGTTTGTCAGCAACTTTCTTCACTGTAGGATCACTTGGGGAAGGAGGTGCTGCATATCACTTATAAAACTGATTAATACCGAGAGCATGAACAAGGGAATGCAAATTAGTCTTGTAGCAGGCCTGCCAATACACCATTTCTTGATAGGTACTTGGGGAATAAGCTGCATTCATGAGACAAAAATATTCAAGACATTTTCTCCTCTTTGCTGCATGCCACTTTAATGAGCAAAGAAGGTATACACGGAGAGGACTGCTTCAACAATGAAACCGCAGGTAATGTAGAGGGTGACTATTTTCGAGTGAAGAAAAAAGGAGGGGAAACTGTAATTGCAACTGTATGACTGGCATTTTCTTTCAACTAAAATATCTGCAGGGAACGCTCAGAAATGCTAAAGACTGACCAAACAATGGGTTTAAACCCTTCTTAGTCTTCCATTACTTCAGTTGTGCGACCCAAAGGATGAGTACAAATGAAACAAGCAAGTTCATATTTCAATGCTGTTACATTACACTTATGTCCCCCTTTCTTCCATTCCCAAGCAAACAGATTAAGGGTCTGTTATTTATGCTTTAAAAATTTGATTTTAAAAATGTATATTAAGTAGTTATTTTGTCTTTTATAAAGTTTATTAAGTGCAAAAAATTGTATTTTCTTGTTAAAAAATTATATAACCATTTTTTATTTTGCAATGTACTAATAATTTCATCTTTTTACACAGCACAACTTTCAAAAAAGTAAAAAAATCAGACACTTTCAAGATTGAGTTGGAAACAGTAACAGAACTGTCAACAACCAACACTCCTTATGGCACAGGCAAAGGCTCGTAATGTCTTTCTGTATCTAATGTCCCCTCCCACAGGCATTAGGACCAGACACATGAACAATGCAAAGGCTTCCCCTTACCATGTGCTGAAATTGAACTTTTACTCAGAATTGGTAAGAATTGGCAAGGACTGATCTCTTGATCACCCAGTTAGAGATTCTGATACTACTTCAAAGACCAGCAAGCCCAAAAGCACAAAGATGCTAGGGAAAGCCTCATGAATAGATTTTGTATCTAATAGAAAGGTTACGATGATATATAAAGTTGGATAGAGAACAAAATAACAATAAATGTAGGGAAAAGAAAAGAAAATCAGAAGCCAGGTTAGTATTAGTTAAGATATATCGAAAATAATATTTATCTTCACAACAAGATACACGTGGAAGGCCTTCAGCACACATTAATGAACTTAAAAATGTAATAAGTGAATCTTAATGATAAAATAGCAAGACATATAATATAAAGGCATGGAATATGGATCACATACTATTTGATCATTCTGACTTTAAAACTGCAAAAAGTAGGAATACCAATCATGAGCCAACTATTTGCAGAAACTAGAAAGTTTAAGAAGTAATTACCAACATCAAGTTGTCTTGATGATTGGTCAATGCCATCCTGGCCTAACTTTTGTCGTTTTAGTGGTGCATCATTTGAAATATACCCAGCTTCTGTTTCTTCTTCATCTTCATCGGAACTCAGCTTAACAGGGGGTGGTACCAGCTTTGACTTTTGTTTTAAACTGAAAGCTAGTTTGCCACCAGAAGCACCCTGGGATGTTTTCCGTGTATCATTAACCTTCAAGTCCACAGATGTTTTGGTAATGGAGGGATTGGGAGACAAAGACCCTGAAATAACCTTAATTGGTTTAGAATCCTCAAATTTGACATTCTTCCCTTTCTCCTGCTCTTGTTGAAGTTGCTTGAACCTCTCCATGAAAGAACCATCATTGACGAAGAGGCTAGGTGGTACCCCCTTATCCATTAGCTAACAGCCAAACAATGCAGTTTACAGCAATCCACTGTCGGACAAGCAAGCTTTAAAGCCTTTTAGATGATGCAGTTGACTTTTAAATCTGACTTTTTATTTTATTTTATACATAAATACATGGTATAATTTAAGTACATGTTTGGTTCAATTTATTTAAGAAAACAATTTCTCTTTTTTAGCAGCTTCCGATGAGAGCTTTATACAAATAAGTCCTTTTTTTGTCATGAAAGAGCTGTAGCCAAACATGGTATAAATCTAAATATGTGATGAATTATAAATTCAATGTCAAACCTGATATCATCAACAATAAGCACAACCATAAATTACTCAAAACAAGGTAAACAAGCCCATAGAAGAGTGACCATTTGAAGATGCAGATTGTGAAACAAATGTGACAGATTCTACTGAACTATAACAATATATTACATCAATCTACAGATAAACCAAAGAGGGGACCCTTCCAATGAAAAAGGTTTGGTCATAAGAGGCAAGACTTCATAACAAAGAAACAGTACCAAACCACAAATTTTAATTTGTTCATCAGACTAAACTGGCACAAAAGGAGAATCAGATGAAAGAGTAAGACAGGCAAATTTTTAACCATATTTTAAGAATGGATGACTGAGATTAAAATTAATAAAAACGGCTTTGACGATTCATATACAATTGCATGGCCAATACTTACTCTTCTCATCTCATACACGCTCACTATATATGATAGCTTCTCCCTTACATGTTAGTTCATATTTTTCTCAGAGCTTTCAGCATTTAACCAAGGTGACAAAAATAGGAGACAACATATGAATCCCTACAACACACGCCAACTACGACTTTGCCACCATATACGATCCACAGCAACATACAACAACCTAAGTCTTGCATAACAGTTTCAGGGGAAAAAAAACAACAAAAAGAAACACAAGGGCTATCTATTACATGTGAAAGACAAAAACCACGGATTGATATCATGGTATCGAGGGATCGATTTGATTGAAAACATTCACCAAAATGAAAAAAAAAAAAAAAAACCACCGAATCAAAAACTCAACAACACAACACTGTATAACAGAATTGATTCACATGAGATTATCCCAAAAGGAAAACCCTAATTATGAGTTAAATTACAAGAACATCCGAAATCCCTTTAAATCGAACCGCATCCATTGAAGATAAAAAAAACAATTGAGAGAGAAAACCCTAGATTGGAAGCAGAAACAAAAGAAGACTGACCAAACGATGTTGTTGTGTGTTGAGTTTGATGCAAATCGGAAAAGGCTGAACTTTTCACCCCAAATGTTGTACAAACCTAGCGAAATCGATAGCTGTTTCGTGTCTCCTTCCGTTTATATATTAAAAAGTACAGAAGACCAGTGACAAAATTAAATATTTGTAAATTTTAATAATAATCAATCATTATTATCTCTTTATTAACATCTTTAGAGGATAATTTCAAATCTTAAAAATTAAAAATATAATATATTTTGTTTAAATTGAGGGTATATTGATAAAATTAATTTAAATTTTAAATATAATAATTTAATATATAAATTATTAAATAGGTAACAAAATATTACTACTTTTAATTTTTTTAATTTAATAATATATTACCTCTTTTAAATTTTTAAGATTAATTATTATTTTAAAAATAGAGAATTTAAATTAATTTAGGTAGTTTACTACAAATAACTTATGTAGCACAGACACGGACACGAATATTGATACGACACGGACACGAAAATACTCGTTTATACTTCACAATAGTAGTTTCCCTAGTTCAACTTGACTAGTTGGTTAGGAAATGCATGTAGTATACACTATCACACGAATTCGTACAAAAATACTAAGTAATTTTTCTTCCCTTGAACTTTTACATAGGCTTGACATTATGCAAAATGTTTTCTATGTGCAAGATTTCAGTCAAATCCAAAAGTCACATCTTAAATATATTAAATGAATCTTTCAATAATGTGCGGGAACCACTTAGATGTTAGTTTCATATTAGAATGATATTGCGACGCAATCTATCCTGAAGATCATATTGAGAGAAAAAGCCCAAGCAGAAGTTGTCAATTCCTTGGACCATGTATATATCTTGGTCAAACAAGGAACAAAATTCAATTTCTCTGTCCACCACTAAAGCTGAATATATGTCAACTATAGGATGATGCTCGCAACTTTTGTGGGTTAAGTATCAACTCGAGTATTAGTTTAGTTTTCAAAACAATATACATGTATATTGTGACCATTGATGATTTTTTACGGCAAGTGCATCGCGTTTGTCAGAAGGAATAATTGTCCCTAAGGAAAGATATCGATCATTCGCATATTTATAAAAACAACTTAGAATCACGCTCAGACGTTAATGGCAATTAACATTTAAAGTATACCTCTAGCACTCAAATATGTTAAGTATTGTTGTTTAGGTTTGAACCCTCGAAATACCTCCCGGTCATATTTAAGATTCTCAATTTGTCACTGAAAGTTAAAAGTAAAACAACAATACCAATAATCAATCAAGAACTGAATATTAATGTATAAGATACACCTCAATACATAAGAGTTTGAGCAGATTACTCACAATCCCAAATGGTAGAATTAGTCACGCATACTTCTAGCATCTTCCATTCTCCCAATTGGGTTAGAATTCACTCTATGGTGTTTTCCTCTCAATCTGACACACTAGGGTTGAGCATCTAGCCCCCTATTTATCCTAGTTTTCTAGGGTTAGGTCGCTTCTTGTGTTGCGCTAATGGGCTAAGTGATAAAACATAAAAATACCCTCCTAGGAGTTGCGCTAATGATGGCATTTTCATGTGTTCTTCTTGAATCAAAGTAGTAAAAGGGATGCGGAAGCAATGGGTGAGTGAAACAAAGCCCTCCTAGGAGTTGTGTTGGCTTTGAAGGTGCATGAGGAGTGTG
>Ga0123341_1007126_pt1 | contig 10170 bp, 4 predicted proteins | sample Turbeapinknodule_FD_89959 | JGI IMG/M metagenome (GOLD analysis project Ga0123341, IMG submission 89959) | Root nodule microbial communities of legume samples collected from Mexico - Turtle bean Mexico pink nodule | ecosystem: Host-associated > Plants > Roots > Nodule | place: Mexico: Nepantla...
GCCTACACTTTTTCAAATAAAAAATATAAAAAATATTTTGAATATTTTGAAGGCTAAGCCCACGCTAATTTGTGGCCAACATGAAGGCTTAGCCTACGCTTATTATGTGCCCCTCGTAGCTAAACTCACTCTGCTTGGACATTTTGAAGGCTTGGCCCACGCTAATATAATTTTGTGTGGGCTTAGCGTGGGTCAAACTCACAATTTTTTATAAATTTCTAAACTCCTTGTGGGCTAAGCCCACGCTTCACCTACGCAAAAAACACCCCACACCCGCCAATATATCTTTACGGCGAGTATATTAGCTTCAAAATTCTTATTAACGCTATGCCGACGATAATCACCCTTTTGTGTAGGTTTTTCATACTTAGCCTCAGTTTTTTGCCCACGATAATAAAACTTTTTTTTGTAGTGCTATGCTTACAGACGTAATCGTCCATTTGCTTTTTCGAAAAAGTTCCTCCCACAAACCAAAATTAAATAACATTAAAATCTTTTGTATTTGAATTCATTTTAAAAATTAATGATCTTATGTTCATATTTATGTAATATTATTATACTTCATTTTTCATTATTTAAAAAAATGAAACCTTACTCTTTTCAAAGTTGTTAGACAATTACTTTATGCTATGTAACATTTTCAATTTGTCTTGTTTTTTTATTAAAGTACAGAAATTATAAATGTTCATGGTGTGAAAGAAATGATAAAGTAACATTCAAATAGAAAATACAACATAATATATTCCATAATATCAAATAACATGAAATTACATTATTTTAGAAATGTAATTACTAAAAAGTTCATAACTAAAGAACACTAAGCAGAATAAATTTTGACCACAAAGTGGACATTACAATAAAAATTCTAGAATTATATTGGTCTTCTGGCCAGCAGCTACATTCTGTAGGTGCTATCTTTAGTCAATATAATTTTAGAATGTCAAATGTCAAATAAATATTACATAATTTGAATGATAAAAGTAAAATAAGAATTAATGTTAAAAGTAAAATTAAGTACATCAATTCGAATGAATCAAAATGTATTTTTCTTAACATAAACATGATTTTGGTGAAAGGCACATTAAGTTATGCAACCACCTTGTCATTAAAATTCAAAATTATAAGTAATAAATATTATGAAAAACAATATTACAAAATATTAAGACAAAATAAGCCATGAACATAAATATAAATCCTAATTCTGAATGATTTAATTTTGTAAACAACATGTACATTACAATAATTTGAATCTTATGCATTTCTCATGAGAAAAATTGTGGTGATGACACGTGTTTAAACTTATCATGAGAGTCCTCTCCATTTGTATTATAGATAGAGATAGATAATCACAATCAACAATCTAGAATATTAAATGAAAATAAATAAGAAATGAGAAAAAAAATGTGAAATAGTTTTTATTGGTTTAATGTACTGAATATTGTTATGGTGTTAAGCATATCAAATTATGTCAACACATTATAAATATGTCAGATAATGAATGAAAAATTTAACACATTATGTATGTATATTGGAGGCAACAAATACAATGAAAAATATAGTGAATCCACCAAAAATAAGTAATAGTTATGAAATAAACCACCAAAATTAAATATTTGTCTTTGTTTCAAAACACTGGAAACGATTAGCCTAAAAGGATAACAAAAAAAGTTCTCTGCCTTAGTTAACATAAAGACTTATCATCAAGAGCAAAACCCTGATATGAGAAGAAGGGTTCCTGCTATCACATTCAAAGATAATTTTGTCGCCTTGATGGAAACAATGAAGACGACAAAAATTCTTCCGACCGCTACCAAGTTTAATGGTTCTATAAGGAAACCTTCCTTTTAAAACCTTGCATTTGACCTCCTTCAATAGTCCATGCAGCGTAACCATTGTGAATCTACCTTTGCAAAGATATTCAGAAAATGCAGCAGGTATATCTTTCAAGAACATCCAAATAATAAGTAAACAAAAGGAATAGAATATAAGGTACGTCATTTTTTAAAAAAGGAATGCTAAACTCACCAGAAAACTTGCATGGACGTGTACCTAAAACAACTTTATGGAAAAATGGTCAAAGGGACCAATGCTCAGCGGCTCCCTCCCTTCAACTTCGTCCAAATAACGATTTACACCACTTTCAGGGACATCTCCCATATAAACAATTATATGGAAAGCGTGTTGGTCAACGTAACGGAATAAGATAGAGTGATCCCCTTCAAAGCCATAAAAATAAGCCAAAGTCCACCACCCATTCATCATTTATGGAGATAATAAATTTTGGTTATAATGTACTATATGTACATTCCCTATGCTATCTACAAGGGCCCACTCATCACCAAGTTCTTTTTGAAATTCAATAGCGAATGTACGATCAACATATCCAAACTATAAGTTTTGAATAAAGAATAAAAAGTAAGCAACTATAGAAACTGTGTAGAAGTAGAAATTTAAGAAAATACACACAAAAAATACATGTTTCACCACGGATGTTCATTGAAAAAAACAGACCTCGTGTGTCAAGTTTAAGAATTTCTTCAGCAGAGGGCGCCATGAAAGTGAATAATAGAACAACAACAATAAGCAAGTTGGAAAGAAAGTAGGATACTGAATAATAAATGAATATGTTGAAAGTAGTGTATAAAGAATAGAATGGTGTTATAATTATTACTTGTTGCACTAAATATCTAAGAAATCTGGATTGGAAGAAGAAATGAATATCTTGAAAGTAGTGTATAAAGAATAGAGAACGATCACAATATATAGGAAAAGGAAAAAATAAAGTTGGGACTTAATTGCTCTTACAGGTATTTAATGATGTTAATTATATGCTTCCTATAAAAAAATGAAAAAGAATAAAAAACAAAGAACAAAGACAATGGAAGATGTTGAATGCATCAAGTAAGCAATTAAGTACATATTGTAAACAAAATATTAATTCCCATACCATAAGCAAAACAAAAAACGTTAAACAGAGACACAAAATCGGCACTCGAAAATGCATCATTTGCAAAAATCTAAAGAACTGCATCACTTGCAAAAAAAGTAACAAACACAGAACTGAAAACATATAAAGTAATGGAGTTAAGAATGAGCTAAAATCTTGAACATAAAACACTACAAATCTCCACCATAAACTTCGATCAGAAAACAAAAAAATTGTTAAACACGGGCACAAAATCGACACTTAGAAATGCATCATTTGCAAAAATCTAAAGAACTGCATCACTTGCAAAAATCTAAAGAACTGCATCACTTGCAAAAAAAAAAGTAACAAACACAAAACTGAAAACACATAAAGAAATGGAGTTAAGAATGAGCTAAAATCTTGAACAAAACCACTACAAATCTCCTTCAGAAACTTCGATAAGAAACCAAAAAAAATGACCTAAAATCTTGAATAAAAACCCTAGAAACAGAAAGCCTAGGAAAGCCAGAAACTTTGAACAGAAAACACTACAAATCTCCATCAGAAACTTCGAAAAAAAACCCCAAAAAAATGACCTAAAATCTTGAACAAAAACCCTAGAAATTGAAAGCCTATAAAAGATAGAAACTTTGAACACAAAAGCCAGAAACTTTGAACAGAAAACACTACAAATCTCCATCAGAAACTTCGATCAGAAAACCAAAAAAATTACCTAAAATCTTGAACAAAAACCCTAGAAAAGCCAGAAACTTTGAACAGAAAAGCCTAGAAACAGAGAACCAAGAATGTCACAAAGAGTGGAGAAAACAAACTGAACAAAACAAACCATGAAACAGATAAATAGTATCGATCGAAAAGATAAAAAAGACAAAAAAAATATAAAAAATACAACAAAAATGTGAGAATGAGATGAACAAAGAATAGCATAGATTACCTGAACCATGGAGAATGAAAAGAAGAAATACGAACAAAAATAAATAAAAATGGATCTATACAACACATATATATAGTGAAAAAAAACATTTCAAATTTTCAAAATGAGGCGCCATTTCTACGGATGTCTAATGTTATTCTGAGGCAAAAATGTTTTCCAATGTCGCAGATTTGCAGTTCCATAAATGGTGAAAGAAGAGAAGGGGGACGAAAGTTTCCGAGAGAAGAGAGTGATACAGAGGGAAAAGGGGATAAACTTTTGAGAGAGAGAAGTTTTACTTTTAAAAACTCCTACGTGACACGTTTTGGTTGGTTCAGATGTATTATGTTTATTGGTGAAAGTTTTTCTATTTTTAGTATTAAATGTTTTTTATTTTTATTTTAGAAAAATTGTGGTGATGACACATGTTTAAACTTACCGTGGGAGTACTCTCCATTTATATTATAGATAGATAGTATATATAGCATTATCCGAACTTACTTTTCTATATGCAAACACTGAGAGCATGTTTTAGTTTATAGTCGAAAACTATTTCTTTTAAGACACAGAAATCACTGAAATGTGTTCTTTTAGGCACAATTAAAAATTAAACCCTCAATCAATGTACTTTAAAGAATCTAATTATCTGCCAACAAATGCAGGACTTTGCTTAAAGAAGTGGTTCAAATTGTTCCATATTTTATTTGCACTGATCAGTGTTGCTACGAAATTCACCTTTCTTTGGGGTTAATGTTTAAATTGTTAAAAAGGCTATTACAATTCGAGGAAGAGAAGGAATATATTCCATTTCAAAATTGCTCATTTCAAAATTGCTCATCAAATTCAGATACAACACATTGAATTTCAAAATTCAGATATAACATGACAACATTGACCGTTAGTCCCAGAAATACAGGGACATAAACAAATACAGATTTACCTAAAAAACTAAAACAGTAACAGAATTGTGAATCACGAGACCAATTTTTACAATTGATTGGCATTTAACAACTCATTTCATTTCCTTAATCTGATAATGTTTTGGAGGGAACGGTGGAGGACCCCGAAAAAGCGTGGCCTTTCTGAAGTGCACTTCTGTCGTGAACAAGTGGTTCTGAGACCCAAGAGGCAAGATTAGCTACTCCAACTCCAAGAGTTGCTTGTTTTTCTCTAAAAGATGCCCAAGTAACTAAATATAGACCAGCAATGATGAGAGAACCTCCTAAGATGCTGTCGTCACATGCATGTTAAAACAGAATAGTAAGAAACTTCTAAATTAATTTCAAACCGTCACGCTAAAGGAAGCCATCTTCACGTTAGAACAGAATACATCAACAACTGGGAATAAAAGGAGCTTTACCTTCCCAAGAAAATTGGACTTCCAAGGAAAATTTGGGAGAGGATGGTTGAAAACGCAGGTTGAAGCGGATTGTAAAGGGAAACCATGGCTGGGCCCAAGATTTTGTTGCACCATGTAATGAGTCCATAGTTAAGGGCAGATGCAACAGTTCCCTGAACAGATAAGGAGATTTTTTGTCAAGATACACATGTTAAAAAATCTACCAAAATATTTGTAAGAACATGGGATACTTAAATCTTTTCAACCATTAAGAAAATACTCTCAGCTTTTCCACTAGTTGTCATAACAGCAAAATCCATCTTACTCTCAACGCATGGTGCCCCTAGGTAAAATAGTATTGTGGTTTCTGATGGTAGCATGATAGGTACTTGAGTATTATAGGATGGCTAAGTCTTGCATTGGGTTATGGAGATACACGATACTCCCTCATTGATGGTTAGTTATTAAGAGAGGATCCCTCAACTGTTTGAGTGCCTATTGATTGGTATAAGACATGTCTCTTAGTAGCAAACTAACGGCACAGGTGGTGATGCTGGCATTGCAGTGTTTGTCTGGGATTCAAAGTGCTAGCTAACAGCCAGATTGCATGGGCTTGAGGACTGCTGAGTGTGGTGGGATATTAGCATCTAATTATGGGACATAGGTCCCACATTGGAAGTATGGGATTCTAACGTAAGGATTACAATACCTTGGGCTCTCCAACAGGAACAACTAGCTTTTGAATTTGGTTCCCTCAAGGTTCTTATCATTAAAACACCTTTCTGTGGTTCATACAATGAGATTGGATCACATCATTTGGTTTCTAGAAGTAGACACTAGAACGTGTCTTACGGGTGACCATTAGCAAAACAGAACTATAGTCTGCACATACAACATAAACATTTGTCATCATCTATTCCCTACATATTTGATCTTTTATTTTCTTTTTTTCATGCCGTGGGTAATACAACAAAGACTCAAACTAAAATTTCAGTTTAGAATAGTCATACAAAATAACATAAAGTAACATTGATTATTTCGTTTGAACAGTAGCACGATAACTGTTCAAGATGTCAACAAGAAAGATTTTTAACATGGATTATCAAAATATGAACAAATATGTAACTTCCTAAAGTTTTTCACAAATAGTAAAAGTAAAAGAAAAAAAATACATTGAGAAATACTTCATCAACAATCAGGATAACACCTGTAGAATAAGGATAACACCTGTTCCTAGAAAGGAAACCGATGACTTACAAGAGTTGAAATAAAAATCAAAAGATGAATAGTGCAAATAGAATTCATTTAGTGTAGAACTCTTTATAATGCAAAACAAAGGTTTTCACTCCCTGTGAAACATTTTTAACAATTTTTAAACAGGTGACAGTAACACCAAATAATTCACAAAAAATGGTTAAAAAAAGCTTTACAATTATGTTATCCAGAATGAAAACCCAAAACTAAGATAAACTAGTAATAGAGGAGAACAATGTTAGAAATTAAAGGCAACCATACCTAACAGATAAAAAATAAATCTTTATATACTCTTGTAATTTAGAAAATCATCTGTAGGAAGATTAATGCTCCCTCCGGTCACGTGTAGGGAACAATCTTTTGTTCCAAGATTGTCCTATTTCCTTAATACTCATAGTAGTGACCCAAAACTTGGACAACTTTGATTATTAACAAAGTAAGAACATTACATTACAACATTGACTCCACTTCAACAAGTTAGAATGCTCTCCTTTACAAACCAAACAACAGTCAATAATTGATAGCCTGATGTGTTGAATTGAATGGAAGAATGCAAATAATAAAAAAGGGCCAAGTTTAGAAGACATCTCCAATAATTCAATGTAGTGAGTAGATCAAAAGCATTATTAATAACCAAAAAAAGCTTTTCGGGTGACTCACAGCATAAAGAACAGCAAGGATTTCTGATGATGTCAAACTCCAGTCAGTTGACTCGTTATTCATGAATAATGATACTATCACCATTAGTAAAGTTCCGAAGAAGTATGAAAATGCTGTGACCGATATGTTTGCGGGATATTTTTTTAATACCGGTGCCTGAAAACAGTTAAAGGTAACAATTTAGAAACACCAATTATTTCACATGTTAAAGAACCTAAGATCACAACAAATTAATTGGTCAAGTTTAAGAATCAGCAGTACTAATTTGATCAGTGAAGAAATTTGGAATGAGTGACGAGTCAATGACCTGGCGCTAAGAATGATGTTTGCAACAATATTATTTACAATAACATGCATGAAAAGCATGGAGAAGTCATCCAATCTAATCTAAGTAAACTTATTAAGAGTGTGTTTCAATACAGGAGGATTGAGGAGAGGGAAAAAAGAAATTATGTTACTTATAATTCTGCAAACACTTTATCAAAATATTAGGGGATCTTACTTTGATACACCTCCAAACTCGAAGAAGATAGTTATAGGGAAGTGAACCGATTAGGACATGCAAGAAATTTGCAACATAAGCAATTATCCAATACAACTATCTGAGGTCTACATTATTCTAAGTCATATGAGACCCAAAAAGAAGTTGGAATATTGAGAATTGACCAAGTATCGTAAGTTTCTTATCAATGAGATTTGAGTGAAAAGGAAGATTCCTAATAAGCAGGAACATATAGAGTCATCTCAGCCTCCCAGGGAATGCACAGAGAAGTTGGGACTTGGTAAAAGGGTAACAGGCAAGTCATTGATCACTAAATTTATCCCATAATTGCTGTATTCAACAGTCACCCCATGCATATGACAAAAAAGATAATACCTGAATGGCTAGAAACGCAGCCATACAAATGCAGTTCCCTATCAAGCACAGAACCCCAAGATGAAAATGGTCTAACCCGAAGTCCTGTAAACTACCAATTAGCCATCCAGATGGCTCTGGCTGACCCTTGGCACTTATTTCATTTTGTACAACATGATCGATTTCAGTATATCCTACCAAAGCTGGACCACGATACAAAACCATCAATACGGCACCAGAAACACAGATGATGGTTCCTCCAACTTTTGCCAGACCATCATATCTGACTAAGTTCACTCTTTCTGTACTGCATGAAAAGGTTTGTACAGATAAACATAATTATATGACCTGGTGTATCTGCATAAATTTATTAATGTAAATATTTATGAACTAAAAGTGAGAGTGTGCAGTTGTATTTGAGTAATAGTACACACACACACACAAATTGAAACGGATAAATGTTACAAGTGAAATGAAACTGACCCCATCATTACAGCCAACATAAAGGTAAAGACCGGAATGGCTGGTTGTATGGCAGCCGCATAAGTTGGATTAGTATAGCTCAAACCAATAAGAAACAAAAGCTGGTTGCCAAATATCCTGATCATGAATCAAGAATGCATCAATAAAGCACCGTATCTTTATATATAGTGAAAATGGAAAATAAGTAGTATATACCAAGAGCCTCACCCAGTTAATCCAAGAAAGAAGAATGACACCAGGAGGTTCTTAGTAGTGGGTGGTCGAATCCGTCTACAGTCCAACATGGTATGATCAAGATATCCATTCAACAGAAGAAAAAGGAGTAATATGACAAGACATAAGAGGGAACAAAAAAGTTGCAAGTTAAAATGTTACATTTAAAGATTGAATGTGAAGCACGGTTATATTTACAGATCAGGAATATATGCAGCCACATCCACACAAAAAATAGTTATCATCCTCTTAGGTAGTAATCATGGAACTCCGGAGTCATTACCCACAAACACACATTAAATTTTAAAAATATATTTTAGAATATGATTAAATACCTTAAAACAATGGAAACATAAGTATAAGCTATACGATAATATTACTTAAATATTAAGAATGCTCTAAATAATCAGACAGAAAGGTCCAGATATCAATGAACATGAATGTAAATTTTCATACAACTAGAGTTACCCAACAATCCAAACACTCCAGCGCTTAGAAAAAACATACGTCCAGAGAAATATTATTATAATTCATAGATTCAGAGTGCCGTATCAAGCACATGCAAACAATCAGAGTGTTGCAAACATCACCAACCCTCCAAATTGTGGAACAAATAAATGTGCTTAAGCATCCAATCCCAACCGATCTAAGTATCCAATAACACCAAATGGAAATGTATCCGCAACACTCAACCTTTTCAGAAAGGGAATCAATAAATATTGTAAATAAACTTAGAAAACAAAAGGCCAAGGTGTGAGGGAGGAATCCATTTATTTTTCATCCAACCGAGGGAAACAACAGAACAAAAGGGAGCATATTCATAGGTTTTGAAAAACAATGCAAGCAAAATCTTGAATGGTTGATTTGAAAGAGATAAAGGAGCATACTTTTCACGGATATAAGCAAGGGGTGCGAGGATGGAAAGGGCAAGGAGATCGCGGAATACGCAGAAGACTAACTGGTTGATGCCAACATTAAGGGCCACTTTGGTGATGACATGGTAGCCGCCACTGAAAAGCTGCACCATGGCCATGGCCATATGGGCCTTCCATATGTCACCCCCCGCACCCACTCCAACTCCAACTGTTGCCATTGAAATGAATCCACTCTCTGCAACAAAGTCCCACAACCTCTAAAACACCAAATGGGGTTGTTGGATTCGCTCCTTCGTTCGTTGAAACAGTGATGCCAACACCAAACCCGATGCTTAGTTCGGAATCCACGGACAAAAAATAATAATAAAAAAACACTTACATAATTATTGATGGTGTTGAAATTTTTAATGATACTCTTTCTCAAACTTCGGACTTCAGGATTAATAATAATAATAATATAATGATATTTTCATTAAACTATTATTAATGCATGATTTCTTCCCTTTTTAATTACTATTTTATTTATTTTCGATAATGAGGTACTTTTACAAACTTTGCTCTATCAATCGGTTATAAGAAAAATTATCAGTCAGAAACTTAAATTTGATAATAATATTTTTTTGAATTTATATACAGACAATACAATAC
>Ga0123341_1007127_pt1 | contig 10170 bp, 8 predicted proteins | sample Turbeapinknodule_FD_89959 | JGI IMG/M metagenome (GOLD analysis project Ga0123341, IMG submission 89959) | Root nodule microbial communities of legume samples collected from Mexico - Turtle bean Mexico pink nodule | ecosystem: Host-associated > Plants > Roots > Nodule | place: Mexico: Nepantla...
GGATTATATAATTTGGTATAATTTTTAAATTTTAGATTTGAGAATCCAAAAAGAAATTTAGAACGAAAAAAAAGTTAAATATTTACATGGGTGCAGAAGAAAATCATGAAGTTGCAAGAGGAAATTTCTGAAAAAGAAATAAAAATAAACTTTGGATAAAAACCAACCCATTATTAACGATTTTTGGCGGGCTTTATTTTCACTTCAGCCAACATAAACTACTCTACCGTTAGTTTCCCGTTTACGCGATTCGCGCGTCACATTCCGTATTTGAATGAAAAATATTTATTTGATACTCTTTAAAAAAAATCACATTCATTTAACAACTCACTTTATATTAAAAACTAAAACAAATATTATCAAAAAAATATTATTATTTAAGGATGTTAAGTGAGTGGTTTTTTATTGAAAAATGTTACTTTCATAAATGCACAGTGAAAAAAATACCAATTTATAATTGTGATATTGTGTAATTCCAAAATTATTCTATTTTAATGAAAAATTATTTATCTCAACTTTTTTTCGCCACACTAACCTACTTTCATTTAATAATATTTTATAATAGTATAATCATTATTTTAAATTAATTAAAAAATAAAATAAATGTAATTAAAATATTAATTTAATGAATTATGAATTGAGTATTTTTGTATGGTGTGAAGGATCATTGTTTTTCTGTTTAATGCAGACACAAGAACAAGACGTCCTCTTTCAAATGTCCAAACGAAACATAAACCCCTTTTGTTTAGTTTCGTTCCTTCTTCTCCAAGAAGACGAAGAAATCCTCTCTTCTGTTGATTCTCCCTTCACTTCTCTCTCACACTCTTGCTCACAGGAAATCACGCGAAACCTTTCTTTTATGCTTCAGAGTTTCACCTGTTCCGACGCTTTTTGTTTTTCACATTGATCACGATATTGATTTTTGCGCTAAATCACGATTATAGAGTTTCCAAACGGTTGAGTTAAACAGAGATGATGGAGACCGAATGTGTACGAGTCGCGGTGAATATCCGTCCATTGATTACGTCGGAGCTTCTTCACGGTTGCACAGATTGTATTTCGGTGGTCCCCGGTGAACCTCAGGTGCTATATTGTTTCTGATTCTTTGATTCTTTCTTGATAAGGTTTATTTGGCAATTTTGGAGTTTTTTTTTTATCGTCAAACCAATGAAATTGATATTGGCGTCTTCGGTAGGTGCAAATAGGATCACATTGTTTCACGTATGATTATGTGTATGGTAGCACGGGGTCTCCTTCCTCTTCAATTTACGACGATTGTGTGGCACCGCTTGTTGATGCACTCTTCCATGGATATAATGCTACAGTTCTTGCGTACGGTCAGGTATAATTTCAAATGTTGTTGGTTATCTTGCATTCTTGATGATTATGAAATGTTTGTTTGGGAAACTTGTGCTTTGTTATCTATATCCTACTATTGTTGTTTAGTTTTCTTTAATCCTTTCTCGTTTTGTAAGACGGGCTCCGGGAAAACATACTCCATGGGCACCAATTATAATGGAGAGGTGAGTGGTGGTGGAATTATACCCAGGGTATTGGATACCATATTCGACAGGGTTAATGCTACAAGAGATTCCACGGAATTCTTGATCAGAGTATCATTTATTGAGGTAAACAAAATGTTATATTGTTGGTTGGTAAAGATGAATTTTTCTGATATAGTCAATTAAGATCAAACTTCTGATTTGCTAAAAATTGACAGATATTCAAAGAAGAGGTTTTTGATTTGCTTGATTCTAGTTCATCTAAAGGAGAGGCGGCATCTACGACGAAGGTTGTTGCACATCCCACAAGAGTTCCCATACAAATCAGAGAAACATTGAACGGAGGAATAACACTTACTGGGGTGACGGAAGCTGATGTTAAGACAAAAGATGAAATGACATCGTATCTCTCAAGTGGTTCATTGTCACGTGCCACTGGGAGTACCAATATGAATAGTCAATCAAGGTAAAATGTCGTAAAAAAATGTTTTCAGATTCTTTTACTTTGACAATAATAATGATACGCATGAAATTTACATTGAAAAATTAACTTATGTTAACTGTTGGTTCACATCATGTTTCGCCTAGTCGGTCACATGCTATCTTCACAATCTCAATGGAGCAAAGGAATGGTGACGACATCTTATGCGCCAAGCTCCATTTGGTGGACCTAGCTGGTTCTGAACGAGTGAAACGAACTGGTGCTGATGGCTCGCGTTTAAAAGAAGGTATTTGTCATTGTTAATGATACAATGCAACCAAAATATAGTTAGGAATAATAAGTATTTCTGCATAATTGTTGAAATATATTTGAAAATAGAGTTAATTGAAACCCATTCGGCTAGCTGAGTTCTTTGTAAGGTGTATGCCATTTAATATTCAATTGTTGTTTTCATGGATTAGGAATTCACATCAACAAGGGTTTATTAGCTCTTGGAAATGTAATAAGTGCACTTGGAGATGAAAAAAAGCGAAAAGAAGGAGGACATGTGCCATATCGGGATAGCAAATTAACGCGCCTACTTCAGGTTAAGCAATAAAAGTAGTAATTCTTATACTCGGTGCATCTGCCTTGTCCACTGTATCATTTGCATAAACGATTCTTTCTACTATGTGAAATAATTTTAGAAATAATAAATAGGACATAAAGAAGAACTTTTACATGAACGTTAACGGATGAGTTATTGCATTGTTGATACTGCACCTTGTCATTTGTTTATGTATGAAAACTATTAAACTATAGTGTCACGTGGATAGAATGTATTGCCAATCCAATCTCGGAACTTGCTTTAGAAAACCCGTTACAGAAAATACGTGATTAAAAGCTTTGTTTGCAGTGATTACTGAACATACATATATGGAATGGATTTAAATCATTTCTATCATGACATGCAATTGAATGATGAATATGTAGGATTCTCTGGGAGGAAACAGCAAAACTGTGATGATAGGTACAAACTTGATGCATGACGGAATTTTTAAAATTTTGTGTTTTATATAGTCACATGCATCATCTAACCTGGCGAGAATGTTACAGCATGTGTTAGTCCAGCTGATACAAATGCTGAAGAGACATTGAACACTTTAAAATATGCAAATCGTGCTCGTAACATTCAGAACAAGGCAACTGTAAGTGCCTTGTATTAATATTTTCCTTCCCTTTCTCATTTATTACTCTAGGCAGGGTATTTTGTTTTTAATAATTTTGAATTTTAATGTTCCAGATTAATCGAGATCCAGTGGCAGCTCAGGTGCAGACAATGCGGAATCAGATTGAGCAATTGCAAGCTGAGCTTCTATTTTATAGAGGTGATACCAGTGGACCAATCGAGGAGGTTCAGGTACATCATTTTTAGATTGAGTTAGATTTTTTGAATGTTTGTTATGTCATTTGATAATATTTTTCCTTTTAAAAAATTTCAGATTCTTAAACGCAAAATATCGTTACTTGAAGCAAGTAATGCGGACCTACAACATGAGCTTAAAAGACGCCAAGTAACTTCTGAGAATTTAGCACAACGTGCTCTTGAATCTCAGGTTTTCTTTTGATCCTTACTCCCTTCTCAGTCATAATCAATTTTGTGAGGTCCTTACAATATCTCTTTAGTGTTTTTTTTTACATCATGTGTTGTCTCACTCACAGTACTGAAAATGTTTTTAGGTTGAAAAGGACCAACTGGTTTTGACAATAGAATCAATTCGAAATGGTAAATCATGGGATGAGATTGACTCAAATTCGAATCAGGTTTGAACGTGTTATGTCTTAACGGGTGGTTATGGTTTTCAGAAGTAGGATCCATCACTGAAGTATGCTCTGAACTTATTTATAGGATTATGCCCTACTGAAATCTTATGTTTCAAAGATCCAAGATCTGGAAGGAGAATTGCTTCGATTGAAAACTTCGAATGCAACGAATTCAAGTCGTTTTGTTGATTGTTTTGATTCCGATGATGATGGATATGGATCAAAACATGCTTTATTCGCACCTGGTGTGTTACTCTGACTGTGATGTCAAAGCTGTGATTATATCAGGATATAGTGCGTTGTGAATTTCTTTTGTAGTATTTTGGTGCAGTGCATCTGACAGGTATTAAAAGATTGAAAATAAAATTATATTTCCGTCAATGCGAAATTACTGTCAAAAGAAGAATCTTGTTGATAGTGTGACAAAAGAACTATAGATGTGATGGTACAAAATAGAAAAATTCAGGATGAAAAGACTAGCACCACTCCTGACAGGTAGAAGGGCCAGCTCTTTAGACAAGACCACCAAAAAGCTCCTCTCGTTCCATCGCCCTCTTTCTAATGTCTCTCTCTCTCATTACTTGATTCCACCATCTGCATCCTACACTCTCTCCATGCCTCCTGCCAATGCTGTTATTTCCCTTCACACTCCTTTTTTCTTCCCCTACCTCGTTTGGCAGCTGTTTCTTTCTTCGTTCATATGCCTGCATGCCTTGTTGCGACATTTCATGCTCTATTCCGTAATTTATTTATTTTCCCTCTCCTTTTGTACTCATATCAACATCTTTTATCGAGTCTCAATGATTGTAGCTGACGTTAAAGCATTGATGACTAATTTTTCTTAGTTGAGACAAGACCATCCATTAATTTTAAGATTACGTAATTGATTCCGGAAGATAGTACAACATCATTTGAACAACTTAATTTCTGACTGTGCTTTTAGTTTTTATATTTCTTTCACTGCACATTGACATTTGATCTAAAATATTTCATTTTTTAAACATTTGTACCTTGTTTGTAGATGAATTGGAAGATGATGAAAATGAGCTAGAACACTCGTCTATCCAAGAAAAGTTGGATAAAGAGCTCAAAGAATTGGATAAAACACTTGAACAAAAGGAGGTAAAATTTGCATTGTCTAGCTGTTTAGTCATTTACATTTTGACCGTTGTTTTTGTAGTTTTTCGAGTTTTGAATTGCTAATACTTTTATCAAATTTTACAAATTCGTAAAATTGCACCAACAACTGATCCTTTTCGCATTTAAAGCAGTATTATGAAGCTACGTTTCCATATAAAAAAATTCTTTTCGTTTGAGCACTAATTTCACCTCATTTTTTCCTTTTTGATGACCTGAGGAGTTGTAGCTAGCTTAAGCAGGTTCAAAGGCATAGTTTCTTTGAATTTTCCTTTCTTTTAACATTCTTTCTAGTGTTGAAATATAAGTCTGTTGGTCTGTTTTCATTACATTCTTTTATCTAAGGTCGTGGCTAACTAAAACTGTTTCATTTGAAGTTAATGGAAATGTCAAATGTTTTCATTCATCCTGTTACTATTTTATCTCTAGCCTCTCTGTTGTTGACTATCATGCAATAAAAAGAATGTTAGTTCTATTTCATAGAATTGGGTTTCGGCCTAACCCAAACTCTAACTCGAGAAAACTGGATTGTGTGATGAGGATTTCCCAAGCTTTATAAGTTATATATGAGCCATAACTCCGTCACTAAACAATAGGTTATAAGTTATAACACCTCAAAAATTGATCTTATAATTTAATTCAACTTCATCAAGGTAGCTTAGAATATGAGGATTGCCCAAACCTTATGCAAGTCACATGTCTAGGTGATGTGGAACTAAATGCAACACTGCAAATAAGACAGCCCAAGTTACTGCAAATAAGGCAGACTAGGCGTGACTACAATTAGGGTAGTTTTCCATCACTGTTATTATGCTATACTCAACTCAACCAAGTCATTAATTTAAAATGGTTGAGATGCGCTCTTGTTTTGTCCCTTCAAATCAGCGTCGGAGAATAACATTTGTTTATTATGTTATATAAAATGTCTGTAGATTTTTTATCCAGTATATTCCGGTGGGAGAAATTCGACCACGGAACGAGTAACACATTTTATATATCAGTTGCATATATAAACAAAATGTTATTTACCAATGCAGATTTGAACACCCCTAAAGTGTTTCATTTAATTTTATTAATTCGTTGCTGATAAAAAAAAAAAAACCAATGCAGATTTGAAGAGGGGTAAATCTATTGTATTACATGGTAGGGATATAACTTTTTTAACAAGTTTCTACCTTTTATTTTTTTCTCTGGTTGAAGGCTGAAATGAAGCTGTACAGTAATGCTGATGCTTCAGTTCTCAGGCATCATTATGAAAAGAAACTTCTTGAGATGGAACAAGAGAAGAAAGTTTTGCTGGTAATTTATTGTTCTGTGCTAAGACGTCTAATATCTTGGGATTTTTTTATATATTTAAAAATAGTGTGACAAGCCCTTCGATATATTATGGATAGAAAGAAATTGAGGAACTCAAGTGCAATCTTGCGGATATTTCATCCACCTCTGATGACGGTTCTCAATTGTTGAAGCAAGATTATCTTCAAAAGTTGAATGCTCTTGAGGCACAGGTGGGTTTTTATTTCAAATGTGTCAATGTTCAATGCATAAGTGAATGCCATAAACTGATTATTTTCTTATAGGTATCAGAGTTGAAAAAGAAGCAAGAGGCTCAAGCTCAACTCCTAAAACAAAAACAGAAGAGTGACGAATTTGCAAAAGGACTTCAGGATGAGATCCATAGAATTAAAGCACAAAAGGTGCAATGACCCAGTGAGACATTGTATTTGTAGTTATTAACAGAAAATTTGTACTCTCCTCTTTGGCACTCTTGATAGTTTCTTTCCCTTCCCTCTAGGTTCATCTTCAAAATAAGATTAAGCAGGAATCAGAACAATTTAGGTTATGGAAAGCTTCACGCGAAAAAGAAGTTCTCCAGGTAAATGCAAATGGGAACATTTATTATTCCATTCTACAATCATATAGACTACAAGATTTTCCCAACTTCTAGGAGTCCTTTTTAATTCGATATTGGTATTGTCTATACTTTTTTTCTCTTGCTCATATAGTGAGGGGATCAGGTAACTCTTTTAACCTTTAATGCAAGCACAATAACATCTCTCACGAATCTGTTTCAACAAATATATTAGTTACAAATAACAATAGCAAATCTTCTAATACGTATTTTGATTAATACCAGCTTAAGAAAGAGGGAAGAAGGAATGAATATGAGATGCATAAGTTGTTAGCGTTGAACCGGAGACAAAAGATGGTGAGTTGATGTTCATATCGCCTGTTGTTATGGTCTTATTTGAATGCCATTTATCCCACTATTTAAGTGTTCATTGTAGGTATTGCAAAGGAAGACAGAAGAAGCTTCCTTGGCCACGAAAAGGCTGAAAGAACTACTGGAATCTCGAAAAGCTTCCTCACGTGAAACTATTGGTTAGGATACTTTATGTAGCAGATGGCTCTTTTTCCAATTTCGTCAGCTTACTTGATAACCAACAAATTGTTTATACAGGTGTTGGAGGTGGGAATGGCCCAGGAGTTCAGGTACTACTAATGATGACTTTGTAAACTGCATACAAGAATGAAGTCAATTAAATGGTCCTAGATATGCTGGACAAATTAAAATTTGTGTAGCTTCTCTTGGCACACACTGATAATTCCATGCATGCTAATAGATTGTTCGAATCTGCTACTTCACATGTATTTTTTCTCTTTGAAAGGCTTTGATGAAGGCAACTGAGCATGAGATTGAAGTCAATGTCAGAGTGCATGAAGTTCGTTCGGAATGTGAACGTCAAAAGGAAGTGTATGTTCCCTTTTTTATCTTTAAGATTCATATCATTTGGTGGCATGCTTGATTAAATTTGAGTAAGATTTTTAAATTTGAAGCAATATGTTGAATGGCCAACACATCGGAAGCCCCATGCCTTTTATACGTGTAAGAATATTATAATTTGTGCAAGTTCAACCTTTATAAATAAATAAGTCAAGTATGGTTAGCCAATTTGAGTCATTGCACATACCATCATTACTAAGTCATTGTATTAATTTTGTTGTGTGCCAAATTTGGTTGCTATACTTTTCTATACAAGTCAATTGTAACATGTGAGAACACTCGGACTGATTATTTGCTAACTTCCATGGTATTCATGTGTCTAAGAGTATCTGCTGGTGAGTGGATGATATTAACACTGGCTTTTGAACGAATTTACAAAACGATCTGTAATTGTTATTATCGTGGGTCCTATAAACATTCAATCACAGATTATAAAGAGAGTAAAAACAATCAAAAGTTTTTTCTTTTGCGATGAAATCTATAACATTTGGTTTGAGTTTGTGCACCCAGTGATTTCAGGCTACAATGCTAGATAGTAAGACATTTATATGGGGAAGATTAAAAGTCTGTTACGTTTTACTGTATGTTACAGTTTTTCTGTTTCTATTTTATTAGAGCTCTTCTCACTAACTAATTTATTTGTTGCTTTTAATTTCAGGAGGGCTAAAATGGCTGAGGAGGTGATCAGGTTAAAGGAGGAAGCACAAACGTTGAATCAAAGCCGTACAAGGTGAAATTCCTTGCAGTTAACTATTTTAACTACAACAATTATAAAATCTGTTTTTTCTGGCATTCTATGTCTGACAAACTCTCCCAATTGTTGCTGATATGGTAGTGAGTGTTCCACAACAATGTCCGCTGGTGCTAGAAATTCTAGGATTTTTGCCCTTCAAAACATGCTTTCGACTTCTTCCGCAACTCTAGTGTCTATGTTATCCCAGTTGTCGGAGGCAGAAGAGCAGGAACGAGTTTTCAGTGGTAAAGGACGTTGGAACCAAGTTCGGTCCCTTGCTGATACCAAGAATTTGATGAGTTATTTGTTCAATATTGCATCTTCGTCCAGGTATATTACGAAGTTAAACTAAGGGTTAAATCACAAGTAATCCAAAATTTTCTGTGTGCTTGACCTTTTCCTTCGGGTTTTTCTTGATCACAGGTGTTCATTACGAGATAAAGAGGTGATTTGCAGAGAGAAGGAAACGGAAATAAGAGATTTAAAAGAAAAAGTAGTGGGGCTAAGCTACTCACTTCGACAATCTGAAAAGATAAAAGCCGAATTGACTCACAAGTTGAAGTTGCAGGTTTAGCTACATATTTTCCATCATTTAGATAAATCATTAATTAAATAACTAGTAATCTTCCTTCTTTACAAGTTTGATTCTAACTATTAAATATTTTTTCCCGAATCATTTGACCCTGTATGGCAGAATGAATCTTTGAACTCGGAATATGTGGGAGATTCAGAATATTCTGACTCCAATGTTGGAGGTGATAAATATGACTTTCGCAAGTCGGTAGGTATCACACATCTCTTAAAACAACGTTGGCAAAAGATTTTCCATCTCATAACAAGTAGCACTTTTTAGCCACCGCATTTAATGGGAAATAGTTAATTAAATATTTAATTCGTTGCAAACTTATTTTAACTTCAGGAATACCGCCAGTCATTGGAGGATATGGACATATCTGAGACAGAGTCAGATGATTATGATTTTACAGATGATGAGTGGGAAGAATCAGGAAAATTAAGGGTTAGGAAAAGGAAATCTAAAACAGACATGGAAAATAATGAATCCAATATCAACAATTCAGAAGATTTCACAGAATATTCAAGAGATTTACTTGATACACCTGGAGAAAGGGCATCAGATATTTGCTGCTCTTGCAGCATAAACTCATCATGCAAGACAACAAAATGCATCTGCAGAGCAATGGGCAGCAGTTGTGGGAATTCTTGTGGTTGCCAAGTAAATAAGTGTGAGAACAGATCATCGATATCAGATGAATCACAGGAATGGCCAGCACAATCTGCAAGTTTTGAAGAAACAGATAAAGATCGTCTTCTTGTTACTCAAGGTGCAGAGTTACTTCAGGGGGCACTGGTTGATGGGCATCCCGAGACAAACAATGACCAAGCCCGCAGAAAACCTCTCTCTGACATAGGAAATACACAGGTGCGTGCGTGTCACTCATTCTTTACAACTTCAAGATATGTTTTTGATTAAAAAAATTATCTTCACTACTTCTTTCAACACATTTTATATAAAAAATTACTTATAAACTTTTGTATATTTTTAGAACTAATTTATTTATTTTTTAAATGATTTTGACTCCACATTAATTTTTTAAACAATTAATACCCATAATGTACGTATTTACATTTTTATTATATTAAAATAAATACCCATAATGTACGTATTAATTTGAATAAAAACATTTAGTTTAGTAAAATTGATTTAGAAAAAAGTATATGGTAACATTTTAAAAGAATTATATAGTTA
>Ga0123341_1007130_pt1 | contig 10170 bp, 8 predicted proteins | sample Turbeapinknodule_FD_89959 | JGI IMG/M metagenome (GOLD analysis project Ga0123341, IMG submission 89959) | Root nodule microbial communities of legume samples collected from Mexico - Turtle bean Mexico pink nodule | ecosystem: Host-associated > Plants > Roots > Nodule | place: Mexico: Nepantla...
ATATATATATATATATATATATTATTTTATGTTCATTGACTAAAATAAATAAATAATTATTTTAAGACTTTGTTAAAACTTCTTAAATCGTTTTCATAGTTTCTAATGGTTAGGATAAGTTTGTTTCGTCTTAGATTTTACTTGTAAAAAACCATGGTAAAAAAAATTTTATGTTTATTATTTGATACATTGTTTTCCAAAACTGTTCATTACGAAATTAACACTTTTACTATAAATAACTTAAAGTTTAAGATTTGAATCAACAAGTAACGAAACTAATTTATCAAATGTAGATAAAAATACTTGAATTGAATTGCTTCTATCTCTGTCATTAATATTTTGGAATAATACAATATAAAATTAATATTTTTGATATTGTAATTTGAAGTCATTCACCTTGATTCCTCACAGATGAAATTCATTAGAAAATTTCTCAAACACTGATTCCTCATATATTTAACAAATCATCCAGCCTTAAGAACAAAATTATGATGCAATTAATAACCTAAAATCTATTCCTATCAAGTTATGAAATATTTTCGTCTATGTCAGATCCTTAAAGATACTTTCCAATTAAATTTAAGGATCAAATTCAAGACTCTATTAATCAGAAAAAATCTAGCAATAAGCATAAAACGAAAATTAGTTACTCCATTGACGTGAAGACCGACTTAACCAAACATATTCTTTCTGCTAGAGATAAAAATCTCCCCTTCCATGCACTTAGTTTAACACTTATCTTATTCAAAATAGACTCTCAGAAAGGCTTCTTCCTCGGATTACCACCCACTTCTAGCCTCAGATACTTGAAGGGTACCCTCATCACATTACAATGTAGAGATTTTGCATAAACACTAAGAGAAGCGTTTTCGACATTAATACCTGTCAGCTTATATTTGTGGAAATTTATCTTCATCCCATAAGTGAGCACATAATACCTAAGGATAGCTTTCATGTTGATGACATTTGAGAAGGATTTTTCGCATAAAAAAAGAGTGTCATTTGCAAATTGTAAAACACAAACCTCAACCTCCCAACTACCCACCTACACACTTTTAAGCAAATTGTTTTGATCACTTGTCTTACTAACCCATACAAACCTTCACAACAACCACAAAATACAGAAACGGAACTAACGGATCACCTGTCTCAACCCTCTTGTAAACTTAAATTTAACAATAACAAGATATATAGCAATCAGTAATTTAGACCTAAAATTCAAACCTTTTATCTGTCCACCCTATAATGTTATCTGGTTTGGAAGATGGCTTGGTGAGGGTACTCTGTGGTTTGGAATATTTGTACGGCTTTCAAGCTTTGCTTGGAGTTAAAGGTTGCAAAGCCTTCCAAGTTGGTTGGATATGAAAAGACTATTATACATTATTGATTCTCCAACTACTTCATTCAACTTTTTTGCTCTGCATTTCACTGATTATTTATTTTTTAGTCTCCCAAGTTCACAATCAAGAACAATCACGAGCTTATTTCATATCTTTTTCTTGGTTCTTTCTTATAAGAGACTCTTTATGCTCCCAGAGGAGAACATATTCTTCCACCACTAATTGTGGTTTTTATTCTGTGGCTCCTCAACTTTATTTACTATGGGTATGCTTTCTCATGTTATATAAAAGAAATTGTTTAGGCAATCTAAAAAGCACTCTATTCCAAGGCCACTTTTCAATAAATATAAAAATTGACAATATACAACAATTTTTTTATTAAATAATTTATTAGAAAAAGTTGTCAAGTGTGTTTAAGGTAAAACTTTTGTGAAAATATATTTTTCCATAAATATATTTAAACCATCAAATACGTGATGAATATATTTAAAAAAAAATCCATATCTTACCTTTTTTCTGTAACGGAAAATAACATATTAAATGGTAGGGTATAAGGAACACTAGTCTATTACATTACATCACTCTTAAGTCTTGACTTGCCATAATTAGAAAAACTTAATAGTGGATTTTACCACAATTAGAAAATAATCCTCTTTTTTTTATGTATGAACAACTTTCCATCTATAAATATAGATATGGCCTCAAAAGCAAGTTCAGCATTCACTTGGCTTTGCGAGCTACCATACCAAAACAAGCAAAGGTATGTAAGATTTTGTTTCCCGAATCAATCCTATGTTTTATTTTATCTTTCATCTTCTTCTTTACTCTACTTTATATCTAGCTAGCTTCATCTCACCTTTCTTCTTTTTTTATGCATGAAAAAAAATCATCCTAAATATAAACTGTCATGGAAGAAGACAAATATCACTCTACATTTGAACCCACAAACAAAGTTTTTGATGCATTATTAAAATGGGATCGTTTCTTACTATTGAAATATTGAAACAAAAATACGTCAACCTGAAAAAATCGTGTTAAAATGATATGAATTTTATCATTTTAAAATGAAATCGTGTTAAAATAACAAGATTTTTATTCAAAATGATTAGAGAAAAATCTCACTATCATATTATCTTGTAACGATTTTGTTATCATAAAAAAAACTCATTTTAATATATCTGTATTTAAACCGACTATCATGGGATAAATCCTTAACTAATATTAGCTCAGCAAGAGGTATTTTTTCCATTTTTAAATTTTCATAAAAATATTATATAACTTTAAAATCAACATTGACGACTATGATTAAAAAACATATGATATACAGAGATAAAAGTCAAAACTAAATATTATCCATACATGATTAAAAATGTATTTAATTCTAAGAGTATATATATTGTAACAGAAGTTGATGAGATTTTGGTTTCACGTCACGTATGCATACATGCATGCAACTTACAGCTCTAACATGAAGTATATATATTTGTTATAATTTGGTGAAGGCATGGGAAATCCATCAATTACTGTGAACGTTGCAGGCGAGGAGAAAGAGGAGTCAAAATGGTGGACAAAAGCTCTGTAAAATGTAGGGAATTGGATGACACATAAGGATAAGGATGAATGGTTGAAGGACATGAGAGGTAACCTTTCTTTGGTGGCTACTGTAATCGCAACAATGACCTTCCAAAGTGCTCTAAATCCACCTGGTGGTGTTAGACCGCCAAAAAGAAAGTCAAGGAACTGTGGGTTGTTCAGACGATCTCTGGCCATGTCCTGGAGAGTCTATCCTAGGTTATACAATGCCAAAGCCTTATACCCACTTCCTTATTTGGAACACTACATGTTTCATATCATCTTCAATTGTTTGTCTCTTGCTTGTTAGTGGATTCCCTCTCGACCACAGATTTTTCACCTGGCTTTTATCAGTAGGTATGTGCATTACCATCACTAGTCTTGCTCTTACCTACATGTATGGTGTTAAAATGGTCACCCCTGATCCTGTTTGGAAAACATCCACCTCCATGTTTGGAATTGTTATTATTATTATTTGGATGGCACTGCTAGTACTCGTGACTTTTGTTTTTTGCTTGCGCCTGGTTATTTGGATTCTCACTAAATGGTTTGCAAAACCTAAGCTATAATGGCATATCTAATCTAGGTTTATGCCAATATGTACCCTGAGTGACCTAAAGTTCTGCTAAGGATTATGCAGTAATTATATTGTTGGTACACTCCTATAGATTATTTTGTAATAGGTTTTTTATTCATTGTTTTCTTTTAAGAAGGCTTAGGATCATGTTTGTAATAGTTTGTTACGGTTTGTAATAGGTTTTTTATTCATTGTTTTCTTTTAAGAAGGCTTAGGATCATGTTTGTAATAATTTGTTACGGTTTGAACTCTTAATTCGATGTGTTTGTACTTGTAAGGAATTTAGGTTTATAAGAGTTAAGATATTTCTAAAATATTTCCATTATTTATTCGTTTGTTGCTTATAAAAAAATGAATTTGCATGCTTCAATGTTCATATACCATGTTTGATTTTATTCTTAAACATCAAAACACCTAAAACATTGCAATCTCAGCACAAGACTTGCTCATGATTATTGGATACATAAAGCAAACAAGAGTTTCAGTGTTTTTAGTATTTTAATGTGTGTGGCAATCTTCTCTCGCCTTGTTGTTTTGGTTATGAAGAAGCTCTTCTACGTTGTAGCTTTGCTGGTCGAATTTAAAATAAGTTGCATGTTAAGATATCCAAAAGTTGTTGATCATGGATTCAATATTTTAGCATCAAAAGAGTTTTTTTTTTATCTAAAGGGTGCAATTTTTAGATTATAAATTATGGATTTAGGAAAAAAAATGTTAAGGATCAAATGAATTTACATAAAGAAGTCTGGTCACATCCACACTATTTCACTTCACACATGAAAGAAAGTTGTGCCAGAGTTACATGACTTTAACACAAAATTTGTGTATGGTCTCTATGACTTTGCTTAATTTTGAATTTAAGAAACTGGAGTCGTGCATATGAGTGACACAATTTTAGTTGTATCTCTTTTATATTGGTTTCATTCAAATCATACATTTAATTTGATAATTTTCTTAAATTGAAAATTAAAGATTTAATGTGAAATGTATTATGATTTAATAAATCTCTAATTGATATAAGGAAAAGATCACTAAAACTTAAAAATTTTCTGACAAATGTAGTAGGTATGTGAATTAAAACCCTACAAAATACCTTAAAATAGTAAAAAAAATGAAAATAATAGTAAATAATTTATTTTCAAAATTTGGCAAATTTAATGAAATAAGATTAACTCAACTTTATTTAAATTATTTTCTGAAATAAAGTAGGAGTTAAAATTTATTAGTCTGACATTAATAAGAAAACTAATTCAAGCATCACCACCGAATCAATATTTTACTATTTCTTTTACAAATGTCTTGATTCAAATCATAATAATTTGAGTAGTAATAAACAGTTACGTTATTAACTTCCAAGTACTTGTAGGTGACAATAACATTAGCCATACGAGGATAGTGTCTTTTTCTCTCAGTCTATTTACATTTTAATTAGCAGCTGGGTTTACATTTTGTGTGGACTAACATTAAATAAAATTAGTAATCATAATCTTATTAATAATAATATTATTATTGTTATTATTATTAATATTATAAATAAAATTATTAACATTAATATTAATAATATTGTTCATATTATTAATAGTAGTAGTATTATTATTAACATTATTATTAGTATTACTTTTAATAATAGTAATATTATTATAGGTATTAATATTAATATTATAATAATTTGTAGGTAAAATAGTAAGTAATCTATAATTTTATTTACCAATTAATCCAGTACTATTATCTATGGATAATATCCTTTAAAAATATTATCGTTTTAATGCACTAAAACTACATACAAATTTTATTTTCGTATTATTTTTATCAAATTACTTAAAGAAAAATATAAAAGAACTTAATTTTATTTACTTTTAATAATTCGTACTTAAAATCTAAACGTAAATTCTGGTTTATTTAGAGATCCAAATTTATAAATAATTATCACTAAGTAATAGTTATCTATTAATGACATGACATAATGGTATATATTCGTTCACAACACATCGAATCTCACCCATGGATAAGTTTATTTAATAAAAAAAAGTTTAAATTTGAACCATTAATATTCGAATAAGTGTGATATGAAATGTTGGAAAGTGGAAAAAGAAATGAAGAACTTCATGATCGTGTCATGCATTATTGATGTGTTGGGTCAGGGAAAAGGAAAGAATATGTGGAGAAGGAGAAAAGTTACAAATAATTATGGCTTTTCTTTTAGTATGTTTTTGGTGAGATGCATTATATGGTTTGGATTCTGAAAAGTTGTCTACTTTTTTTCTTTTATTAACAATAAAAAATAAATAAATATGAATCACTTCAGGGGTGATCCAATCCTTATACATAAATAGTTAGTGCCTTACTAACTTCCAACCAAGGAATACATTTCAACTTAAATAAAGAACAATCAAAGCTACTCAAAAAAAGCATTAAACAACCAGCCTTATACAATCTACTGGGTTCAAAACTCAGTTGGGGTACGTAAAGGAATTACACCAGGACTTTGCAAAAATTTAAGACCAAACATTTATCTGTACCAGTACAAATACCTCGAGCACATCTATCACGTCCCTGTCAAAGGTCACCGAGTTCTTATGTCTCTAAATTCCACTCACAACACCAATCCAAATCGCCCCAACTTGTCCCATGCATACTAATAATGTCTACAATAATTTTTTCTTGCTAATAATATGGTTAATGCAGACAAATCTATTCTAAATGTGTCTGTACCAACCATTTTCTGCCTTTTTCTGTAAGGATCTTCGGCCATATAAGCTTCACAATATTTAAAAAAGGAAAAGTATTCCTTGACCACATTTTTTATCCACGAAATAAGAATTTATAAAATTGTAATTTAAATGTAAGAAAAAAACAGTGAAAGTGTTATAAAGTAGTATGATAAAGCAATTGTTTAGATGAAGACAATAATACAACAGTTTGGTAAAGTCTTTTCAATTAAGTGATTCACACATCCACTAAACTGATTTTATTGCAAATTTCCCAGCATACCCTTATTTCTTAGGTTATGAACAAGTTTTTGCAGTATAAATGTATTCTTTTTCTGGCTTCAAACGCAGCAGCTTCGTTGCAAAAGGCAACAAACTAATAGCATCTTCAGCTTTCATACTAAAGCAAGAGAAGGTATGTCATCTCCTAATATGTGTTTCTGTCTTTACTTCTTATCAATATTTTTTTAAATAATTATAAAATTAGAATTAGAGGTTGTCAAATACTATTGTAAATATATATAATATGGAAAAATAGCAAGAGGAGGAGAAGGAATCATTCTGTCTTAGAAGCAGAACTGATCTGGGATCTTACTTTTATCAAGTATAAAAAAACAATTATGCACAATTGCTTTCTTGACTATGGTTAAAACGGATTGGTAAATGAATCCTAGTCAATGCCTTCTTTGTGACCAATGAAAGGTCTGTAAGATAGGGTTCAGGAAACAGTCTGTTAGGAGCTTTTGGAGGGTTCATGCATGTCTTCTTTTGTTGATAGCAGCTGGTTTGTGGGCTGTGGTGTCAGCTCTCGGCTATTGGCAGTTCTAAGTTGCACTTGGTTCACGAAAACAGGTGTTTAGGAGTCTATTGTAGGCATGATGGTGGGTTCCTCTGTTTTAGTAGTGCTTGAAGCTAAAACCATGGTGTTTTCTGGCTTTTCTCCATGGGCGTAAGGGCTTTTTGGTAGCAGCTGCTGCTACCGTTTTCAAGCTGTTACACCATTTCTGCTTTTCTTTTTTTTGGTTCTGTGTTGGTGTTGATTAGGGAAGGCATTCAGCTCAATAAGACTAGGTGTTTTCTGCAGGTTCTGCAACTTAGCAGTAGGTGCTTCATCTGGTTTTTTATGCGCTGTTGTGGCACTGGTTTTGCCAATTTTTTAGTTTTTTTCACTGTAGGAATTCTGTAGTCTTGTAGTCTTGGTGTTGGTTGTTTTTTATGCGTTACTTATACTTGTTTATTAGAGCTGTAAATTAGTTGTTTGGTTCTTTGCTTTTAGCCCAAGTGGCCTTGTACGTTTGTGTATATAGTCTTTTTTTTAATTTAATTTATTAAATGTTGATGTATGTTCAGATCTTGTGATTGATATAGAGCCCAATACAGTCGACTTTTTCATTTTAATTGTTTTCAGAAATTTAATATTCATTTTTATTTGAACCTTATTCAAATATCAACCCACATTTATTCACCCGGTTGAGTGTTATGGATTAATACTTGAAATGTGTTTATCAGATGTTTTGGGTTGCTGCTGTTGTGTTATCTGTAGTTACACTACAATTTATTTAGGAATGGATTCCCGTTTGTTATGGCTAGCCTATTTTTTTTTTTTATAAAAGTTAGAAAATCTTTAATGATTATGTTAATTTTATTAATTTTTTATCATAAGAAAAAAATAGTGAGAAAAAAATTTAAAGAAATAGTACATATACTATTATTATGGGAATCAAATTTAAAGAACTTGTTCATGTACTATATACTATGTGCGGCACTTAAATTGATACGGGACTCACAATTACAAGATTCATTAGAAGGGTATCTATTTTTACTTGGTTAAATGACTACATTTATAAGATTTTTTTTTTTTTTTTGTCTTTTGTAAATATTGGATTGAACCTTTTCTGTTAGGATTTTCTATTATTTTTCAGTATATTCAGCACAGTTATCTATTAGAAGAAAAGATGACTTTGCAAGGGATATTATAAATCCCACGATACTTGGATATAGCAGAGTGTGTATTCTTGGCTCTTGCATTCTCTTTTATCTTAAAGGTTGTTTTTATTCTATCTGTTGTCACTTTTCTATCTCTTTATTTTCTCATTTTTTGGTGTTCTTCCTCATCCCTGCTTACTCCTTGTATCATAAATCCTATTGAATTAGTGGACCAATTCGTAGTATAGGTCTCAAACTATGTAGCACATACATTGATAAAGATAATGGATACAACACGAACACTTCGACACGTGAAATCTCCAAAATGTAGGACACGTTGATTTATATATTATATCATTATGACTAAGTTTTTTGTTTATGCAAGAAAGATGTTTCTCATGACTGGTTCAAAAGGATTTGTTCCTTATTTTTATAATCATAATAAAAACTTATACAATAAGTTTGAGTTTTTTAAAAAATCATTATATTTGTGTTTTTCAAAATTGTATTGGAACCATACTAGAATTGTTAGGAACCCAAAACATAAATTTTTAATTAAACACTTCACCGATACATATGTCGTACGAGTATAATACATGTGTTAGTGTATTATACTCGAACGATAATGATTTTAATTAGTTAGTTAATTATATAATGATTTCAAGAAGAAGAAAAAGCACTTTTAAACCCTTTAACTTCAAAATAAATAAAGACAATGCATTAAGTTCTTTTTAATCCATGGCATATAAAAGCAATTAACTGAATAATTAAATCTGAAAAATATTGAAATGATTCAGAGATATTAATGTAACTAAATTTGATTGCACAACATAACAATTAAATTAAACCCTACATCAATCAACCCTAGGTACATGCAATTAATTCATTACATTGAGTGCAAAAAAATTGATCTAACATATGCAAGTGCTTGTTAATTTCCATGAAGCTCATTATGCAAGATATATCAGTTACAATGGATGAAAAGCTGAAAGAAGAGAAAAAATGGTGGAAAAAAGGTATAGAAAAAATGGCGAATTGGTTGGCAATCAAGAACAAGGATGATTGGCTAAAGGACATGAGAGGTAATCTCAGTTTGGCTGCTACCATAATCACAACCATCACCTTTCAAACTGCTATTAATCCACCGGGTGGTGTTAGACCAGCACCAGAAAGTGGATATGTGGAATGTACAAAAAATTTAAATGGTAATCCATGTCCTGGTGAAAACACTATATGCTTTGTTTCATCCTTGGCTATGTGTCTCTTGCTTGTGAGTGGCTTCCCTCTAAATAACAGATTTTTCACATGGCTTTTGTCAATATGCATGTGCATCACCATGACCAGTCTCACTGTGACCTACATGCTTGGTGCAGATATGGTCACACCTTATCCCGTTTGGCATACAACCAAAACCATATTTTATAATGTCATTTACATTTGGCTTGCACTCCTAGGACTCGTCACACTTGTCCTCTGTCTGCGTCTATTTGTTTGGATTGTCACTAAATGCTTTGACAAACGTAAATGATGGCCTCCAATTTATTCTACTGCTCATTCCTACATCATTAAATAAGTTGCATGTATGTAATGCAATATCCCATGTCATGCTATTTTTAGACTTTGTATGAATGTTAGCTTCTTTTGGACATGAAGGTTGTTCCAAATCAGAATTAAGAGAAGATGTTAGTTATTAATTCAGATTTTATTTACTGTAAATATTGCATTTGTGGTCAGTTATAGGGTTGTTAGTATTCATATTTTATAGTTTCTAATCATTGTAATTTTATTATATATATTCTTGAAGTAAATCAAAATGAATGTATAGTTTAACAGTTTTGTAATTTTTCGTACAATTAAGTTCAATCGGTTTTACAACTTTTTATTTTCTTCAATTAATTTCAACTTTATAATTTTATAATTATATCTTTGCTTAGTGATTATGCTGTAATAATTTTGATGTTTTCTATCAACAATGGAGTAACTTTGTAGATTATAGTTGTAAATGCAGTTTGGGATTTTTTTTTTTTTTCACAAATCTATTAAGGGA
>Ga0123341_1007131_pt1 | contig 10170 bp, 14 predicted proteins | sample Turbeapinknodule_FD_89959 | JGI IMG/M metagenome (GOLD analysis project Ga0123341, IMG submission 89959) | Root nodule microbial communities of legume samples collected from Mexico - Turtle bean Mexico pink nodule | ecosystem: Host-associated > Plants > Roots > Nodule | place: Mexico: Nepantla...
AAAGAGAAAATAAATGTCCTCTAGCTCCCAAAGCTTTGAACATGCTTCTTGTAATCCTTTGAGGTGGACTTTGACCTCCATGGGCGTCCTCCATTTGTGCCTCCACCTCTTCTTGAGCTTGATCTCCATCACAAGGTCTCCCGAGTAACCTATCAGCGCTCCCTGGTGTACTTCTAAGTCATCTACCGATCCTCCCATCGCCACGAATCTATTCCAGAACATTACGTCGGTTGAGGAACTTGATCTACTAATACCTGATGGACCCATCGACTCCTCATAATAACCGAGATAACCATCGGGTCATTATCATGTGGATAAACTTCCCTCAAATCTTCCTTTGTAAAATACAATGTGGGTATAGAGATTGTCTGCTCTGACAACTGCATCACTGCTCTAGCATACCATTTTCGCATTGCGCTAAAAGCTCCTCCTCCCGCAATCGTATGAATATCGCCCATCACAGGTCTTTCGTGTTCTCCACCTCCATGAGGCTCTGCTATAATCTCCTCTTTCGATCCATTAGGGTCTTCTTTCCCCGTCTTTTCTTTTTCGTTTTGAACTAAACCTCTTATCAACAAGTCCTTTATTTGACTTGATAATGTATAACTCCACTCCGTGTCATGACCAAAGACTCTATGGAAAAAACACCAGGCTCACATATTCCTTCCCAAACTTTTACCAGTTCGTTCAGGGAAACACAAAAGACGTGCCATATTAACATCCCTAACAAATGTCTTTTGCGATCTTATTGGCTTGGGTGGGTTCCACCCTCCTTCTTCCTCCTTACGTGCAACAACCTTCCACATTGAGCCTTCATCCCGCCTTTTATACGACCTCCTCCATACGGGATTTTTTCAGATGGGGTCTTCCTTCTTTGTTCTCGTTGGGCCTCCTCTCTCTCCCGTCAACCGAAAATTGGCTGACCCACTCTCTCCTGGAGACTGCGACCTCGTCTTTCTTACTCCTTTTTTCTTGCTGCAAACTCTTATACCTTTATGTAAGATGTAGCTCTAAAATTGATATCCTCCATATCGTCTGGTTTTTTCTTCACCAGGGATTCTTCGAACGCTCCCGATCGCAATCCTCTAATGAAAGCCTCCACACATATGCCTTTAATAGGTTGTGGAATCTGCACCATACTTCGTTTAATCGGCGCAAGTACTGCTTCACCAACTCCCCCTTAGCTTGCCTTATCTCAAACAAAACAGTTGTTTCCGACGGTTTTGTCTTATTTGCTGCGAAATGAGAAACAAATAGCTTAACAAAAACTTCCAGCGATGTTACCAATCCTTCAGCGAGACTGCCGAACCAATCTAGAGCCGATCCCAACAAAGAACCAACCAATATTTTGCACCTTAAAGCGTCCGATCCTCCATGTATCAACATCTGAGCCCTAAACATTTTGATATGGGCATTTGGGTCCTATCGTCTAGTGAACGTGCCAAACTTTAGAAACGCATAACCTCCTGGAATTGTTTCATTCGTTATTTCTTCCGAAAATGGTTGAATGTCTGGTTCGACATCTTCCCACAATCATCTGCCTGGTGTTCTGTCCCACCATCCTCTGTAACTCCTCCTTTTCCCTTCGTAGCTGTTCCTATATACGCAATGCTTCCTTCATCTTTTCTCTGGTCTCTTCATGCGCTCTCCTAAATTCCTTCACACGCTCATCATTTTGCCTTCGCATAGCTTCCATCATCTCCCTCAATGTATGAAGCGCCTCTGATGAATCCATTTGAGGCTCCATTGGCCTCCTCCTCTACCGTTGCTCGCCTCATCGTTCTCATTTTCTCTAAACAAGTAGCTCAACCTAAAGAGATATTGTGGAGGTAGGATAAAATTTCAGCTAGCCCCAAAAAATATTCTAGCTAGCCAAAGGGAGACCTAAATCCAGAACACTCAAGATGATTGCCAGTCCCTTTTCCTTGAAGTCTTTCCCTCCATATATGGAGTCAATCATAATCCCATTATCTACCGTTCCGATTCTCCATTCATTAAGCCATTAATGCTGGTTGACTAAGATCCTCTCCTCTGCTGCGTCGGTTTACCATACTCATACCACGTGGATCGACCATCGGACTACATGGCCCAACATCGGGCTAGGCCCATAACCTTACAACTCCAGAGAAATCTTTGTATCTCAGAATTTGATTTTTTAGGAAACTTATTTTTGTGATTCAAGAAACAAAAATTATCATATAACTGCGCAAGAAGATGTTGATTTCATGAAGGAAGTATGTGATGATGCTCCTGATCAAAATGAAACTGAGGAAAGCATAGAGCAAAAAGGACTGAGGTGATCCACAAGAGTCAAGAAAACACCAACTTATTTAGAGGATTATCATCACGACATAATGACATCACCATGCCCCAATCTGATAAACAAAAGAAGAGTACTATATTCTTTTAGCTTTGTCATATAATACAAAAGATTAGTAGAAAAACAATGGAAATATACTTTATTTATTTTATGTCAAACTGAGCCTCAGAATTATGAGTAAGCAAAGCAATATTCCAAGTGGATGAAAGCCATGAAGGATGATGATACAGAAAACAAGACAACAAGACTTGGAAAATGATGGAACACCCACCAAACAAGACAACCATAGGATGCAATTGGGTATATAGAATTCAACAAAAGACTAATAAAGATACAGAAAGATACAAACCATGGGTTGTAGCAAAGGACTATATTCAACATGAAGGTATTGACTACATGGAGATGTACTCACCCGTGGCAAGACTTGCCATGATACACACCATTTTCGCAGTAACAACTATCATGAATTGGCACCTTGAGCAACTTAACGTAAAAACTGCACTCTTGCATGCATTGTCTCTGAGAAGACACATCAAGTATGTTGTTTGAGGAAGTCACTCAATGGCTTGAAGCAATCAAGTAAACATTGGTATGATAAGCTTCCTTCTTTTCTTCATTCCATTAACTTTACTCATTCAAATACTAATAACTCTATCTTTGTGAGAAAAATTGAAAATTCTTTCATTTCTCTTCTTATATATGTAGATGACATTCTTATTGCTAGAAACAATGCTAAACATATTGATATTGTCAAAACCTCTTTAGATGTAACTTTCAAAATAAAATACTTAGGTTTTTTTGAAGTTCTTCCTAGGACTAGAGATGCTAGTACTACATAAGAAATCCATATTTGTTAATGCAAATATGCTCTTGAAATCTTGGCAGATGCTAGAATATTGAGTGCAAAACTAGCAACTACACCTATGGTGTAGAAGAATGACAAATTGTTCGATGAAAGTACACCAATGCATGACATCTCTATGTACAGAAGAATCATTGGAAGACTGCTTTACTTGGTGAATACAAGACCCTACATAATTTTTTCTTAGCCAGTTTCTACAAGCACCTACAAAGGCACATCACCAAGCTGCACAAAGAATCATTCGCTACGTAAATCTTTTCCATCACAAGAGTTATTTTATCCTAAAGAGACAAGCTTGCAAATGAAGGCAATCAACAACTCAGATTGGGCATCATACATCACAACACGTTGATTAGCCACTAGCTTCTGTATCTTCCTTGGTGAATTCTTAATGTCATGGAGAACTAGGAAACAAAGCACCATATCTCGGTCTTCATTAGAAGCAGAATACCGAGCACTTGCGACTACTTGTTGTGAAATTCATGGATAATGTTTTTGCTTGAAGATCTTCACATTACCTCTAATGGCATTGATAGTCTCTTTTGTGATAATCAATTAGTAAGGGATATAACACAAAACAACTGGTTTCAGGAGATGACCAAACACAGAAATAAATTGTCACGTGGTCTGGAAAAAGCTTCATTAAGGTCTCTTTCCTTTGCTACACATTGGTACAAAAAACCAACCGACTGATCTCCTTACGAAGCCTTTTAACATTAAAACGTCTAATAGGTTTCTCTCCATGCTTGGTGTGTTGAATATTCACCCACCAACTTGAGGGGGGTTTAGTGTTTTTTGTCCTTGGGCCCTTTTATCAGAAGTTAGGCCTGAGCCCATTCCTTTATTTCTCTCACATATATCCTGTATATATTGTTTATTAAATTTTTTATCAATCTTGTTGAATTAAAATAATTGTGAAGGCCTTTTCATATTTCATTTAACAATGTGTGATAATTTGCATAATCTAGTAAGCATAGAACTTCTAAAAATAAGAAGAGAGAATAGCTTAAAAGGGAGTTACAAACAAGGAGTGAAATTTTAAGTTGAAAAATATGTTTGCTCAACTTCTAGAACCTTTGAGCATACAAAAATTTCAATGCAAACTAGGGTTATGGTAGGTTGTTGCACATGGAACTTGCTCATTCTTTCGCTATAAATAGGGCACACCTTCATGCACATTTCAGATTTGGTGTTGAGAAATGAAATGTTGTTGAATTGTTTCCGACTTTTCTTCTCACCTTTGTGTATGAATTAGCCTAGGAACTAAACCTAGAGTTGGCCGAACCTCTTTAATGATCTCAATAGCTTATGCACCTTTTCACTTTCACGTCCGCACTTCTTCAAGTTGAACCATTCTACTGCACCTCACATCTTCCACTCCAAATGCACCGAAGAACATGAATGGAAGAAAGAGCTATTCTATCATTAGAACTATGTACTTGGAGAGGTTTAGATTACTTGGTGAACTTGTAGAGGTTGAGTGGGTTGCTAAAGGGGACTTGATGTAACCCTTGTTGTGGGGTGAACCAATATAAATTTAGTGTGCATTATTATTTGTTAGACTCTTTATTTTCTTGATTTCAGGTTTGCAACTAGAATTCAGGCTCCATTCAACCCCCCTTTTGCAGCTAATTGTACCTTCATGTGTTGGACAATTTTCCAGAAGGCAAAATCAAGTTTCTGAAGGAACATGATGGTGAAGTTATTTGGTGAACATGTCTCTACATTTTTGAGAAAAGATAACTGGTCCTTAAACAATATTCCTCTTTTAATGAAAGGGACATCACTTTCATTAGATGAAGAAACATTTAAAGAATGCCTATCCAAATTTTCATTCCATGCTATAATGGCTTCATCTTCATACAATATCCTATGAAATCCATGTTGTTTTTGCTAAAAACATAACCACAATCCCTAGGAGTGACCTTTGGAGCATATGTTGGTTTCATGAGCGAAGGACTTGTAGGCTCCTTATGTTTCCAATAGTTAAGAACAAGCAGACTAGGGAATTTGATGCTAGGGTGTCTTTAGGATAAGAGGAATTAAAAACATATGATTCTTGGCAAAGGGTTGAATCATAATGTTACCAATTTCAATAAGTTGTCTAGAGGAGTATAAAATCCATTAGTTGACGGTGATAAATATTTCTACGTTTGATCCATGGGTCAGAATATTAAGGAACTATCTGATTTGTGTATTTTGGTCATTCTTGATGTTGTTGGGTGAGGTTGTGCTAGGGAGGTTAGAGGGATAGATTGGTCGTTGTCATGTTGGAGGTTCTAACATGACAATGACATATTTTGGTAGGCTAAGGTATTCAGGTGAGGGTTGGAAGGTTGATGTATTGGACCAAAGCGCTCAAAGCTCACTGCTCGCTAGTCGAAGCTCAGCATCTGTCTCAGACAAATCAGTTTGGCTATTGGGCCAAGTTGATGGGCCATGTGTTTGGGCTCGAGAGGTGTGTTTACTTCTTTCCTATATACTGTAACCCTCTATGTGCAAGGCCCAGGTGGTCAGCAAGGGGTAGTAATGGACCTAGGGGTGCGCTTAGTGCGTACGGGTCTAAAACGAGCAAAATATCTTCTCCAAACCTAAGCCCTTGTGTGCTAGGGAGTAATGAGTAGGTTGCATGTATGATACGTAGCGCCCCACCGAGGGTTCCTACGTGAAACAAATTGAAGCCTTGATGCTGGTACATAAATTGGTACCCATGCGGTTATTCTGTTAAGATTTGATGCACTCCAGTGAGGGAAGGGTTCTGTTCAGCTGCGATGCTAAGAGAGTGTGCCCTAAACAGAATATCTTCCTAATGCATAGGCTTTCAGTTGAGATAAGATTTTCGTGATAGAAAGCTATTACAAGAGATAGGCTATAAAAGGGACTTGAGATCCCAGGTAAAGGTAGGTTGATCGTCAGAGTGCAATCAACAGGTAGGGCCCCCTCTGTCTCAACGGAGCCGCGTTCTAGCATTCCAAAGGGAAGAACAGATTCCACCAAAGATTGACGGAGCCAGAGATTGGGATTGGAGTCAACTGACGACTAGGTCAACCGACAAGAATAATTGATGATGGTTTAGGAGGCTAGGTAAATGGTCTCGTAGGATGAGAATGTATGTGATGTAGGTTTGTATGGATAGTGATATACAACTTCAAGTTGATAGTCTTTGTTATGGGGAATGTCTAGAATGGGTCAAGAGATTGAGGTAAAAGAAGTGAAGTGTGAGGGGAAATATTTAAAATTTAAAGAAGGTGGGGAATTAGGTGATTCTAGTGAGAAAATTATCAAGTGAAAAACTTTGATTACCTTAGACTAGATGGGTGTAGAATGAGGTAAATTGTCTAGAACTTGAGCTAATTGTTCGAATGTAATAGTGTGAGTGGTTGAGGTAAGAGTCATTGGCCATGCGCAACTCCTCATTGGCTTGTGCATGCTCCTCCATAGTCATTCGAGAGGCCACGATCTCTGCCATAAGGGATGTCTGAAGACATTTTAGGTTAGCTTGGGCCTCTTCTCGTAGTCACTCTTGCTTTGCCTTGGCTTTTTCTTGAATTCGCTCCTGCTCTCGTCAATATTCTTCGTTTGCCTCTTGGAGAGCCCTCGTAGTCTCCATGATTTGTTGCAAGGCGGGGGCCTCACTTCCTTCATATTCCAATGGTTCTTGCCTGGTGTTTCTCATCTCGCAGAATGCTCGGTCGCCAATGTGGATGGGATCATGTTGGGTACCATGGTGGGTGCCAAATCTTCTCGTCGGTTGATCTCAGTTGGATTAAATGGGCGAGCTCCACTTCTGACCTATCTCCAATTGGTGCTTCGAGATACTGGTCCACTAGGAGAAATGGGGCTCTACCTATTGATCACACTCCGACGATCAAGTCAGCGAGAGCATTCAAACTATAAAATCTGTTTCAGTCTAAAGTATTCAGAAAAAGCGTACCTTTACTCGGGGGTCTCAAACCTCTTTTATAGACATTCCTTCAACAATTTTCATCAATAAAAATATAATCTCAACATCCAAAATATAATCTTCAACAACAATAATATCATTCAACAATAATTTGTTTTACCGTGTACTTGTTACTTTCGAGCACCAACATTCTTATCCGCTTTTACTTACATTTAATAATATACTAGAACTAATTCAATTATTCGTGCATTTAATTAATAATATTTTCCACGTAAACTTACTAAAAAACCTTGACTAACCTTGTAACAAATTTTTAGGCCCAGGTCGAGCTAGACATAACTCACACAACCGAGCTGACCATACCTAAACGCTTGGACCGAGGTCCTGAGCACTCCTGGCCAATACGAGCAAGAGGATTAATGAAGCTGAATAGTTGGCCTTACTCCTATCTTTGCAAAGGGAGATGGTCGAGATGAGGCAGAAAAATGAGGAGGAGATTCGATTTCTAAGGAAGGAGAACGAGGAAATGAAGCGACAACTGACTGAGGGAAAGCCTATTCATAAACAACAACAAACTTATGTGTCTAAAGGCACCCAACAACAAGAGAGGCCCATGACTAATCTGACTGACCTTCAACGACGACACACCCCTTGCAGACTAAGAGTCACAATGCTAAATCACGACTCAATCGGTCCACCGACACAATCGATACTATGTGAGGATCTAGAAGACACCCACCCACTGATAACATCATGGGAGCACAACTATTGCCTACATGGAAGGGTTAAATGTGTACCATTATGACGAGAGTACGAATTCGGATGAGCATGTCCATGTCTACACCCCCCAAATGAGCCTGTATTCGTCTGATAACTTGGGGTTGTGTCGAGTCTTCTTCATACCGTTCAAAGGGGGAGCCTCTATATGTTTCTTTGACACATTGATGTCTAAGTTGGGAACACAGTTCGCCACTAGTCGGCCATATAATCTAACCTCCATCGCACAAGTGAGTGCATGGCAGGAGAAGGGAGAGTTACTTTGAGTGTTTATGAAGAGGTTTAGCAAGGTGTCACTGGATATATAGAATCTGAGTCCGGAGGTGTCAATGCACCATTTGATGACGGACCTACAACCAAACTCGTTTGCTGACAGCCTGTGTGAGAAGCCGATGACTAACATGAATGAGTTACTGCAACGGGTAGCAAAATTCATGCAGTTGGAAAAACTTGCAAGTATCAGAATCAGGTATAGACTGAAGCTGAGAAGGGAAAAGATAAAAAAAAGAGTCGACCTGCGCTTGGCAAAGGCAAAAAGGTTAAAGGACCTCGATTCCAACATTATACGCCGCTCAACACCGAGGGGAGCCAAGTCTTGGAGGAAGTGTAGAATTCTGACCTCATTTTCAATCCAAGAAAGGTGTTGAGCCCAAAAGACATCGACACTTCTATAAACTCTAAGTACCATCGCAACTATGGGCACTCAACTGAAGAATGTTAAACGTTAAAGAATAAGGTTGAAGAACTTATCCAAGTTGGACATTTGTGAAAAATTATGCAAGGAGATAAAGGCATTGCAAATCGCTCGTCCTAACACGGAGAAGAGACCTCAAAAAGGGACGAGGGGCGAAGATATTATTGTCCTCGGTGAACATGAGACGAGGAAAGACGACCGAAACAACGATCCCGAACGAATTCCAAATCAAAACATCTAGATGGTAGGGAGGTGGTTAGCACAATTGAGGGTGAATTCATGGGCGGGGGATGTTCGAGCTCAATCCGGAAGAAACACCTTAGCACCATACAATCCACAAACTCACCCATGGTGATGACCCGACCGAGGATGTCTCCATTCACCTTCACAAACGAGGATTTCAAGGCCATTGATCTAGCCCATGATGACCTAATGGTCATAACTATGATTGACAATTTCGCAATAATGCAAACACTGGTTGATCAAGGAAGTTCGGTAGATACACCCTACTAGAAAACCTTCATGAAATTATGGATACGAGAAATGGAGATTCAACTTCGAGGTTACATGGACCTTTACACCACTTTTGGGGAGGATAAGTACTGTAACTGAACCATTAAGATAAGATATCTGATAGTCGAGGCCAATACCTCCTTCAACATCCTTTTGCGAAAGCTTTCTCTCAATCATGTGGGAGTGATTGTGTCAACGCCACACTTGACCATGAAGTTCCCCTCGACTTCAGGTGAGATCATCACGGTGCAAATGCATCAAAATATGGCTAGGGAGTGTTATGCTACCAGCCTAAGGGTGGAGCCGACGAGTAGAGAATGCTCCTCAACTCTATTCGCAAGATGAAAGCACAACACCAATGTGGGAACATCTATTCCCAGACGATACTATCATACGCCAAACGCCAGTAGAGAATGTTGATCTCTTTGCTTGGACTGCGTCGGGCATGCTTGGTGTTAGCCCCGAGGTCATCACTCATAGACTATCTGTCTATAAAGAAGCTCGACCAATTGCCCAAAAGAAAAGGAAGTTGGGTGACCAAAAAAGAGGTGCTGCAAGGGCTGAGGATGAGAAGCTGCTTAAAGCCGGATTCATACAAGAGGCCCAATACACCACTTGGCTTGCAATGGTTCAGAAGTCGAACGGAAAGTGGTGGATGTGCACGAACTACACTGACCTAAACAAGCCCTGCATGAAGGAACCATATCAATTGCCTAGCATTGACCGATTGGTGGATAGGGTAGCTAGACATTGAGTTCTGAGTTTCTTGGATGCATACTTTGGGTATATCCAGATTCGCATGCATCCAAGAGACAAGGAAAAAACGAATTTTTACTATTACTACGAGGTTATGTCCTTTGGACTAAAGAACACCGGTGCAACTTATTAGAGGTTGATGGATAAGATCTTCATGGGAATGAAACTGTTGTATAAGTCACAAAGACTCGGCTAAGCTAAAAGTGGTTTAAAAATATGTTGTTGATCCTGCCTGTTGACCGGAGCGCTGGAGAATGCCTCGTCAAAGGATCGACGTGCGCACCGCTTCTCACCTCCGTTCCTCTTCGGGATCTATCTCAAGAACCTGCAAAGAAACGATACGG
>Ga0123341_1007133_pt1 | contig 10169 bp, 8 predicted proteins | sample Turbeapinknodule_FD_89959 | JGI IMG/M metagenome (GOLD analysis project Ga0123341, IMG submission 89959) | Root nodule microbial communities of legume samples collected from Mexico - Turtle bean Mexico pink nodule | ecosystem: Host-associated > Plants > Roots > Nodule | place: Mexico: Nepantla...
TATTATTTAAAAATTTAAATTAATGAATATTTATATACGCCTCTTACTTTCTTATTCCATTAATAATTTTTTTATATAAATTTTTGATGGAATTACTGACTTCAAAAATGTATAATATCTTAAATCTTAAATATAAAGACTGATCCTAATAATAATAACAATATTATGTTAATAAAATAAAATAAAATATGTATGAATAAAATCAATGGAAACATGGATAAAATTTATTCTATTAGTTATTAACAAAGATAAAAAAATTATAAAGTACAAAATATATGTAAAAAATATTTAATTTTAAAGATTAATAAAATAAAATATTAAATAATCAACTGTTATTATTTTCTACAACGAGTAGAAAATACACACGTAATCTTTCAAAAATAAAATATAGAAATCTGATTAGTAAAAAATAGTGGTAATAAGTAATATATTGTGTGGTTGAAAGATGTTCATGCTTTTGAAGTTGTTGGGTTAGTTACTTTTATTATATGAATACTTTATTAAATAATAGTATTAATAACGTTATAAAAAATAAAAAAATAAAAAATTATAGATATTTTAATGTAACAAAATGATATTGTTAAAATTAAGATTTAACAGAAAAGAATAATCAAAATTTTGGTTCTTCATTCTTTTCTGTTCTCTCTTTTACCCCTTCGTTGCTCTCTTTACCATCACAACAAAACCAGCGTGCAAATCCTCTTCTGCTTCTTCAGGAATTCCTCTTCTTTTTCTTTCATCCACCGTTCTTAGGGTTTCGCTTCACGCTCACGGTTTCTACGGTAACACTTCTTCTCTTTTCTTCCCTCAATCTCACATCCTTGATCTTCTTCTGCTCCTTTCTCACCGGCGCTGCCACATCGTTTATTCGCTTCATTATCTGCGGATTTCGGAATTCGGATGTTTATTATGGATTGTGGTCTTTTCTGAAATAAGATTGGGGAAATCAGGGGATGATTTTGAAATTTACTTTGTTTTGGAACAGTTTAGGTTTAAGTTGGGGGAGGAATTGCGTCTTGTTGTTTGCTGTGATTTTCTTCTGTGAGAGTTGAAGTTGTTTGGTTGGAATTTGGAATGGTTATTTGCTGTTTTTGGTTGAGTTCGGGGACTGTTTTTGTCAGGAGGGTTTATGAACATTTTTTGGTTGCAGATTTTGGCGTCTGAGCTTGGAATTTAGTTTGCCGGCATGTCCATGAGTGAGCGCAAGACCATTGACCTGGACCAAGGATGGGATTTTATGCAGAAGGGCATTATGAAGCTCAAGAATATTCTAGAAGGGCTGCCTGAGCCTCAGTTCAGCTCGGAGGACTATATGATGCTATACACGTATCTATCTCTGAGATGCTTTGTTTGTTTTCATGTTCGGTCCTGTGTGCGAGTTTGGGAACGGTCTTTGGAAAATAATATAAATGATTTTGTTTTTTAAATTAAATCTGTGTTAGGATTTTTTTCATTAAGAGTTTTTTTTTTTACCTTAAAGAAGATAATTCAAAAACTGCATTCAGTGTTTTATGTGTCTAAGTAAATTCATCTTGCATTGAGTTGATTGGAAATTTCCTTTTAGAAATTAGTTATCTTGATATTGTTTTGCAGGACCATATACAATATGTGCACTCAGAAGCCACCTCATGACTATTCCCAACAGCTCTATGACAAGTACAGGGAGTCTTTTGAAGAGTACATCGTATCTACGGTAAGTGATGCAATTATATGAATATGATATGGTTCTCTCTGTATGTATGGTTGTATTTGAATTTTTTTGGGGTTCATTATTTAGTGATTGCTGCTTTGGTATTTCTAGGGTATAGTTGGTTAAACAACCAGTATCATGCCTATTTTTGTTGACCTTTTCTTATTTGGGGACCAGGGGAGTGTTGAAAAGGAGGGTAAAGCTCAACAACAAACCCATCCTACTGGGCAAAGAAACCCCTATAGATTCTTTTAAAGAAGCCTATTACAAATATATATAGGTTCATTTGACAAATGGAAGTCTCAAGGTTTTGCACAGGTTTAGTGGGCACACTGTAATTTGTTTTGATTCTGGTTTATGCAAAAGTCCTGGTGGCATGTCTTCTTTTCCTTTTTGGAAAATATGTCCTCAATGGTATGGTAGTTTTAATTTTAAGATATCCTAAACAAGTAAAAAGAAGTTCAACATAATCTATGTTATCTAAAATAATGTTTTGGAACATTCAATCCCCAACGTGACCAAATAACATAACAGTAGCTTTTACTTTTGACTGAGTACAAATGAAGAGTGGATGTTTTGAGAGTGAAGCATGCTTTGCAGAGCAAGCACAAAACCAAGTACATAACGCGACAATCAAGGGATAAGAGGTATCTTCTAAAAAAGAATTAGTGATTGGTAGCTGCTGTGGTGCACCGCCTCCTGTCAGATCCATTATCAAATAATTATATTAGATTATAGGAGATGAGCAAGAGCATCATGATTCTAGAACTTGAAGAAGATAGTACATAAATCTGAAAGATAAAAGCAATTTTTCCTCTTATTTCTTAATAAGGTTACTTGGTTAAGAAAACTTCCTTAGTATTAGGTTAAGTTTGGATTTTTGAGAGAATGAGATAAAATGAAATGGAAAGGGGATATTCACCCGTGTTTGGATCATCAATATAAGACGAAAATCAAATGTAAGGGATTTTAACTTCAAAATTTCAACATCCATTTGTAAGCATCTCAGTTATTTATTGGGGAGCCAACAAATGACAAATTCTCAAAATAATAACTATTTTTATTCATTACTTCCAATTTGGAATGCAATGAAAGGTGTTGAAAATCTCATATCGACTAGAGATAGAGCCAATTTATACTATGTATGTGGGGGCAATCATCACCTTACAAACTGGTTTTGTAAGGATGAGTTAGACTTAAACTCATAAACTACGCTAGGATAAACTGATAGCAATTAGGAAGTGAATTTCAAGTCAGTTTTGGAAGATTAAGTTAGGCATAAATTCACTTACTAAGATGGTATTAGAATCATTAAGAGCCTATACTAGAGAAGTTCATTGGGACTGTATCTGTTATTGGGCTATTGTTAGACCACTCACAAATATATAATTTTAGGCATAAACCCACTTAATAAGAAAATGTATAAATTTGGCAAAGGTTTCCCCACATTCCCTTTCCATGCATAACTTTTTAGACTTCCAATCCAACTAAGGAAAAAATAGTGTGTAGTCCCTTTCATTCTGACACTACCGATAGGCTAACTTTGGGTTCTTGGTTATACATATAGATTCATTTCATATCTTAATTTCTTCAGTCAGAGGATAGGCCTTTTATTAGAAACTGATTGGACCTAATTCACTCCTAAAGCTAACTTGAAAGAGGATTGCTCATGAGGAATGTTTTTCTCAAATTCTTGGTCAATACTAGACATCTGAACTTGCCCCCTTCAGAGTCATAAGAATGGATAAAGCATGAAGTTTGCATGGCTGGACATATATGGGTGGCTCAACATTAACACTGGATACTGATATTATATTAGAAACAGACTGGGCCCAACTAACCCTCGAAAGCTAGTTCAATGGAGGAGGATTGCCCAATTCCTACGAGGAATATTCTTGTCATATTTCTTGCTAATGTGGAACATCTTAACAAATTTTCATGAAGTATTGGAGTGTTTTGATGTATTGCTTCTATCTCAGTTGTGTCATAATTTGTGTGAGAATGAGGAAATTCTGTGTTCATTATTTTATAGAATGTCCGTCCTATCAGGTTGTTTGTTGTTTTCTCAATGTAATAAATAAGTAGTTACCTTCATTAACCCTTGAGAAAGTGTAAAGCTATCTTTTTCAGGAAATCCAAGTGTTAGTTGAAACTATCTACTAAATGGAGAAAATTTAGAGATGTGCATGCATTTCATACAATTTCATTCATTGATTTTTTCAACTAGTGGTTGGTTATGATTCCCTGACTTTAAAAAGCCAACTTCCAAATAGTTTGATTGATCCGTTGGCTTATAAAAATACCCATTTTTTTAAAAACCCTAAAAGCAATTGCTGGTTGACACTTTCAAAATCACCAATTTTGATAGCTGACATGTTTCATGATGAAAATGGTTTCTTTTGTGGATGGGGAGGAGTAGTCATGTGACATTTAATTTCTTGTACACTTTAGCTGCAAAACTTTTGAAAGTTTGTTTTCAATTATTTTTACAGTTTTATCTGCTACCTTACTAATTTTTTTCCCAACTTTTCATAATTAATATCACTTTTTGGTCCAGGTATTACCTTCTTTGAGAGAGAAGCATGATGAATTTATGTTAAGAGAACTTGTGAAACGGTGGACAAACCATAAAATTATGGTTAGGTGGCTTTCTCGTTTCTTTCACTATTTGGACCGGTATTTTATTGCTCGGAGGTCACTTCCGCCGCTTCATGAAGTGGGGTTGACATGCTTCCGTGATTTGGTAATTTTACAATATACCTTGAATGGTGTAGAATGTATAGCTGAACAATCGTGTAGAAGATAAATTTATGGGTTTTATGATTTCCAGGTTTACAAGGAACTAAACGGGAAAGTCAGAGATGCAGTGATTTCCCTTGTATGTTTTTCCTTCTATTATTCTTGTACACAAATTTCAATTTTGAAAATGTAGAGTAATTAACCTAACCTATTTGTCCATAGATTGATCAAGAGCGGGAAGGAGAGCAGATTGATCGAGCTCTGTTGAAAAATGTATTAGATATATTCGTTGAAATTGGAATGGGGCAAATGGATCATTATGAGATTGATTTTGAAGCTGCTATGCTCAAAGACACTTCTGCTTATTATTCTCGGAAGGCTTCAAACTGGATCCTTGAAGATTCTTGTCCTGATTATATGCTGAAGGTATTATTTCTCTGTGGTGATTACATTAACTGATTTATTCATTTAGACATTTACAATATTGTATTTGTTTGGTTCTGTTACAGGCCGAGGAATGCTTAAAACGGGAGAAAGATAGGGTTGCCCATTATTTGCATTCTAGTAGTGAACCAAAGTTATTAGAGGTATGGTTTACTATTATTTCTGCTACTTGGTTTTCTACTGTGTTGAATGGAGTAATGTCTGGCAACTTGAAGAAAACAAAGTTCAATTAATTATTGTAATGATTTTATGTGCTTCCAAATTTTAGTTTCTGAACTTCTATGTCCTTTTTCTCTTTTAGAAAGTTCAACATGAACTGTTATCTGTATATGCAAACCAACTCCTTGAAAAAGAGCATTCTGGATGTCATGCGTTACTTAGAGATGACAAGGTTAATCTAAACTTAACTTATTCATGATGCTTACTATTTTTTTAAAAAAATTATCTTAAATTTATCATAATCTCATGTTTCTTTCTAATCGTTAGGTTGAAGATTTGTCAAGGATGTTCAGGCTCTTTTCTAAAATTCCCCGAGGCTTGGATCCTGTTTCCAGTATATTTAAGCAGGTTGTGGCATCAAACCTGTATATACTATTTTCTTCCCTTCTTAATGCCAGTTAAAATTGGGCTGTTCTTTTTCTCCTTTTGGTCTTGATGGTTTGTTTACACTGTATTTTTCTCCTTCAACAACATAGCATGTCACGGCTGAAGGCATGGCATTAGTGAAGTTGGCTGAAGATGCAGTGAGTACCAAAAAGGTATTTTTTCATTATTTGTTTTGGTACTTTTTTTTTTAATATCTGGTTCATTCTCTCCTGCAATAATTGAGGAAAGAGTGATATGCTTGATTTTTCTACTCCCAAGTCTCAGTATATGTTTTAATAATTATTACTCAACGGTGGACTGTTTGTAAATACTTAAGAAGAAGTGATAATACTCAATGGTGTAGATTATCTTCCTGTTCAGGTATCATGTCATGAAATTGGCTTTCCTGTAATATTTATGAAACATTGTTTCAGATGGAGAATGTATAAGGGATTTCTTTCAGGTTATTGTGAATATTTCATTTACATCTAAAGAAGTGAAAACACATGTTTAGGAATACTTTTTACATAAACAGCTGGAGTAGAGCAATTATATGTATGAGTTAGTTTTATTGCTGGAGGATGTGTCATGTGTAACATATTTAGAAGTACAGATTAATGTTTAAAACCTGGAGATATGTTTGAAAATATTTTCCATGACGACAGCTGGAGTCACACGGATATGATTTATTGACCTATCTTAAGTCTTAACACTGTGTATGTGAATTTGTTTTATTGCTGGAGTTGCCATGTGTGTTGGAGAAGCATCTGGGTTTTTTTGTTTATACACATAAATCAGTATAGCTCAAAAGTTGTTGAGAAAGCCCTTTTACTGCTATTTACTAAGAGAAATCCTAAAAAAATTCATAATAGTAATAAATTAATAATTATATGAAATATTAAATTGTATTTTGTGTTTTTATTTAGAGACAATTTTATCAGTTTTCTACAATCTTTGAACGAGACAGAAATGTTCAAGTTTACAATTTTAGTGAATTGTTACAATTGATTGGGAAAAGTAGAAGAAAGGAAAGGCACAAAATTGGTCTTCCTCATCATGAGAAAACCCGATATTTTATCTCATTGAATTCCTGAAGTTATCTGATATTTCTATCGTTCATTTTATGTTTATGGTAGGTTGTACGTAATTTGAAGTTGCTTTTCAGATAAACTGTTGTTTCTGTATCCTATGAGCATGTGTTTGAAGCTATTTAAGTTTGCTGCTGACCATTCTGTTACCCTTTAAATTAAATTTTCTACAGGCGGAGAAAAAGGATATTGTTGGTTTACAAGAGCAGGTAATTTCCGAATTTTCTAATTGTATAGTTTTACTGTAATTTATTCATTTTTTGGAAACTGACATTGATCTCTTTCTTCAGGTTTTTGTTCGGAAGGTGATTGAGCTGCATGACAAGTACCTGGCATATGTGAATGATTGTTTCCAAAATCATACTCTTTTCCACAAGGTTATGATCATTTAATGACTTCAAAATTCTTATATTGAATCTATATTTTATCTATAAGAAGTTTTCATCCTATAGGCTCTTAAGGAGGCTTTTGAGATCTTTTGCAACAAGGGTGTTGCTGGAAGCTCAAGTGCGGAACTGCTTGCCACATTTTGTGACAATATTCTTAAGAAAGGAGGAAGCGAAAAATTGAGTGATGAAGCAATTGAAGAAACTCTTGAAAAGGTCTGCAATACATCAGTCTAGGTGTTCCAAATATTTTTATAAACATGATGCCTTCTTTCTGAAATTTAATTTTTTTTATTTTCATTTGCAGGTAGTCAAGTTGCTTGCCTATATCAGCGACAAAGATTTGTTTGCTGAATTTTATAGGTAAAACAACTTTGAAAAGGAAAATTATAATTATTTGGAAATGTTTCTCAAGTTGTTTGCTATCGCTTCTGAATTGATTTAAGAACTAAACTTGATGTTCACCACAAGCTTTACTATTTTTTTTTTCTTGCATGTAGCAGAAAAGTGGAAGGTTATTTATGTGGAAAACTTAAAAAGCTGGATAAAATATTTTAAAATGGAAACTAATAGAGACAGTAGTCGAGTATAAGGAAAATGAATGGAAAGTGGATTGCAGCTATTTGAAAATTTAATTTTTCATTCTCTATGTACCTTTAAAACGTATGCCTTTATATTAGCTTTTCTTTCTAACATTTCAACACAACAAGGTTTATTTTGTTGTTTTTGTGACAAGTGATTATAGAATACATCTGCTTGATTCTATAAACTAATAGTATGGTTGCCAGACAATATCCTTTTTGGTTTTGGCCTTTCATACTGTATAGTTCTTTTGTATTTTATGATATACATCAGACTTCCATGCATCTTTGCGACATGATTGATGATACAGTAGTAGTTCATCATTGATGTGCTGTTTTCTGTGGCTAACATGGGTGACTACATTATAGGAAGAAACTAGCTCGAAGGCTCCTGTTTGACAAGAGTGCCAATGATGACCATGAGAGAAGCATTTTAACAAAGCTAAAGCAACAATGTGGTGGTCAATTTACGTCGAAGATGGAAGGAATGGTTAGTCTTTTCAAGTCTTTGTAAATGGAGCTGGCATACTATATTCAACTAGGTAGAATCACTAAAGAAAACTTATTTGCTTGTGGCTTCTACCAGGTTACAGATTTGACACTTGCAAAGGAGAACCAAACAAGCTTTGAGGAGTATTTAAGCAATAATCCTAATGCCGACCCTGGAATAGACTTGACAGTTACAGTTCTGACTACTGGCTTCTGGCCTAGTTACAAATCTTTTGACCTCAATCTTCCAGCAGAAATGGTATTTTGGTTTTGTTGATAGGAACTGCTCAGAATTATTTGCCAATTGTTGGGTACAATTTAACTAGATTAGTTCATTTTTGTTCACAAGTAACACCTCTTTTATATTTTAGGTTAGATGCGTTGAAGTTTTCAAGGAATTTTATCAAACAAAAACTAAGCACAGAAAACTTACATGGATTTATTCCTTGGGAACCTGCAACATAAATGGGAAGTTTGATCCAAAAACTGTGGAGCTGATTGTAACAACTTACCAGGTTATATTTTTGGCACCCGTCTTATGTGTTCAAGTGCTTCTGTCATTGCTTTATTTTTGTATGTCTACAGATATTTGTATGGATTTCTTTCTGCTTACCAAGTGTTGTCTTGTGATTTTCAACAGGCTTCAGCATTGCTTCTATTTAATTCCTCGGACAGATTGAGTTATTCAGAGATAATGACTCAGTTAAATTTATCTGATGATGATGTTATTAGACTGCTCCACTCCTTGTCATGTGCCAAATACAAGATTCTTAACAAGGAACCAAACACAAAAACAATATCTTCTACAGATTATTTTGAATTTAATTCGAAATTTACGGACAAAATGAGGAGGATCAAGGTACAGTTTTCTTAATATCTTGTCTATTTGCTTAGTTATCTTGATTTGTCTATTTTATTTACAGACTTGAGTGAGACTGATATTGACACGTAATTCATCATGCAGATTCCTCTTCCTCCCGTTGATGAGAAGAAAAAAGTAATTGAGGATGTTGACAAAGACAGAAGATATGCTATTGATGCCTCAATCGTGCGTATCATGAAGAGTCGGAAAGTTTTAAATTACCAACAGTTAGTAATGGAGTGTGTTGAGCAGTTAGGTCGCATGTTTAAGGTTCGTATCACCCCTTTACTAACACAATTCGCTCTGCTTATACATGTTTCTCAAAATTCTCAATAGTTAATATGCAATAATTAATTTGCATTTGCACAGCCTGATGTGAAGGCAATTAAGAAGCGGATTGAAGATTTGATTTCTCGAGACTACTTGGAAAGAGACAAAGATAACGCAAATCTGTTCAGGTATTTGGCGTAATTTGGTCTTTGACGAATTTGCGAATGAAGATGTGGTTACTGCAGTTGCTACAAACAGCAAAGCAAGAGGATCATATTTGAACATGCAAATCATGAGTTTCTCCATAATTTCCTTGGAAAGAGGAGCTGCGAGTGCTTGTACATTTTGGCTCCATATCCAGGTATGGATTACTACTGTAGATGTGTGCCCATGTTGGAGAAGTTGTAATGAAGTCCATAAGTAGGGCCAGCTCAGTTTCACTGGCACCTTCACTTCCTTTTTCTTTCTATTGCTGCAGTTCCATATTATATGACTTAGTTCATCCTGTGTTAATTATTTCTCCCAACCCCCATAAAGGAAATAGAAATCGTGTAACTCTAGTTTCAGTTAAATTGTAGTTTGATTGTCATCTTCCAAAACCATCAAGCTGAATGTGATTACCCTCCTATGTTTTCTTATTGCATACCTCAAATTACAGTTCCCTTTTGTTATGTGGCAGTGGAAAGTTGTTTTGAGTGAAAAATGAAAAGGTTTTGGAGTGTTGTTAGCTTCATCAAATTAGTACATAAAATACGAAAACCTACTAGGCTTAGACCCTTCTATTAAAGGGTCGGACACACGTATTACAGTAATACTAGTACGAGGTTTGTATTTGTTAATTTTAAAAAATATCTGTTGAATTTATAATAATTTTAGTATGGGTGTAACACAATTTTGAAAAGTAGAAAAACATTAATTTTTTAAAAATTCTATTGTATAAATTTTTAACAACAAACACTTTCGTATTATGTCATTAAAAAAAATCAATTTTGTTTCGATTCATAATCCATTCTTGCACAACTAAAGGTTGAAAGA
>Ga0123341_1007134_pt1 | contig 10168 bp, 5 predicted proteins | sample Turbeapinknodule_FD_89959 | JGI IMG/M metagenome (GOLD analysis project Ga0123341, IMG submission 89959) | Root nodule microbial communities of legume samples collected from Mexico - Turtle bean Mexico pink nodule | ecosystem: Host-associated > Plants > Roots > Nodule | place: Mexico: Nepantla...
ACAATTAGAAAAAAAAAATGTAACGATTACTTCTTCTAAAGCCTATAAGAAGACATTTGAAGAAAAAAATACAAGAAAGTAAGTCATATTTTGCAAGTGTTGAAACTCTAATCGTGTGCCCTAAAACTTTGTGAGAACACTATTTGTGTTCATTACTGTCTAGTGGTAAATAGAACTTAAATCTTGTATACATTGAAAGATGTTATCCTCTCTAGTGAGAAATACCAGTGATGTATTGATCATTTAGATTTTGTATCAATGTTGAATCATGAGTTTCTAGTGTAAAAAATACTTAGTATTGATCCAGAAGTGGCTAATGTAAAAAATACTCAATGTTAAGTCAAGAGTTACAAGTGTCAAGAACACTCAATGTTAGTCAGGAGTAACTTCTTAAAAGAATATTAGTTTGTATTTTACAAGAGTATATTGATTAGTAGAACTTGATTGGTTGATCAAGAACTAGACATAATTTATGAGATCAAACAAGTCAGTATAAAAATACTAAATATATGTTCTTTCATTTTATCTCTTACAATGCATGATATATAATTGTTTAAATAACTAAAGAAATAATTACGAAGATCTTTTATTTATACTTATATGATCTAACGACACGTAAAAAACTGTAAAAAAAAATTAAACACACAATCCAATTTTTTATTTTTTTTAGTGATTTTCAGACACAAAATATTGTAAATCTTTCTAAAGATCTTATCATTACTAATATAAATTGTACTTTGTGTGATTTGCTAATAGTCAAGGTAAAAAGAGTCCAAAAAATCACCTTAACATTACATCTCTTCCATGCATACAAAAAAAAGAGAGAGAATTGACTTATTATGAAATGACACTTCTATCAATAAATTATGGTTTATTCTTAGACCTATGCACACTTCATGTATTTGTTATATTCAAATTGCAAAATATAAGAAACATTCTCAAATTTTCTCTTATATAAAGATAGTACGAGATTGTAGATTTTTGTGATTGATGGATTACATTTCATATCTTAGTTTAGATTTCAATAATAAACAACTTTAGTCAATAAAACACATAAAAAACAAGAAAAAAGTATGAAACGTATTATAAAAGAGGATAAAAAAGATAAGAAATTATTATAGCAAAAGTAGAGCATGTGTAAAAATATCCATAAATAAAAAATAATTGAAAAATGAAAACAAGATAATAAGATTAGGACACCAAAGAAAAGAAAATAATATCCTATTAATGTATTATACAAGCCATTAGATAGTTATAAGGTGATACAATAAAGCATTACAATGTTATTCTTTTGCCTCTTATTTACTTATCAAACATTTAGTGTGCACTTAGTAGAGTTTTTGACACATACTAATTGATGGGTCTTTCCAACAAAATTAAGCACTTTTTCTTTCAATTCAGTTGTCACAAATCTGGTGCTTGTGGGTAGTGTGGCGGTGGCGAATGAAGCTCCGAGTTGTTCGCGCGGCGCTCCCCGCCGCAGCCACCACCACCCCTTTTCTCCACAGACTCTTCTCCGCGTCCAAATTAGACGACGAAAACGATGGTCATTTTGTGTCACTCCTTTGCGACATCGTTCGAGGAAAACAGAGTTGGAAGGTGGCTTTGAGCGACGCTTCAATTTCATCGGCATTGAGGCCCCATCACGTGGAACAAGTTTTGATCAACACCTTGGACGATTCCAAGTTAGCTTTGAGGTTCTTCAACTTTCTGGGTCTGCACAAAAACATGAACCACTCCACAGCCTCCTTCGCCATCTTGGTCCACGCGCTTGTTCAGTGCAGACTATTTTGGCCTGCTAATTCCCTCTTGCACACCCTTCTCCTTCGTGGGTCCCCCCCAAACTACGTTTTTTCACACTTTCTACACTCTTACAAGCATTGTAAGTTTGCGTCCACTTTGGGTTTCGATTTGCTGGTTCAGAGTTACGTGCTGAGTTCACGAGTTTCTGATGCTGTTGTCGTGGTGCAACTCATGTTTGCCAATGCTTTGTTGCCTGAGGTTAGAACATTGAGCTCCCTCTTGAACGGGCTTTTGAGAGTTAGAAAATTTATAACGGTTTGCGAATTGTTTGATCAGTCTGTGAATGCGGGTGTTCGACCTGATCCTTATACTTGCTCCGCTGTGGTTCGGAGTCTCTGCGAATTGAAAGATTTTTGTAGGGCTAAGGAGAAGATTCTCTGGATGGAATCTAATAGGTTTGCTTTGAGTGTTGTAACTTACAATGTCTTGATTCATGGGCTTTGCAAGGGTGATAGAGTTTGGGAAGCTGTTGAGGTTAAAAGATCGTTGAGGGTAAAGGGTTTAGAAGGTGATGTTGTTACATACTGTACATTAGTGCTTGGTTTTTGTAGGGTGCAGCAATTTGAGGCTGGAATTCAGCTTATGGATGATATGGTTGAATTGGGGCTTGCTCCATCCGAAGCTGCTGTGTCGGGGTTAGTAGATGGATTGAGAAAGCAGGGAAAGATTGATGATGCTTATGAGTTGGTAGTTAAGGTAGGGAGGTCTGGTTTTGTGCCGAATTTGTTTGTTTATAACGCATTGATCAATTCTTTGTGCAAAGGTGGAGATTTTGATAAGGCAGAGTTGCTTTATAATAATATGAGTTTGATGAACTTGCATCCCAATGGTATTACTTATTCCATTCTTATTGATTCCTTCTGCAGAAGGGGAAGGTTGGATGTTGCAAGATCTTATTTTGATAGAATGATAGAAGATGGTATAAGAGAAACTCTATATGCCTACAACTCTTTGATAAATGGCCAATGCAAGTTCGGGGATTTGAGTGTAGCCGAGTCTCTGTTTACTGAGATGATCAATAAAGGGGTGGAGCCAACTGCTACAACTTTTACGTCATTGATTAGTGCTTATTGCAAAAACCTACAACTACTAAAAGCATTTGAGCTATATAATGAGATGATTGAGAAAGGAGTTACTCCAAACATTTATACTTTCACAGCACTTATTTCTGGGCTTTGCAGCACTAATAATATGGCAGAAGCATCCAAACTTTTTGATGATTTGCTTGAAAGGAAAATCAAGCCAACTGAGGTAACATATAATGTGTTGATTGAAGGGTATTGTAGGGATAACAACATTGATAAAGCCTTTGAATTGCTTGAAGACATGCTTCAAAAGGGCCTTGTCCCTGACACATATACCTATAGACCTCTTATCAGTGGCCTTTGCTCTAATGGTAGGGTTTCTGAAGCTGGAGATTTTATTGATGCTCTTCACAAGCAGAAAGTAAAGTTAAATGAGATGTGCTATAGTGCACTTCTACATGGCTATTGCCAGGAAGGAAGATTGGTGGAAGCACTGAGTGCTTCTTGTGAAATGATTCAAAGAGGAATCAACATGGATCTGGTTTGCCATGCTGTTCTTATCGACGGTGCTCTAAAGCAGCCAGACAGGAAAACATTTTTTGATGTCTTAAAAAATATGCATGATCAAGGATTGAGACCTGATAATGTAATATATACAAGTATGATAGATGCATACTCCAAAGAAGGATCTCTGAAGAAAGCTTTTGAATGCTGGGATTTGATGGTTACTGAGGAATGCTTTCCTAATGTCGTGACTTATACTGCTTTGATGAATGGTTTATGCAAAGCAGGAGAAATCGACAGAGCAGGTCTTCTTTTTAAAAAGATGCAGGCTGCAAATGTCCCTCCCAATTCAATCACGTATGGCTGTTTTCTTGACAATCTTACGAAGGAGGGGTATATGAAGGAAGCTACAGGGCTTCACCATGCAATGCTTAAAGGGCTTTTAGCAAACACTGTAACATACAACATTATTATCCGAGGCTTCTGCAGACTGGGTAGATTTCATGAAGCCACTGAAGTTCTTTCTGAAATGACTGAAAATGGTATTTTCCCTGACTGTGTTACCTATTCAACATTAATTTATGAGTATTGCAGAAGTGGCAATGTAGGGGCAGCTGTTAAATTATGGGATACCATGTTAAAGAAAGGTCTAAAACCAGATTTGGTTGCATACAACTTGCTAATATATGGCTGTTGCGTTAATGGAGAGCTCGACAAGGCATTTGAATTGCGTGATGATATGTTGAGGAGAGGGATGACGCCAAGACAAAATTTACGAGAATTGCAGAAGGGTGAAGATAAGAGCACTAGTTAAATTGTGGTATAGCACGCACAAAACAAAGGTTTAAAACCTGTATTATGGTTGTTGCAGTAATGGCGGGCTCAGAGAAGGGTGAAGCAAGGCAAAATATATAGAATCTGCTGAGGTTCAGTTATCTGGAAATGAGGTTGGTGCTTGAAGCAAGTGGTTTCTAAAGCCTGAAAACGTTGAAGTGTCTGCATAAATAATCTCTATGCCAGGTGAAAGGTTAATATTTGCAAAGTTGAACAAATGTTCTATATAAGAATTAATGACAATTTTCCAAATATCATATATAAACTATGTACTATTCTTTCTGTAGAGGACAAAGTGGAACCTTCCAGACGTGAAAACGAGCATTACCAAAAGGATAAGTGTAGAGAAGAACCGGTTCAAATATTGAAACTAGTTGCAAGGCCTATTTTCAATTTACTTGCAACTTGAAGATGCTATGACACTCTAATGCTAAGCAGTTACATTTGTTGTCATGATCGGTGATTACATAGAGTGCTGCTAAAGTATAGACTGCTTATGAAGCAATTGATACAAATTTTGGTTAGCTGATTGAACATGAAAACTGCAAAAAATTGTATAGCTGTATGAACAGTAGGTAGTGTTTGACAGAACTTTTTTTGGAGTTCTCTATTACTTAAAGAGGAAAAGTTGAGTCACTTTGTGTACAAAAATGCTTAAAATAAAACCAACATTTTACCAACCAACAAAAGTCCAAAAGGTGAAGCTTCTGTCTGGAGACTCATTTTTCGCTCAATATTAAATATTAAAACAGCATTTTATTTTATGTAGTAAATCACCATTTTTTATTTTGATATTGCAGTTAAGTGATGTTTGGGCCAGCTACGTTATGATTGATCATCTCTGCAGTCTGGCTGAAGACAAATCATTCAGTAATTCAATTGGATATCTTGAAGCGGCCATCAAGCAATTGGCGTAGTGAAGATTCAAATCTATGATTTGTGCTAACCACCACTGCACAACTTGTTCATCCACCACTGAACATGCTCCTATTTGTTTAACTTCCAATTTTCTTTCCCCAATCCCATGAACCTTTTTTCGCATATCAGTGAAACGTAGGAGCGTGTTTAAGGCCTCTTCCAACCTTACAAAATAAGGTCTTAACTTTGAGTACCCCGTTAATTCTTTAATCATATTTTATTCATCTGTATTTTTTTTTAACATTTCTAAAAACTTGTTCTGGAATGAATAGGAGGTTATCCAAGAAATTTGTGAGATGCAATGCAAGAATAAAAAATCCATAAATAAGCTTGTTCTAACCTGGCCCAATGGTTGGGGCTTGGATTACATGGTTTATAATTATCGAGCTATAAAAGATAATTCAGAAAATATAAAAAGTACTTGAAGAAATAAAAAGTTAGTAGCAAAATTCTACTGGAGAAAATGTAATATAAGTAATTAGCGACAGAACAACAGAAGAAAAGTAATTGATTAATTACAGGACGAAGGTAACACCTTCTAAAGATATATTATTATATTATTTTTCATGTATAGTAAAAGTGTCCGCTTTGTCTTGGTTTATTTGAAGTTCATCTTTTGTTTTGCACTAGTGTTCTTCTGTGTAATTATCTGATTGAGGCACATCTTGGGGTTTTGATCAATTTTAACATATTTGCCTTCCATAAAAGACTTTAATCATGCAAGGTAATGTGGCTAATCACGGTTGAATGGTTTTGGTTGCACGATTTTCGTGGTAAGACTTCGATTTTATAGTAATGATTTTATGCAGTGAAATCCAATTACTAATTTGGCTTTGAGACATTTCAGTACCAATAAATTGTCCACATAGCCTTAGTATGGGAGCAGATTTTCTCATTCCAAATGGCATATCCGAATTTTATTTCGATGGCTGAGAAATTCAAATACCTTCCAAAACCAATCAAGAACCACCATCAAAAAAATATGGAACCACCACGAATAAAACCTTGGCCACCAATCCCCCTGATATAATTAATATCTCATACAAACAGAACATGGTTCCACAGTTTTTATCGGCAAGGATCTCCCAAGAAAAAATTTATCATCATCATCATCATCACTGTCAACTAAAGATTAAAATCTTTTTGTAGACCTGTCAACTAAAGATTAATTGTAAACCCTTTTGTAGTCAAAGAACACGGCAAATCTTGATATGGTCCATAATTAGTTCGATCTGCTATCCTTCGTGAACACTTGGGGTTCATGATAAACAGCACCATGCTGATCCAACAGAAGACTATAGTAGTTTAAGTCCACCTGTTACCTCATCTACTACTTCAACGGGTCCTGCACATCAACATCATCTTACATCAATCTACTTCTAGTATGAAAACTAAATGCATAACCAAAAAAGTTTATTCACTAGAGAAGAGTATTACCAAGAATTGACATCACTGTTCTGGAATCTAGAACAAAAAGGGAAAAAATGTAAATTAACTGCCATACGCATTAAATATATACATAATACTATATTATACACAAATCAAACAAGTAGAATATGTATCGAATAACCAAAGTAAAGCCGGTCATTTATCTAACTTTACTATTTAACATGGAAATCAAACAATCTTTTCTCACATGAGATAGACATATTATAGACAATCCAAAAGAACCAATTTAGCAACTCTACTAGTCAGAATGCAAGTATGAACCAACATTTTCGAGTATGAATTGAAGTTCAATATAAAAAGGACCATGAGATGACCATTTCATTTCAGTGAGAAGCTGGGAAACTCTAGTCGCAATTCTAACTGTCCACAGCTTCTTATGATGCATAGACACAGTCCAGATAATGTTTAAAATACAAAGCTGACACAACACAACTACTCTTAAAATATATATGATGCAATATGTGTAAGATACATGTCCATAAAAAGAATTCATAACACAATAAATACATAGTTGCAATTCCAAAAATCTAAATGAAGGAGTTGTTGAACTGTAATAAAATAGAAAATTATAATCCATTTATCATAAATCATTGCCTACTGCCTACAAATAGGAATAAAACGTATGTCCTTGAATATCATTGGTAAAGCGGATAGCTTCAACATTGAGTTCATCAAGGGGCAATGTTTCTATGCTTTTATCTTATACAAGCATATGTGTCTCATCTGTCTTCATTAGATTCTAAAAAACAAAAAACTTGGATACTTCAGAGATACTGGTGAAGCATCTAAGAGTTTCCATCAGATACATATCAAATACATATTCCGCGAAGCAAATGCAAGCATCAAAGCTTCATAGATGACTTCCATAGATACAGTCTCACATATCACACAATTTAATCAAGATATATGGCAAAAAGTGAGACAGAAAGAGAAGATTCACTTAGTCCAAGAGTAACTATAGTCTTTAAAATAACCTTTTAAGAATTGAAAGTTCGCATTTACAAAATTTCATATTACTTGACAGCTAGTTGATACTTGATACAAGCTACTCGATATCTATAAGCAACTACTTAATGGAATTTTCAAATACTCACTTGGTGCAATCTGTGTTCTCCCTGCATCAATTGTGATATGGGTGGGTAACTTCAGAGATTTAGCCCTTTCCTAACTCATTAAGCAATATTTTACAAAAACAAAACCAGCTTTAGATAAAAGGAGCCATGCATAAAAAGAATAATAAATGGGAAGAAAAGGATGTAGCAATTGCATCTTAGGGAAAATGATGGAAGAAGACAATGGGAACCAGATTAATTGTTTTAATCCACTTAAGAGAAATTAAGTTTAGCCTACTTTTGGAGAAAGTCAAGCAATTGATAGAAGAGGAATTGATTATATAGACGAAGATAATACCAATAGATGATAATGTCATGTATATGGTGCATTTGAATAATCTTTGATAAAAAGTGCTTTAATGATATAACATTAAAAAGTGATTCCACAGAAGCTACTCTTGCTTGCTGGCTTCCAAGGAAAAAATAAAACTATATTGTCAAGAAAATATCACCATTTTTATAAATATGTTTTCATTAATTAACAATATTTACCTCAGGAAAAAAACACAAACAAATGGCACCACAGTTTATATAAAACCAGTAGACAAAACAACATAGTCCATAACTACTTGATTCTAATTATATTTGCAAATAACATATTAAACCTTTTTATGCTATCCTTTTTTGTTAAAATTGAAGAGCTAGCAATATTTGTCCTCACAGGATAACTGCACTTTGTAACAAAGTTTACCATGTTGCCTTTGGGTAAGATACTTGACCTTTCTAAGTTAAAAAGTTAAGAACATAGAAAACCCTAGATTTTTTAGAATAATGTTAAAATAATACAAAATGCATCATTTACTCTGATGCCGTTTGATCCATTCAATAAGAAAGGCTTTAGGCAGTTCCAGTAAGTTAAAAACTGACTCATTTTTTTCCCTCACTTCACTGGTTGAAGTGTCAAAAAGAATGTATATTTTCTATTTTAATCCTAGTTGCTGACCTTGCCTTGCATATTTTCTCATGTAATTGCCAAACTACTTCATGTGGTTCACTTCATGGGCAAAAGTGTGGACTAATATCTACTGAATGAAAAATCAACAACTGAGGTCTTCACCATTTAATAGTTCGTTTTACTATTACAATCTTAGCCATGACTTTTCCATTAACAGCTATATCTCCACATTTATCCTCTAAGGTGCACCCCTTTAACACAGTCAAACCTTAAAACTTAAACTAGCAACCAAATTTTTACAAGCTTAACTAAAAGATAGGCAACTTTACATCTTTTTTGTTGAATTAAAGTTAATTGGTTTCCAATCAAATTACATTGTGATCAAATTACTGATTAATGTATTAAGGAATGCAAACAACACACTCTTTAGAGCATTCTTTATGACACACTTTTTTATTGGTTAAAACTCATTAGAAACTACAAAAATGATGAGTGGAACTCAAAAAAATAAGAAGACACCCAAAAATCGTGTTTTTCAATAAATTTCAGCCGATAGTATCAAGTGCAAAAACAGTGTGCAGCTAACATTTTTCTTGATGCATTATAGCAGCCAAGTACCCAGCACAATTTTTTAAATAGATATTACACAAACTTAGCTAATGCACAAATTTGACCTAAACAACACTCACTTGCAAAGCCAGCATATCTTCTTCGCTTTCAATTTTGACAACAACCTTTGGCTGCGCAGACATCTCCCACCTGCACATTGATATTTGACAAAAACTTCTGAATGAAATTATACAATGCAGATTAACCTTCAAGTGAAATCAAGGCTACCGCAGTACCTATTCAACGCCTTTGGTGCTCGATGAAGGAGCTTTTTATAGAGACCTAACGTTGCATGACTGCAAAAAAAAAAAACAGAGAAAGTAGTGAGTTTGAACCATTAATCAGGTTTTCATTGAATAACAATAACATAAAAGTCCATAGAAATGAAATGAGAAGATGAAGATAAATGAAAAAAGAGAGCTATAAATCAGTCCACAAACTAGACAACCAGAATAATAGAAGTCTCAAACTCAGGACATTCAAAGTTAATATTTTGAAAAATTACAAACCTGCATTGAGCAGCAATCTTCCCTTTACCCATTTTAAGATCATTCCTGACAACGAGAATCTGCAGAAAAAGGAACAATTTTTATGCAGCCCATTAAGATTGAGTACATGGGTTTGGAGAAAAAAAGAGGGGATTTTGAGTACCATCTTAAAATCATCGAGAATGTCAGCTAGTTGTTCAATCTGAAGGGGGTCTTTGAGTTTGGACTTACTATTCCTCTTCTTATTGTCTGTGTCGTTGAGAAGTGTAGCATCGTTGCGTTTGGCCAATAATTTACGTGAGAAGAGGAAAGTAGGAGGATACTGAGAACCAATGAAGTAACCCAAAGCAAGATAACCAGCGCCCACAAGAATGGCACTCAACCATGTCAGTTCCATCAATGATTCAACGATTTAGGGTTTCAGAGGAAGGGAACAATACCACTCAATCTCAACCTCGTAAATGGTCAATTTCACATACAAGGTGTACTTTTTTTTCTTTCTAAAGTGAGAAGATGGACGAAATATATATA
>Ga0123341_1007135_pt1 | contig 10168 bp, 6 predicted proteins | sample Turbeapinknodule_FD_89959 | JGI IMG/M metagenome (GOLD analysis project Ga0123341, IMG submission 89959) | Root nodule microbial communities of legume samples collected from Mexico - Turtle bean Mexico pink nodule | ecosystem: Host-associated > Plants > Roots > Nodule | place: Mexico: Nepantla...
ATGGTTTTTTCTTGAAATTCCGTGTAGGAATCTCCACTGAATTTGGGACAAAAAGTGACAGAATTCAGGTCAAACGGATGAGTATTCACCCAGGTAAACAATCAAACAGTTTCACACACAAACGAACATTCCTTTCAGCCCGACAGTGATGATTAAAAAATTTATTGCCAATCTTGTGGGACAAGTCTGGGACTCAAATCTCAGCCAAAACTCAATAGACACAATGACGAATGTCTGGTAAAAATTTCAGACCAAAATACCCAAGGAGTAAGGCGCAATAAGTCCCAGACCGAGAGTGAAGAAAATTAGTTTTCCGAAAACAAAACGTCTTGGCTTTTCTTCCCAGTATCTTCATTCTGCTAGAGGATAGCCTTGGTTTGCAGAAAATTTCTGAAAAATTCTCTTGAAATGGTTTTTTCCTGAAATTTCGCATAGGAATCTCCACTTAATTTGGGACCAAACGCGACAGAGTTCAGGTCAAACGGATGAATATTCACTCATGAAAAAAATCAAACAATTTCACGCACAAATGAACCTTACTTTTAGCCCGGGCAGTGATGAATAAAAAATTTATTTCGAATCTTGTGAGACTAGTCTTGGGTTCAAATTTTAGTCAAAACTCAATAGACACAATGAAGAATGTCTGGTAAAAATTTCAGGCCAAAATACCCAGGGATTAAGGACGAGTAAGTCCCATGCCGAGAGTGATTAAAACCGGTTTTCCGAAAACAAAACGTCCTTGATTTTCTTCCCCGTATCTTCTTTCTGTGATTTGTTTATGGACTTGCCTCCTTACCTGAGTGCAAACAACATACTGAAGTACTTGTGTGAATTTTTTCAGCGCAATACGCACCTAGAAAAAAATTGCAGAAAGAAGGCGAAATTTCACAAGTTTTGCTAGAGGATAGCCTTGGTTTGCACAAAATTTCTGAAAAGTTCACCCGAAATGGTTTTTTCCTGAAATTCCGCGTAGGAATCTCACTGAATTTGGGACAAAACGCGACAGATTTCACGTCAAACGGATGAGTATTTATCCAGGAAAACAATCAAACAGTTTCACACACAAATGAACATTCCTTTCAGCCCGACAGTGATGATTAAAAAATTTATTGCCAATCTTGTGGGACAAGTCTGGGACTCAAATCTCCGTCGAAACTCAATGGACACAATGACGAATGTCTGGTAAAAATTACAGGCAAAAATACCCCAGGAGTAAGGCGCAGTAAGTCACAGACCGAGAGTGAACAAAACCGGTTTTCCGAAAACAAAACGTCCTGGCTTTTCTTCCCCGTATCTTCTTTCTGTGATTTCTTTATGGACGTGTCTCCTAACCTGGGTGCAAACAACATAAGACAGTACTTCTGTGAATTTTTTCAGCGCAATACGGACCTGGAAAAAAATTGCAGAAAGTATGACGAAATTTCTCAAGTTTTGCTAGAGTGTTTTGCACAAAATTTCTGAAAAATTCTCCCAAAATGGTTTTTTCCTGAAAATCGGCGTAGGAATCTCCACTGAATTTGGGACAAAACACGACAGATTTCAGGTCAAACAGATGAGTATTCACCCAGGAAAACAATCAAACAGTTTCACACACAAATGAACCTTCCTTTCAGCTCGGGCAGTGATGAATAAATAATTTATTGTGAATCTTGTGGGACGAGTCTGGGGCTCAAATCTCCGCCAAAAATACCCCAGGAGTAAGGCGCAGTAAGTCACAAACCTACATTGAACAAAACCGGTTTTCCAAAAACAAAACGTCCTGGTTTTTCTTCCCCGTATCTTCTTTCTGTGATTTGTTTATGGACGTGTCTCCTTACCTGGGTGCAAACAACATAAGAAAGTACTTCTGTGAATTTTTTCAGCGCAATACGGACCTGGAAAAAAATTGGTGAAAGTATGGCGAAATTTCTCAAATTTTGCTAGAGTGGTTCGCACAAAATTTCTGAAAAATTCTCCCGAAATGGTTTTTTCCTGAAAATCCGCATAGGAATCTCCACTGAATTTAGGACAAAACGTGACAGATTTCATGTCAAACGGATGAGTATTCACCCAGGAAAACAATCAAACAGTTTCACACACAAACAAACCTTCCTTTCAGCCCGGCAATGATGAATAAAAAATTTATTGCGAATCGTGTGGGACGAGTCTGGGGCTCAAATCTTAGCCAAAACTCAATAGACACAATGACGAATGTCTTGTAAAAATTTCAGACAAAAATACCCCAGGAGTAAGGAGCAGTAAGTCCCAGACCTACAGTGAACAAAACCTGTTTACCGAAGTCAAAACGTCCTGGCTTTTCTTTCCCGTATCTTCTTTCTGTAATTTGTATATAGATGTGCCTCCTTACCTATGTGAAAACAACATACGAAAGTACTTGTGTGTATTTTTTCAGCGCAATACAGACCCGGAAAAAAATTGTAGAAAGTAGGGCTAAATTTCACAAGTTTTGCTAGAGATTAGCCTTAGTTTGCACAAAAATTTCTGAACAAATTCTTCCGAAATGGTTTTTTCCTGAAATTCCGCGTAGGAATCTCCACTAAATTTGGGACAAAACGCGACAGATTTCAGGTCAAACAGATGAGTAGTCACCCTGGAAAAGACTCAAACAGTTTCACACACAAACGAACCTTCCTTTCAGACTGGACAGTGATGAATAAAAAATTTATTGCGAATCTTGTGGGATGAGTCTGGATCTCAAATCTAAGTCAAAACTCAATAGACAGAATGACGAATGTCTGGCAAAAATTTTAGACCAAAATACCCAAGGAGCAAGGGGCAGTAACTCCCACTCCGAGAGTAAACAAAATCGGTTTTCCGAAAACAAAACGTCTTGGCTATTCTTCCCCGTATCTTCTTTCTGTGATTTGGTTATGGACGTGCCTCCTTACCTGGGTGAAAAAAACATACGAAAGTACTTGTGTGAATTTTTTCAGTGCAATACAAACCCAGAAAAAAGTTGCAGAAAGTACGGCGAAATTTCACAAGTTTTACTAGAGGATAGCCTTGGTTTGCACAAAATTTCTGAAAAATTCTCCCAAAATGGTTTTTTCCTGAAATTTCGCGTAAGAATCTTCACTGAATTTGGGACAAAATGCGACAGATTTCAGATCAAACCCTCAAGAAAAAATTGAAACAGTTTCACACACAAACGAACCTTACTTTCAGCCCGGGCAGTGATGAATAAAAAATTTATTACGAATCTTGTGGGACGAGTCTGGGGCTCAAATCTCAGTCAAAATTCAGTAGACACAATGACGAATGTCTGGTAAAAATTTCATACAAAAATACCCAAGGAGTAAGGCGCAGTAAGTCCCAGACCGAGAGTGAACAAAATCTGTTTTTCAAAAACAAAACGTCATGGCTTTTCTTCCCCGTATCTTCTTTCAAAATAGCTCACAGATTATATAATCCAAAATATATTTTTTAAAAATGGTATTTCAATTATATAATCCGAAAGTCTGGATTTTAGAGTAGCTTCTGGATTATGTAATCCAGACACGCCATTGAGAAAAGACTTCCAGATTATGTAATCCAGTAATTAATCATGTATTTGAAAAAAAAAGACTTATGTATTACGTAATCTAGAAGCTAATTACGAATTTAGAAAAAAATTTATGAATTACATAATTCATAATATTACATCAGGGTATTTTGGGAATACCAAAAGTCTATGGAGGTGAGAGAAGAACAAGGTTCAAGTGACATGATGGATATGTAGCAAAGAGTTTGGTATTTGGAGAGAGGGAAAGGTTGGAAGAATCAGGCTGGATTATTGTTAGAAATATGTTTGTTTGGAGTATTTTCTCTCTAGGAAGAGTCTTGAACTCTGTCTTTTCCTTACTTGTAAGGTCACTCAACTCTCAAATTAATATTATAACCTCTTAATAGTTAAAGAAGTAATTTTATATCCAAAATGATTGAAAAGTATATGTCAATTAAGGGCTACAAGCTAAAAAAAGTATCGATTTTTTTATTTGGAGAAAAGGCAAATTCTTCTTGCATAATTGCTAAATCTATTCACAATCTGAAAAATACAAAATTTGCCTTTTAATTTGTGTAATTCATAATACAATTTTTTATGCTTATGACATTTTTTGTGCTTATGATGACACATAGAGGTGGGAAGCTATTGCGGCAGTAACGGTGGAGGTGCGGGTTATTACAACTGAGAAGTGAAAAATGGATGCTCAATGGAGAAGATGAAGAGAGTAGAACTGTCATTTCAATTTTTTTATGGAGGCTGAAAGAAGTGAACCTAACAAGTCTATGTTTTGTTGATATGCAAAGGAGAGTTACAGTAGAAATATTTTATGATGAGCACTCTAACTCATGAGACAGAATCAGATAGGTGCAATGCCAAAACAAAAGCAAATACACAGTTCAAGCAAGATAGCGATACAGTTTTCTGTCCACTTTATCCCTCTCCAGAAACTCACGCTCAATAAGGGATTCAATTCTTTTCTTAATAACAACAGGATTAGGCAAAAAGCGTGACTGCAGCTGCTTTGTGACCTCAGCAACGATATTATTATGATCTAGAGTTCGTCTTGATTTCATTATCCTCACAATTGCTGCCTCGATCTGTGGCTTTCTGTCTTCCTCCACTCTTTGCCGAGTTTCTAGGTTTTCTGGTTCAGACTCCCTCTGTGCAACCACAGTCCCTATCTTTACCTTGAAGAACTTGCTTGTGAATTTGTCATTAAAGAAGAACGTATCATCCTCTGCAATGTCCTTGCTCATTGGCTCTTTTCGAAGAACATTTTTTCCTTTCACACAGGCAAGAGACTGAAGGCACCTCCTCAAATCTGACATGGGAATGGCTGTAGCTTGCTCTATCTCCTTACAAGTCAACTGCTCAACGTTGTTGAAAAGCATGAGTACACACATTTGGTATGTGGAAACATTCAACTCATGCTTTTGGCCCTTACCAAATGTTGCTTTCAAATCAGCAGTCCCCATATTAGTTTGCCAGGACAATCTCCTACCATTGTGTGTGCCAAGATAATATGTTCGAAACCTGTCACACACACCCAATATTTCTGATGGAAGATTACACGGTGGGCTAGGCTGAGTAGGCCATGATCCTGTTGTAAGCACCTGGACAGATAGTGTAGGGCCATCCCCCAACTCAGTACCTTGGCCTGTATAGAAACCCTGCATTGTATCATGCGAAGTCTTCATGTCAGTAAACATACCCTCTAACTTAGAAGTGAATTGGTATCCGCATTCTGTTTTGAGCTTAACAATCAAACTCCTTTCTGCATCATCAGATATAGTTTTCCCTGAAAGAAGCCTTTTTGCCAAGTGTTGCTTGTAATACTTCTCAAACACATCCTTCTCCTGTAGGTACCGGAAAAGCATCATGACTTTGTCCAGTACAATCTCCACATCCTCCTCGCCAACCCCTTTCAACCCTCGGCGAAGTTTGTCATCCACAAACAAAGAGATGAACTCTGGAGACCGGGCATTCAAATTGATGAAATATTCAAAAGAAGAATTCAAGGCATTCTGAAATGTCTTGTCATTGTTAAAAGACATTGTAATAACCTTGTCATATTTATCCTTCAAATCCAGCAGTCGTTGAACAAAATCCACAGGATCTCTCAGCCTTTCCGGATCCATAATTAGCTGCTTACCTGTATCCCGAATAAAAGAGGTCATGACTTCTTTAACAATTGTGAGTCCAGCAGGCACCCTGCGAAACAAATTATACATTCTTTGCAAGTCTTCATATTTGTCATCCACAAGCATACTAACTAGGCCTGAGTTCTCCATATGAACTAGAGTATGCATATGGCTTTCAATCATCTCCTTCTCCACCACATTCGTTATCTTTGACTCACTTCTGGGATCCAAGTAATGAGATACTCTCTCCAACTCTTCATTTAAACGTCTCTCAGCTTTCTTCAGATAATCACCACAATCACATGTTTCAATGAATTTCTGGGACTCACAACCGTAAAAATTTGAAGATACATCAAGAAAATGCTTTTCAAAGTCAAGCTGGTAAACAGGCAAACCCAAATCCATAAGCATCTTTATTATATTTCTCATCAATCCTCTGTTTATTACTTCACCATTCCTTTCTCGAAGCACAAGCTCAAGAAGTGTATCTAGCAGCCTAGCCTGAGTTTTGATGGAATGGATCACAACATCTCTCCAAAGATTCAATCCAAGCTCATGAACAGAAGTTTTATGGTTGCTTGGTACAAATGTTCGATCCATGTACATCAGTATATCTCGGATCATTTGCAATGCCTTGTTATGATCTGCCCACTTCCTATTGAGCTCATCCAAGAAAATTTCTCCTTGAGCAGATTCAATTGATTGAGAAATTTCTTTTAGATGAGAAGTCATGGTCGTCACAAGTCCTGTGTAAAGTTTCTCCCCAAATTTGTGTAACACCATATTATAAGCGTTCCTGAATGGGCAGATCACAGTGATCAGAAATTAAAAAAATATATATACAAATATACAAAGATGGCTAGAGAGATCTATCTATGGGCAAATTAATTAAGCAAGCTTAGGCAATTAATCAATTTAAAGAAAACTAAACTACAGGAAATCACATAATTATTAATAAACAACAAATTTAAGGGAGGTCTGTGGTATCAATCAGTAAATAACTAAATATAGATTGGTGCTTTTTCTTCTAACTAAATGGTATGAAATAGGCTGAGAACACATTACATGCTAATTTCCATGTGAATAAGAACAAGCTGGTGAACTGACCATACAAAAAGCATAATAATCTACAACGGCCAAAGAGCATCACAGGGAACTGGTCAAAATAATGTGTCATATCATATAAGAATCTCTGTCAATATTTGCAAGTTGTAAGCCTCAAGGAAACCACAACATGATAAGATGAAGTATGTTTTCCGGTATTGTAGCACAGAAACAGATGAAATAAAAGAACACCTCCAAAGCACAGCGTAGCTCTGAACTAGAAAAAGTGAAATGTTGAAACATGTGCACGTTCCAGGATACACAAATAACATAAACCCCCACTTGAAGGGGTCCATGTTCAGTATCTGTATGAGTTTTACACTAAATTGGCTTGCCAAGAGCTAAGACATCCCTCCACCTTTAAACTCATCAAAAATCAATAACTTAATACTAAATATATTGAGATACACACATATACATAAAATAATACAAAATCATATTAGGTTAGCGATTAGAGAGTAAATTTAAAAAATATAAATAAAATGATGATTATGACTAAAACATTAAAATAATTCTGACCATCCATGTATGGTGGTTATACAACAGGAAATATTAGATTTTCACATGACAGGATTACATTAAAAAAAATAGATTGTAGGCTTAAAAATCCTGGGATCTTTCCAAAATTAAAATCACTTTAGGACTATCTCCCTTCATATAACCTTTTTATGTGAATGACCAAGATTGGAATACTGATTGCAGGTAGACAACTTCAACATTAAAAAAGAGCCTTTCGATTAATACCATAGCTTTAAAAATTGTAGCGGTCATCCAACTCAGTTGAGGTAAGTAAGGCAGCAGTTTTAAATATTGTAAATTTTATTGAACTAGCTGGACAGACCAGTTTGAGACAAGTTTGGAAAAAAATGATTAATACAAATGTGAAAATAAAAACAGTACAGAAATGTGGTCTTATCAAAGTTAAAATCCCTCAGGCAGGCCTATCTCTCTACATACAACCTTCTTATGTGAAAGACTAACTTCATAAGACTCATTTCAGATAGACGGTTGAAAATTATAAAAAAAAAAACTTGTTTGATCAATAAACACAGTAGGTTCAATTCAATTTTTCAAAGACAAACGAAATTTTCAGTAAAGCAATTCGTCTACACTTTTTTATCATCCTCAGGCTAAACATTCAACTACAAATCCTCCATAACACAGTAATTATGTATATATATATATATATATAAAGAGTAAATTACACTCACAGCCCCGACGTTTTTCAAATTGCACATAATCCCCGTACTTAACGTTTACAACATCTTTTATATAAGGTCATAATATAATTTTTTTTCGAATAATTAAGGATGGACAACGTAATGTTTTCAAGCAATCAAGGGGATCAGTGTAGCAGTTGAAAAAGAAGAGACAACATGTGCAAAAACATAAGGTGTCAGCTCAATTTACTTAAAACAACACGACACAGAAGCACAGAAAACACAACAAAACAACACTATTGGGAAAAAAAAACCCAAAATCGCATCTGGCACAATTCACACCGAAGTTGGAGCAGTGAAATCGAAGAAGCGTTAATTGACAGTTAACCGGATGAATTAACCTGTAAAGCTCCTCAAAGCTAAGGCCACTGGCGTTGTGGTTGTATATCTCATGGATAGCGTGTTCTAGAACCTTCCACGTCTTCTCGGCGTACTTGGGATCGACCACCACGCGGTGCTTGAACGCCTCTATCTGGAACGCGCGCTTCTTCTGCGTGCTCATCTTCCCCGACGAATCGGAACCCTAAAGCGCTACGCGCAAAGTTGAATTCAGAGAGAGAAGGAAAGAAAATGGAGACGGAGAAGAGGGAATTGGAGAAATGAAGAGATTAGAGAGGACGAACCCTAGCGACGGAGCACGGAGGGAGAAGCGATTGGAGGAATTGGGGATTAGGGTTTTTGAGAGAGAAGGGAAGGGATTGAAGGAAGCAAAGAATGAAATGGGAGTGAGTGAGTGAGTGGTGAGTTGTAAGTAACCTCACATAGTTGAGAAGAGGGATTCACAAAGGGGACTTTCTCTTTTCAAAAATTATAATTTTACAAAAGAGTTATATACAAATTTTGATGTAATAATTCTAATAATATATATATAATAAAATATAAATACATAAATAAATAATATAAAAGATAATTGAAATAATAGTACTAAAATTGTAAAGTAGGTGTAGAAAAAAAAATGGATTATGAATGTCAAGATTCATATCTTTTCACCACTTTGGAAAAATTAAATATATTTTTTAAAAAATTAGTTAAATTTTGGTTTCAAATTAGTAATGAAATCTTTATTAATTCTTAGTTCTGTCTTTAATAAACTTGGTCTTTTCACCTTTTTAACATACATATTTTTATCTTTCTTTATTTTTAAATTTAATATTTGATGAAAGTTGTGTATTGTTTTAAAAATAAATAAGTAATTTTAAATATTATATATAATGGTTTAATGTATAAATTAAATACTTGTATATATTTTAATAAAATAACACTATTATCCTTTTAAATTTAATTATTATTGTATAAAACATTTAGAGTTGGCTTAAAGTAAACTCATTAAACTAAATAGAGTAAGTAAAGAAAGTCTCTCATTTGATTTATGTCATAATATTTTTTAGTTAACCTAATGTTTCATATATTAATTTATTCAAGTCAACTTCATTTTCACAGCTTTTTTTTCTTATAAAAAAGGTAGCCCAAAAAATAACAGACAAAAATATAATAAAAATAAAAGTACATTTAGATAAACTGAACTAAAAATTCAATAAAATGTCATATCATAATAATCAAAAACAACATTTGTCATTTAATAACCATAACCTAACGTCCTAAACTAATATCACCACAAATATTATTATTATAAATAATATTATGCATGTTATATTGAAGATTAGATTGAAACCTTTAAAATTTATTCATAAAAAATTTGATATATATATTGTATCGGTCGGAGAGTGGACAAAGCACATTATGTGGTATAGGAGGATGTTGTTTGACCAACCAGATTTAATGCACTAAGGTAAATTAAGAAAATATGCACCAAATTAAGTAATTTCAGTTAAGTTGTAATACACATTAAATGTAGTCCATTAAAACTTTATAAATAAACATGATTATACAATAATAAGGTATATTTTATTAATACATTAACTATGTTCAAACAATGAGTACTTACTTAGAAAACATTTGGTAGGTGCACTGCCGACGGAGAGTTGAGGACCAAACAGAAGAAAGAAAAAGAATAAAATATAATCAAGGAAGAGGATTCAATTGTTAGCAGGTAATGTTCAGACCCTATACAATTACATATATATTTCTTGTCGTTGGATTGAAAAGTGAAAATAAGAAACAAAAGAAATTAAAAATGTGATTATTTTGATTAAGAAAAGAACTAGAAAGTAAAAATAAATAAATAAAAAGTTTGTAAATGTTTGATGTAGTAAATTTTA
>Ga0123341_1007137_pt1 | contig 10166 bp, 4 predicted proteins | sample Turbeapinknodule_FD_89959 | JGI IMG/M metagenome (GOLD analysis project Ga0123341, IMG submission 89959) | Root nodule microbial communities of legume samples collected from Mexico - Turtle bean Mexico pink nodule | ecosystem: Host-associated > Plants > Roots > Nodule | place: Mexico: Nepantla...
ACCTTTCCATGCTCGTTCATCCTGAATCTGACCTGTGGCTTTGGGTTTCTCTCTTGTAAAGACAACCCTCTTCTGCCCACGAGATTCTGTGAACCGGACTTTGTTTATCTTCTGAACTGGGATGGTCACTCCCTCATACACGGTAATCTGACTATATACAACAAACCTCTCTTTCTTCTGCAGGCCATGACAAGATTTCCCTTAACGACCTTCCACTGTTGATTGTCGAACTTCACTTTATGTCCCTGTTTGTCCAACTGCCTAATAGAAATCAAACTTTTCCTCAAGCTTGGAACAAATCTGACATACTTCAAAGTTCAGAAACCAATTGGTGTCTTCAACACTATATCACTCATGCCCGTAACATCAAGAGTTTTATTGTCTGCTAGTCTTACCTTTCCAAAGTCTCCAATAACTAAATTCTGCAATGCTTCAGAATCCATGACCCAGGAATCCACACTACTATCCGCGCAACAGACTAAAAGGTCCTCGTCCGTGGAGTCTTCTACAATGTTGACTTGTTTATCATTTGGGCATTGGTTCCTGAAATGCCCCACCTCTTTCCAGTTCCAACATGTTACACTTGAACAATCCTGAGTCTTTGACTGACTCCTTCTTTTGTTCTTGCTCCCACTATCTCTGATGACATAACTCCTTCTTCGGACATCCTCGCCCAGAATGAGATCACGAATCTTCTCAAAAGTGAATCAATCCGCTGAACTAGTAACTGTCGTAACCGTTTCGGACCAACTATCAGGCAAAAACAATAGCAATAGTAAAGCTTGAACTTCATCATCGAACTTAATGCCCACTGACATAAGTCTGGCTAAGATCATATTGATGTGCTCAGTAACTGAACTCGCAAATCCTCAATTTGCATTTTCCACCAACTAAAATTTGTACCATCGAATTTTCAATTCGGAACCTCCCTTCTTCTGCCATCTCAAATGACTAGACGAGATACTCGGTACAACTAATTTCAGATCTTGGCAATCCTTTTTTTTTAAACAAGAACACAAAAATTGCACCACCCAAAATCACTCACCAACAGACCTGGTCGCATTGCCTGGTCACCGCTATTGTGAAGCAGATCTGGGAGACTCCTCCTTGCACCACTGTGAAACCCTAAGCCTTGGGACGTTGTTGCAGCCCCCACGAAACCCTAGCTTTGGGACGCTGTTCTAGCCACTGCGAAACCCTAGCTTTTGGACGCTACTGCAGCCGCAATTTTCACGTCCCGTCGATTAATTTCTGCTGATCGGATCTCTGGTGTGTAAACAACCAAGGCTCTTGATACCACTTGATGGGAAAAACACACGCGGAAGCAACACACACAATCACGAATCAACTGCAGAAAAATAAACGACACAAGATTTAACGTGGTTCGGTCGCAACTGCAACCTACATCCACACGGGCAACTATTATTAGGTTTTCATTATGTCCTGTTGCACACCAGTTACAAGTACAATGATCTCTTTAAATAGAGATAAATAGAGATAATAAAGGAACACAATGATTAAGCCCACTCACTAAAACATTGTGTCTACTCAGCCCAACCCAATTGGTACTGACTTCATACCTAACACATATTCACTCTGGTGTATCAAAACATGCAACATTCTATACTCACATATAACACACGATCATCGCAATTTATTTATTTATTTTAAATACCAACAAGAAAAGCAAAGGTAAGTTAGTGATTATTTAAACCTTCAATAAAAATTTAGATTTGAATCATCTTAATCACAATCACATGTATCATCACACTTCATTCATTCCAAATATACTAAATAACAAAGTGTATGTAAATATCTCATGTTTTGCATCACACATACCATAAATCTACTCACATAGTCCATTACCACTCACATTATAAATTAACTAACATCTACATATACACTTAACTCTACTTTCAGAAGACTCGTGTATAGAAATTATCACACACAGACATGCACTTGTCATACTTTCCACTGTGAATCCACACAGTCATGCACATAATCATCTTAATATCAAATCACCTCATTTGATAGGGTAAATCCATATGATACACTACGATAAGTTATTTCAAACCTCATACTCAGTCATATGAACTTTTTCCGACTCTCACCACTTGATACTTTTCATCTATGTGATTACAAGATATAAGTAGAGTTAGGATTGTCCCTTTCATTAAGTACTCACAAATCAATATACCCTCCTGATAATTTCAACACGGTATTTTCTTTCATGAAAATGTATGTCTCGATTGTAATCCACATGATTCAGATTTCATCTCGTTCATCAACATACTACTCAATCACACAAAAGTTTATACTTTAAAAACTGTTAGAAAAATATCAACAATAAAACTTTACAAATTAATTGAATAAATTATTTTAAATACTTATGTTACAAAAATTAAATTAAATATAGACTTTTGAAAGTTGTAATCACTTCCAATTGACAAAATGATAAAAAAAAATAAAGATTTAATCCAGTTTCATGACCTATAGAAAAGAAACAAAAGGTAGATAAACAAAATAACAAATATTGTCAAAATGGCTTGAGCCAATTCAAAGGGTTTAATCCCTTGGAAAATTGGTTGAGTGAATTTGAGACAGAAATTTCCTAAAAATTGAAATTTCATATCTGCTTAGCGCATGAATTTTTGTTGAGTGGATTTGGACAGAGCACCCCAAAGCTACATCTCGAGTACATTGAGCGCATGAAAAAATGTTGAGCGGATTTAGGACAAAGAGCACCCTAAAATCTCCACTCCAATTCATTGAACAAGCTTGGAGATCTAAATTTCTCATAATTTTGCATGTAAAGTATGCTATAAGCTTAGGGAAAACACGAATTCGTTTAGGCGATGAGTTGAGTGATTAAAAATCATCTTTCTAACAACTCAAGTATATTTTTCAAGTTGTATTTAAAATTAGTTGTAAAAATTCATAATTCATACCACAGTCATTTTAAATCATCAATCCAATTGTTTAACTTTCAATCCTTTTCATAAATTAACATTTATTGAAAAATAATATTAGCTTCCCTTATTTGAAAACTTGTTCTAGTACGCTCAGTAGTCTCACATTGACCCTTACAATACTATCTCAAATTCCTTGTGTTCGTCACAAGTGGACAAAACGAAATTTATCATGAGTTAAAAGTAATTTAAGCTCTATTTTATTTATTTGGTTAAACAAGAGTTCAATTGAAATGTGAAAAGGAAAAGGCATAAATATGATTTTTCTAAGTTTGGAATTGTGTTTTTAAATATGTTATAACAAATTGTGAGATGATTATAAGCTCTATGGGAAATCATCATTATCTGGAGTAATGGATTACAAATGTTTAATAATCTATCACATTACTGCAATTTTATGGTAGAGATTAACAAAATGAACGATTACACAGGAGGTATGAACAATTTTATATAATAATCTATCACTTTATCAACAATTATCTCAATGAAGGGAAAGAGAAAAATAACTCTGAAACTTTGGAACAATCGGTGGAAACTGAGGTATGCGCTATCAGCATCACTGAGAGAGAAAAGTTATACATAAAGCTGATTTACAATAAAAGGGACCAAACTATAGCACATTTTAACATCTCAAAGAGAGTGCAGTTTTCTTAAATTGGAGGAAAATAACTTTGTATTTTAAGCATCTATCAAGTATGGGAATTGTAATACTTTTGAAAATATTATTGAAAGTAACCCTAAAATATTCTTATACAACTATCTTAGTGATAAGTGCTTCTCTTGCACTTCCCACTTTTTACTTCCTTTTTTACAATATACATGTCTTTGTAGGGCAATTGCCAGTACCTTCCTACAAGGTAAATCTGGTTCAGAAACCTTGTGAGTTGATCACATGTTGCATCAGCCAAATAACAACATATATTGAAGGGCATCAATAGCTGCTGCATTGACAGATGCAAGTGCATTTGGTGGGGGCTCCATGAACAAAAGGAATGAGCTAAGAACAATGATGAATATGGTGAATATGAATACTGATTTGCAAGAATCACCTTGTTTTCTAACAAGTTTGAGTCCTTCTTCTTGACTAGTTCCTGATGATGTATCATTCAACTGAAGTATTGGACTAGTTAAAAAGCCATAGGCCATGCCTGAGAAGGCTGCTCCAAAGTGTGACCTACAAATCACCCAACCACCAAATAAAGGTTTCCATGAATAACAATTTATTGTGCTACAATTTAAATTTTTGCAATATAGTTTCTTGTTTTCTCCATTCCCCTATTTTGGGAAGATCTCAAAACAAGTTTTTCAATTTATGTATCAAGTGAAGTTTGGTTGGGACCAAGGTGATCAGGATCATACAATGACTTATCCTATTTAGGGCTGTTGTGCTTATTTTTGACATATCAAGCTTAATTATTTCAGTTAGCCTTGATTGAAAAGAGAGATTGCTCTCATATCCTGTGAGATTCAAATCATTTACATGTATGCCACTTCCTTTTGATGTTAAATTCTTTTCATGTTTTTATTGAGTTTCATGACTAAACTACTTCTCTGAATAACAATGCATCACATACCATTCATCAATTGGACCAAAGTGGCTTAATATGAACATAAGAGCTGTAATAATAACTGCCTTCTGGAACAGGCTCTCTGAAGCAGCACTTGCAATAACACCTTTGTTTTGAATTTGATACATGAGCCAAGCACCAATTATTGCAAATACAGGACCCTGAGTACAAGTTTAAGTTAGCAAGAGAGCTAAAGCAACCAAAGGAGATCAATCAGAAAGAAAAGTAAAAAAGTTAATCCAACTTCACTAATCAATCTAGAAGATTTTCAAAAGGTTTGAAATTATATATACTTAATTTAACCAAATGATTCTCACTTGATTTCTATCAAACCCTTAGAGCATGTGCAAATACAAAGCCATTATAATAGGTATTTGGGATTAATCAAATTCATGCAGCATCCTTGTTGACAAACGTTAGTTATGAGTGAACAACAAAATCTTACTTGGTATTATAATTTACATCAACAAATAATTCTCTACAACTCATATTAATTGAAAATTAAATATTATAGCGTAGTCATCAGAAAAAATGTTCAACCAAAAGAACCATGGTTTAGAATTGTGACATGGTACTTACAGTTCCACCAACAGTGGGATCTGGTGTATGTAGAAAACTTGTGAAGTTGCAAGCAACTCCACCCAATATGTAGATCAAGAAAAACGTAAATGAACCATAGCCTTTGCAAACTTGAGGCCCAAATGTTACAAGGGCCCAACAACTGAGAGCCATGTGGAACATTCCTGCATGCTGCATATACAAATTTTCTAAGATGCATGCTTAAGAAACATAGTTTCAGTGAGATTAATTTAGCATGTGGTATTAAAATAAGTCTCTTACACAATAGACAGAGGACACTTTTTCACTTTATTTTGCTAAGTGTTCTAGATATCAAGATTTCGTGTTTGATGCATGATGTACACCGATACTAATCATGATTGTTATAGTAGTTTTAAGCAATGAGTTCCATTGTTTTCATGCAGGAAGTGCATTCTAGATTGTAATGGCTAAGACAAAATAAAAGTTTAAAAAGTTTCATATATTCTTAGTCTCAATAAGTTTGAAAAATGTTTTACATGTGATTTTGCAAAATGATGAGGAATGTCATGTAACATATCTGCAGAATGGAAACACGGACCCAATTCTCAATCTTGTACCAGAAACATTGGTGTTATAAGCCTCCACCATTCTCCAACCACGATCAAATGGTTTATCTTTGCTCCATACAGTAGTGGAATCGAAAACAGCTCTAAATCAGAAGTTCTTATTGGACTTGCTATTTCAAATAGAAACACAGCAATGTTTATAGAAACCAATATGCCACTGCACCCAGATGAAGGATTAAAGAAAGTTATTTATAATATCACAAACAATTCATGTGAGGCAAGTTAGTATGATAGCTTCAAGAATAGCCAATGAAAGAATAAAACAAGAACTTTGAAAGAGCAGGACTTACATTAGGTAGAGATTGGAGGTTTCAATATGCTGCAATAAATCAGTAGTAGACCTTGGACCATGTACATCTTTTAGTCTTCTTATTCCCACAAAAGCATTTTGTTTCCTGAAGTGTGATCTTCCAGTGTCTTTGCTCACAGATTGTTTTGGTGCTAAATTTTCTTCCCTACTATTTTCAACATGATATGACATGCGAGATTCTTGGTTTGCCCCTGCATATAAAAATACTAACCCATTCATCTTTGAAACAAACTTGTCCTTTTATCAGTTAGAACAAGGTTTAAGTAGTTGGGATTTGTTAAGACCAAGTCAGCTAGAATAGAACAAGAGAAGGATCATCAAGGTTGGAGTGTGTAGTTTATGCATTGACAATGTAAGGGGCTTTTATACTATTATCTAATGATATAATCACAAACCACTATGTACTAAAAGTTTGCTCACTTTTATAATCACTCTTAAAAATCACACCAATCATGATTTCTGATTATTTACTAGTAGCAGTGCACAAAAATTACACTCTAAATGAAAAGACACCACATCACTAGAAGTAATTACACTTTACCATGATTTAGTTTGCCAAGATACTCATCAAGAGACTCTATTACAGTTTTTGATGTAGTTTGACACTCTGCTTGATGCACCTGTATCACCTTGTGTGATGAATCAAATGTACGCAATTTTGCATCATCTTGGAGTTTTCCAAAGTAAGAATCTAATGACCTTAGTTGCTTCTCAGTTGGGCTAGAATCTGCTGAGCACCAAACTCTGAAAAGATTTTCTTTCTTTGAATAACATCCCTGAATGAGGCTTAGGTAATTGTCTGTAACACAAAGTCTTGTCACATTCTTATGCAAAGAACCTTTCTCATGAAGTGTGCACCTGGGTACATTCCTCTCTTTGGTGTTTGATTTTGTGAGGAGATTGTTGACTTTGTTCCATGGTTGGCAACTCCTGCAAATTTGACCAGGAATTGAAAAGATGGACCTCTTCATATTATCACACTCATACATGAACCTCTTCTCACTCTGCCTCATTGTATTTTGGGTTGGCAAAGTTTTGTCCTTGTAGGGCGTTTTGTAAAACATAGGAAATGCTGCCATGAAAACCTGAAAGTAAACCTGAAGAAAGAAAAGGATAATCAACATTTAAAGGAAGAAAGCAAGTGAAAACAAATAATCACTAGAGTAAATAGCATGTTTAAAGGATTTTTACACTCATCTATTCACTATGCATAATTGTTTGTTAACTTTTGCAATATTATTAAAAGCCAACCATAATTGTAGGTTGAATGTAAAGCTTTTTTACATAGAAAAATTAATCTCCTTTTAGAATTATTTATGGGGATATAGGAGATTTTACACTAATGAATCATGAGAACCCATATAAAAAATAAAAGTACTATCACTAACTCAAAACACTAACATTAAAACCTTAAAGCAATGAGTTTGTGGATTTTTTTATACATTGTTCAACTTTCTTATTTCTGACTCAAACTCACACTTATAATCTAACAACTTTAGCTCAAGCAAGCAACATCGAAACTCACAAATAGCATGAAATGAAATCCACCTTACTGGGTCTGCAATCACACAATTTTTTTTGAAGAAAAAAACAATTTATTTCAGACTTATTGGGTCCTTGTTCTTACAAAAAGGTTTGCTCAGAGCATGAACAGTGGATGAGGAGAATAACCTATTCACCTTGAACCACATACACCTTTGTCAGACTATCAACACTTTTACATATCCCCAAATATCTACTGTTGTATCATAATAGAAAGTGGTAAATATATTTTCATTCAATCATTTCTTCATTTATATTTCAAACTATGCACAAAAACTACCTTATGCAATCAAAGATATCAATAGTTTCTTTCTGTAGCAAACAGAAAAACATAAATCCCTTTAAGGCCTTGTTTTTATCGTTAGAACACTCATTAACAAATTGAAATGGTGAAGAAAGAAACAAAGGCGACCAAAGTTCAACAATAATGGTTATAGAATGAAGAAACTGAAATGCAAAAAAATGAAGGTTTGGACTTGGTTGTACCTGTTAAGATACTACAATGCAGAAAAATTGTTTAATTCTCACTCATCTTAGCTTCTTGAGAACTGCAAAAGAAATCATGTGAAATTTGTTACTTGATATGAATTCCATTAATGGCATATGGTAATAGGTTCATGGTAGTTGCAAATTGCACAGACAATGATCTACAATGACAGCTAATTCTGTTTCACTGTGCCTTATCTGTGTTCAGCCATTCATGGTTTGAAACATGAGATATGCAATATTTGTTAGCCAATAAATGCAAAGGATTTGGGTGGACCCACTTGCCAGTTTGGTCATTCTCACACGTTGCATGCTTAAGCACCTCAAACTTCAATCATGGAAAATCTGTGGCTTACAACTTCTTAATGGGGAAATGAATTGTGATGCAGAGGAATCAAAACCAAAATATCTAAAACAAGTAGATGATTCAAATATCTAAAACAAGTAGATGATTCAAATTTTCAAAACAAAAAAAATTCCCTTATGAAAAGGATGAGTTTGTTTGTGTTGATTGAACTTTTTTTAATGAAACAACCTAATTTTAATTTTTTTTATGTCTTTGTGTAAAATAAGTAACTTTTTTTTTTGTTTTTTAATGTGTAAATTATATCTCATTCTTTACAAAATAATTGCTTTAATTTTTAAAAATATTTATTTTATGACTCGAAATTTATATTTGATATACATAATATATCAATATATTTGTTTTTTCAGTTATGGGTGTTGGAGATTTTTTTTATTTTTAAATAATTCTTGTAAATTTTATTTATTTATATTAGTTTTTTAATTATTTTGTGTTAATACTGTAATATGACCAATTTTGTGTTTCTATTGTATAATATATGAAAAATTGGAATTAGTGTTTTGCTATTTTTTTTCAAACGAACTAACTCAAAACGAATGAAATATTATAAAAATTTAAAACACACAAAAGAATATTACCAGAACTAGAATGAAAGAGCAAAAGTACAAAAACAATTACAACTATCATTTCAATTTTCTTTACGCACTTAACAAAAAACAGTACGGACAGAAGAGTTTAAATTCAATATATAAAATTCACTAAATTCCCTTTAAAATTGGTGATTACTCATTAACATGTAAAATATATATGAACCTCTGATCTAAACATTTTTTTTATCCAAAATATTTTGATGGCTTCGGTTAATTATTTGAAATGTCAAACTATGTTAACATTTTTTTATCTCTAATATAGTTTTTATATTAGAAAAACAAATATGTATAGTTATAAAGTGAATCTGAATATAAATATATAATTTCTCTTGAATTGTTTATACAAGATAATTCTAGTCATAAGAGAAAATTAGAAAAATCTAAATCTAAATAAAGAAAGAAATTATTGGTAAAAATATGAGAGCAAATTGAAGTGGGATTTGCTTGCTTCCTTTATGTAATATTACATTTGTATTTTTTTTTTACTTTCAAAAACAAAAAATCTTAAGAATTCATATTTTTAATAAGAGTAGCATGTTAAGACAATTGTCTTATAACAGTTAGGCAATTGCTTCCTGCAGCACATGATTACAACAATTCCAGACGAAAATGTCCTTTAAGAAATGAGATACATATAAAATTATATTTCAAATTACATTTGAGACTTTCTTTTTCTAAATACAATAAACTCTTCCGAATCTATTTTTTTAAATATATTATTTTTAGTTTTGGATTTTCTTATCAGAATGAATGAATTTATTTTTTCGGAATGTATTATTTTTTTCAATTTTAAATTTTCATTTTTAAAATAAAAGATATTTTTGGAATTTGAAAATTTTATTGAGAGCAGGTTAAAAAATGTTGGGTGTAGAAACTCTTTGGTTAACAGTTAAGAAAAAATATGTTTTGATAATCCATCAGTCACTTCACAATCCACTTTTAATTAATCTTAATATGATTATTAAAAAAAAATTGCCGAGGTGGTGCAAAAATTTATTAAATATAATTTAAACATTTTTAATCGAGTCTTTATTAAAATTCATATTTATTTATTTTTATATTTTTAATTAATTTGAATTTTGTCATTAGTTAAAGTGATATAAGTGATACTTTACATAGTCAGCATTTCTTGCATATATCTACATGTAAAATAAAAAAATACAATTTTAAT
>Ga0123341_1007138_pt1 | contig 10165 bp, 4 predicted proteins | sample Turbeapinknodule_FD_89959 | JGI IMG/M metagenome (GOLD analysis project Ga0123341, IMG submission 89959) | Root nodule microbial communities of legume samples collected from Mexico - Turtle bean Mexico pink nodule | ecosystem: Host-associated > Plants > Roots > Nodule | place: Mexico: Nepantla...
CATATATATAAACTATGTCTATTGAGGCTTGATCTTCTTTAGACTTTTTTCGCAGGTTCATCTTCTCTTTCCTATTAGATATTGAATTAGGAAAGTTCAAATGTGTCTTTAATGCAGTTTCTTTTCTTCAAGAATCTTCATAATATTTCGCTTGATGTATTCCTTTGTTTAAATTCTTTAAATGTTGCTTCACTCTTGATAACTGCAAATTTCACTTATTAGCTTCATTTTTCTATCAAACGCTAAGACTGAAAACTTTTGGTTTTCAACTTTATACGCGTCTTTTAAGTCCCTTATAATTTAAAAAAAAATATGTATTAATGAAAACTATAATTTACATATAAGTTCACGGATATCTAACATTATTTGTGAATTATGGAGACTTTCTTCTTAGGTTTTTCACATTTAAATCATTTTCAAATTCTTCTACTTGCATTGTTTTCTTATGCATTCACGAGTCAATCTTGGTCTAATTCCAATACTTTACTTTGAATAACAATAACAAAACTATACTGATAAGAAAAGATAAACACTTCAGCCAATAAAACTCATGGTGGTTCAACATCAAGTGACAATTAGCTTCACACACATGACAATATTCACGAGTGCCAAACATTAAACCCTACCTACATATGATACAATTATAAACACTCATAATTCTATTTGGTACAGACTGTGCAAATATATGAGTTATGATATTGAGAATTTGATATGAAGTATACGAAAAGGAAGGCATGCATATATATATATATATATATATATGTTTATAACAACCACCTGGCTTAATACTTTGAATGACGTGACGAGTTTTGATTATGTGGTGAAGTTGAGTTTCACAGAAGAAAAATGGATTTATACTTAGAAAACCCCATCCACTCATGGTGAAGTCTAGACCAATAACTCTAAATTCATATCTGGTTTCTAGGAAGAGCTCCTTATATGCACATTCTTCTATTATTGCAGCAACACCACCACTTGTTGGTCCATCTTTTAAGGCTTTTTCATATTCTGACATGGAGATGAGAGGAACAAGCCTGGATCTGTCCATGTGTAGTTCCTCAGACAATTTTCAGTAAAAGTATCTCTCTGGAAACCAATGCGGCCATCACTTGCTATTAAGCTTTCAATTCCCTTAACGTGGGAAGAGAGTTGTTCCACAGTTAGGATTGGGGTGAGGATGATTTTGTTATTGATATGGTATTAAAGCATTTAAAAACAAGGATCATAAATTGCAATATTGCAGTCCATCTTCACAGTTAAATAGAATTTTTTCCACAAGATAAAAAGGAGTTTTTTATATCCTCTGATAATCACGTGTCTTAATCAAGGTTATTATAACCACTATTAAAAAAACTCTTATTAAAATTAAATTTTTGGTAGAGGAATAAAAAAACTATGAAAAAAAACAATGCTTTAAACGAATTAAAAAATGAAATTTAAAAATACTCCAAAATATATTTTTTATAAATAAAACTAAAATTGATATTAAAATATGATACTAACATGTATTGGTTTTATTTTAAAATTACCAGTTACTTGTAAAAGTAATTTGACTTAGTTATTAGCCATAACATTAAACTATTGCCTGTACACTTTTTATACTTAGAAATATCTTGAAGTGAGAAATTAAGAAATTTTTAAAATATATTAAAATTGAAGAACTCGTAGACATCCCCTAAGTATAAGGATTTGACGAGGAAAAGGGGAAGGTGGAAGGAAGTACGCGTTCGAAGGGGCAAAAAATAATGGGAAGTGTGGGGGATGTGTTACGTATGGATTGAGTGGTTGCGAAATAAGGAGGAGATACATATAAGGCAAGGGAAATGGGGTATGAGCAAGAAAGAAGATTCTTACTATGGAATAGCAAGAGAAGTAATGAATAATTAAATGCAAAGGAAGCTAGGAGCTTTATTCCAAAAAGGATTAAAATAAAGAAAGTTGAGAGAATGGAGAGGGGACGAATAATATGTGGGCTATTGTTGTGGCTGGTGTCGGTGGTGCGGGGTGAAGACCCCTATATATTCTTTACATGGAACGTTACATATGGCATCATCTCTCCATTGGGAGTACCCCAGCAAGGCATTCTCATCAATGGCAAATTCCCAGGACCCAATATCAATTCCACCAGCAACAACAATCTAGTCTTCAATATATTCAATAATCTTGACGAGCCGTTACTTTTTACATGGTGACTATATATATATATATTATTTAATGAATGGGTACAATATTCAAGTATATAAATATAGAATTAATTAATTAATTAATTAATTAATTTGCATGATTGATGCATGCACGGTGCAGGAATGGCGTCCAACACAGAAAGAATTCGTGGCAAGACGGAGTCCCTGGAACAAACTGCCCCATTACTCCAGGGACAAACTACACGTACCGTCTTCAGGTGAAGGACCAGATAGGTAGTTTCTTCTACTACCCGAGCACAGCCCTGCACAGGGCAGCAGGTGGCTTTGGCGGGCTCCGTATAAACAGCCGGTTGCTGATTCCTGTGCCATACCATGATCCCGAGGACGATTACACGGTTTTGATTAGTGACTGGTACACAAAGAGCCATACCACTCTGAAGAAGTTCTTGGATAGCGGTCGCTCCATTGGGAGGCCTGAAGGTGTTCTCATCAATGGTAAAACAGCTAAAGGTGATGGAAGTGACAAGCCAATGTTCACCATGAAGCCCGGAAAGACTTACAAGTACAGAATATGCAATGTAGGGATGAAGAATTCACTAAACTTAAGGTTCCAAGGCCACTTGATGAAGCTTGTTGAGATGGAAGGCTCCCACGTGGTGCAAAACAATTACGACTCTCTTGACGTTCATGTAGGTGGCTGCTTTTCTGTCCTTATCACAGCTGACAAGGACCCAAAGGATTACTACATTGTTGCTTCCACGCGTTTCAGCAAGACTGTTCTCACTGGTAAAGCCATCATGCGTTACACAAATGGCAAGGGTGCTCCCTCTCCCGACATCCCCGAGTCTCCACTTGGCTGGGCTTGGTCTCTCAACCAGTTCAAAACCTTCCGCTGGAATCTCTCTGCCAGCGCCGCCAGGCCCAATCCTCAGGGTTCCTACAAGTACTCCAAAATCGATATCACCCGTACCATCAAGCTCGTCAACTCCGTTAGTAGGGAAAACGGAAAGCTTCGCTATGCCCTCAATGGTGTCTCCCACGTTGACCCCGAAACTCCACTCAAGCTAGCTGAATACTTTGGAGTTTCTGACAAGGTTTTCAAATATAATACTATCCAAGACGAGCCACCCGCTGATCTTGGAGCCTCTGTTAAAATTCAACCAAATGTTCTTAACGTCACCCATCGTAAATTCATCGAGATCATCTTTGAGAACCCTGAAAAATCAATCCAATCATATCACTTGGATGGTTATGCGTTCTTCGTAGTCGGGTCAGTATTCTTTCTTTCTTTCCTTTTCTCTTTAATTATCTTTTTGTTTTTGATTACTTAATTGCTTGCTTACAGCATAGAACCTGGCACATGGACCCCTGATAAGAGGAAGAGTTACAACCCTTTCGATGCCGTCAGCAGACACACTGTTCAGGTCTTCCCAAAATGTTGGGCCGCCATCTTGTTGTCAACCGACAACGTTGGAATGTGGAACTTGAGATCGTTGACGGCTGAAAATATGTATCTTGGCCAACAGCTATACATCAGCATTATGTCCCCCGAGGGTTCTCTCAGAGATGAGTACAACATGCCAGACGACAACCTACTTTGCGGTGTTGTTAAGGGTTTGCCAAAGCCACCACCATACACCTAAGAATGACTCCTCTGTATGATAAACAAGAGTGTAGATTAAGGATTGGAGTTGATCAATTCCTCAACCCCGTTTTGCAATTTTCCAACTTAATTATACTAGTTCTCCCCACTGTTTTAGCAAAAAGATAGCCTCATATACCATTTCATTTTTTTTTAACTCTCACTATATTTTATTTTTTAATAAACTTAATGATGCATGTGTTCATAGATTATTATTTTTACAAAAGTGATGCAATTTTTTCTCAAAATTACAGAAATTAGTAGATTTTTAAAAATTATAAAATTTGACAAATTGTATTTGTAAACACCACTTTGAAATTTTACCAGGAATTTATTTTTTTTAAATGTTGTTTTCATAAGTGCTGGTAACAAATGTAATATTTCCTTTAACACAAAGTTAGTTGAATGAGGTGTGTTCACACCTCTTTGTTCCACGAAATGTCTGAGTCTATTTCTCTATTCGTTACATAAAAAATAATTTTAAATAGAATTATTTATAAAAGGTTAATATAATTCCAACCATAAATTTAATTAATTGAGATTTTTCTTAACATTATTCATTCAATTCTAACGGTTTATTAAGGTTTTTTTAACATTCATTCAGTTTTAAGGATTTATTACATAACTTTAAGGATTTAATACACAAATTTATTTATTTAAAGATTATTTTTCATTATTTTTTAAAAAAATATATTTTTTATATAAACTAACCTGCTAACCCACGAAACATTTTTTATGTTGAGACAAACCAATAAAATCAACCTCTATTTTCTATATAAAGCGGGCTAACCCATTTTCATCTTACAAACCAAAAACAAGAGGAACAAGGACAAACAAAAAGCATTGTCATCATAACGAGACAAGAGCTCACCGGAAATAATAAAAGATTTTAATTTAAAATCTTATCTTTATTATAATAAAATTACCAATCAGTAGTAGCAGGGAACTCGGAACAGTTTCTCATTGTATCTAACTTTTAAGTATTAAAAGTTGAAAAAAAAATGTGTATATTTTGAAATTAGAAGAGATAGTTTGTATTTATGAAATAAAAATTGTATTAGGATTTGTGGTTTTGAGACGTTAGTTGTGAATGGATAAAATGTGGCATTAGGGCGTTAAAGTACGTGGCGTGCTCTAGAGCAGAGGAAAGTGGTGACGAGAAATGAGATGTAGAAAGCAGGGGGAGGGGCGAATGAGTGTGGAAAAGAAAGGCCATGGTCACGAGCACAATGACCATGAGCTTGTGTGTGACATCAACCACCACAACCAGTCTCAGTTACCCTCGCTACCACTCTCGCTGTCACTCTCCAATTCAAAATAAAATCCATTTCCCCCGTCGAGTCGTCTCCAAATTAAACATTGATGCAGAGGACGAGGTTCAGACCCGGTAATTTTCTTTCTGAATCGCATAATAATTATTTTATTCTTTCTGATTTTTGAAACAGTGAATGAAAGATTCATATCTTGTATTGTACTGGTAGCGTTTGGAATTGGAGAGGGTACTCTATTCGCTATCAACGTTCAGGGAACAATGGCCCTGCGCTACTTTTAGTCCACGGTTTTGGAGCTAACAGGTACTTCGTCTGCGGTCTGGATGGACGTCATATGTTTTTGTTTTATACCAAATCGAAATGTCTTCTGTTTGCTTCTGCACTTATTTTGACTTTGTCAATTAGTTTGTTTATGCCACAATCTAGAGTTTACTTCGTTGCAGTGACCACTGGAGGAATAACATTTCAGTTCTTGCCCAATCTCACCGGGTCTACTCCATTGATCTCATTGGATACGGATATTCAGATAAACCAAATCCTCTTCAAATAGGAGACCGTTCCTTTTACACTTTCGAAACGTGGGCCTCTCAATTAAATGAGTTTTGTCTTGATGTCATAAAGGATGAAGCATTCTTTTTATGCAATTCTATTGGAGGTGAATTTTTTCAACTACCTTCCCTTCCCTTCATAAATTCATAATCAATCACTGCCTTGCCTTCATGTTTCATATTGTTCTTTATTTTTGTACAGGAGTTGTTGGTCTTCAAGCAGCTGTGTTAGCACCACACATTTGCCGGGGCATTGTCCTTCTCAATATATCTCTGCGTATGCTTCATATAAAGAAGCAGCCTTGGTATGGAAAGCCTTTCATCAGATCATTCCAGAGATTGCTTAGGTAAAAGTGAAACCCAAGTTTCTTAACCTGGACTTAAGATATTTCAAGCCTTGAGCAGAGGATTTACCCATATTATCATGTATTATGTTGTAGGGATACTGCTGTAGGAAAATTCTTCTATAAAACTATTGCCACTAAAGAATCTGTAAGGAACATTCTTTGTCAGGTACTCCTCTTGCTTAACTTTCAATTTCATCTCTTTAAAGCCTCATGCCTTGAACAAAGTAGGCTGGATAGGAAAACAAAAGGAAGTGTCTGAGGATGAGACTGCCAACGAATTGGAATAAATCTAATTGATAAGCAATCCAATTTGACTACAAAAGGTGGACATATGCAAAACGAGATTCACAGAAACTTGGAGGGGTAGTGGACTGGCTTCCTCCCTTCCCAAACATTACTCACAACTCTCTGCCTTTCCCCTCTCCACTCTTCTCTGTTTATCACATGCCCCTTTGCCAAATCTATTTTTCAGGCCCTACCTGCCAAGTGGACTGGTTACTAGGCACTCTCACTATGTGCTTATTGCACTTCCCTTGCACACTACCCAAAACAACCTCTAATCTCGTACATTCCCTCCTATTTTTCTTATTCTACACCCATGTCATTAGGATGGATACCTATCACTGGAGCTGCAAGTGGCTAGCTCCAAGGTGGAATCATGCTTTGTAATCTGACAACTGAAGATGCTATTACCCACAACTTATGATTACATGTGAATTGCTTTGACAGTGTTATCATGATACCTCCAAGGTGACAGATGAGCTAGTGCATATCATCCTTGGTCCAGGTCTGGAACCTGGAGCTGCAGAGGTCTTTCTTGAGTTCATTTGCTATTCAGGTGGTCCTCTTCCCGAGGAACTACTACCCCAAGTAAAGGTAAGCCTCCAAACACCAGTAGTTGAGGAAGTGGGAATAAAACAAGTGAATGTAAGTTTGAGAAGCCAAAATCCAACAAAGATATAGTATGTTTAATTTTTCTTCTTTCAGTGCCCGGTTCTGATAGCATGGGGTGACAAGGATCCTTGGGAACCAATTGAGATTGGAAGAAATTATGAAAATTTTGATTCTGTTGAAGACTTCATTGTCCTTCCTAATGTTGGACATTGCCCCCAGGTTCTCTCTCTCTCTCTCTTTTAGCATGAATAATCATTTTCCCTCATGCCTTTCTTAAGTTAGTAACAGCTCAAAGTTGACATATATTGCCAACATATTGACAGTGACATGTTAAGAATTGAAAACAAAAGAAGCCATAGCAGAAGCAAAATGGAGTTAGAAAGACAGAGAATGTCTATTTATACAAGGTGTTTAGAATATAATACATATGAATATCTATTGATATTCCTAATTAATATTAATTTCCGCATTCATCAATGACTTACAAATGACAATTAGTTCAACTAATATTTACAACTATTTAAGTTTAGGGGAAGCTATTAATTAGTATTAATGTCATTGAGCTAAGGAAGTTTCCTTTATTTCCTGCTTAACCAATTTCATATTTTGGCTCGGACTATCTCCACAAAGGCCTTGCCAAATGCAATTACTTTTGTCCTCGAATTTCAATGCTTTAAATTGTGATATTTGCTTTCTTATTGTACATTGTTGGTGATTTGGCAAGAGTACCAATTGTAAGTAACAAAGTGATAAGCCGTGTCCACTGGGACTTGTGGCGATATTTTTGGATAGTTAAAGACTATGAGAATTAGAGAATTAAAGTGACTAAAATTAAATGACAAATGCATAAAAATTGAAAGGGAAAAGTGAGACATTTGAATTTTGGGATTGTGTTGAACAATTGGCATGTACAATAAAATGGGTTTAAATGAGATAAATGAACTTGTTAAGGTTTAATTTCATTAGACTTCCTATAATGCTATTATTATATTTTTATTCAAGCAAGGTTATGCGTGAAAGACTCTAGATGAAGGCCTTTCTTGGTGTGACTTTAAAATAAAGATTGACATTGTTATGCATTTGGAATGTGATAACAAGTCAGCCATAAACATTATTATCCATAAACCAGTCTAACATGATAAAATCAAACATATTGAATTAGCAGACACTTCATCAAAGATAGTATTGATATAGGGGCCTAGTAGTTACAACTCATGTCCTTTTGTAAGATTTCAAATAGCAGACATTTTCATTAAAGGGCTTCCTCACTGTAAATTCCAAGATTTTGTATGCAAGTTGGGAATGATTGACATTACCGACTTGAGCAGGGTGTTGTTAATACCAGATTAGTAGAAAAAAAATTATTCTCAATATCTCTATTGTAATTAAGAAAAAATATCTTTAGAATTTTTCTATTCATTTCAACCTATTTTTATTTTCTTTTTAATGGTTTTGATTACTACAAATATAGATATTGAGAATGTAATTGGTGTGATTGTTATCAATAAAATAAATTTTTATTTCTTACATATTTTAAGTGAGATTATCAAATAATTGCTTCTAAACTACTTCAAAAAGTATTCATAGATGACAGTTATTATAATCTTAATTAATTTGTGTGGAATCAATTACATATTATCCCAATCTCATAGTTACACTGGCCTCCTGCTCCTACTTATTCTCATGCTTCTTTTCTAATCCTAATTTTTTTGGTATCCTTTTAGGATGAGAAGCCTTAAAAGTTCCCCTTTTTTTCAGGAAATACTATTAAAGAATAATGAAGTATTATAGAATCTTAAGAAAGAAGAATCCTTAAAATTATTATGGACTCTGAAATTTTAATCAAAGAGAACAGTGAAGAGTCATTTAGTTTCATCCCATTGTAGAATTTAGAGTTAATAAAATCTCAATAATCCCGTCCATATTATCATTATGAAATTTTATGTCTTTATTTTTTGTACATGCATTTTCTGTCTTTGATTTTTGTCCTTACATTAGGATCTGTTCCAACAGTAAATGGTGATATATCATTAAATATATAATGTTCATGTTTTTGACAATCTTTTCACTTTATTAATTGTTCACTTCATGAAGGATGAGGCACCTCATCTTGTGAACCCACTTGTAGAGTCATTTGTGGCACGCCATGCTAAATCCTCATCCAGTACCTCAAGTGTTAATTGATTCACTATCTCTCAGTTTGTTGATGCTGCTCCACTCATTGAAATAGTGTACATATCTCCATTTGCTTCCATGAAGATTGAATTTCATTTTTTGTTCTGTCTAAGCATTATGTCCTTGTATAGTTACAAATTATGGCCTGTTGATGTAAGACAATTTATCCAATATGATTACCAACCTTAGAACCCTACAAAGTTTTGTAATTGTCTCCTGTTTCAATGACTAATATTTCTCAATCTAGAAAACTTTGCTAGTTTTTCTTTTATTGATTTATTTATCTTTGGATCATGGTCATCTGGATGAAAAAAATTGGTCATGGATCACGGTCTCAACATCTCGGGCATGCTTCAGGTTGTCTAGATTTCTAGTGTATGCATCCGGTGCAAGGAACTTTTCTTATATTAAAGAGATACATACGTTCCACTTTTATACATATAGGAGATATTGTCAGAGATAGTTAGATTAAAGTGGTTGGTATAACTAGTTGGCATTCTTCTATTTTTGGAACTTATTGTATACCCATTCTCATTTATTCAATCAATTACCATTTACTATTTTTTTTTTCATTTTCTTGCCTCTAAATTTTGGAGCTTTGTAATGTTTGTTAACATGGTATTACAGATAATGTGATATCTTATACCAAAAGGAGGAAAGTTTTCACCTCCGTTGAGAAAATCTGATTACAAAACTTTCAGTTTCTGTGTATTGTTCTAATTCATGACACAACATAGTGGACTGATTTGACGGTAATGGATGGTTAGGATTCTTTTAGTGGTGAACTTTAAGACTACAAAACTTTCAGTGTAGTAAGTCCCAAACTGAGAATGAACCAAATCGATCTTCTGAAAACAAAACGTCCTGACTTTTTTTCCCGTATCTTTTTTTTGTGATTCGTTTATGGACGTGCCTCCTTGCCTGGGTGCAAACAACATACGAAAGTGCTTGTGTGAATTTTTTTCAGCGCAATACGGACGCAGAATGAAATTGCAGAAATTAGGCCGGAATTTCACAAGTTTAGCCTTGGTTTGCAAAAAATTTCTGAAAAATTCTCCCGGAATAGTTTTTTCCTGAAATTCCACCCAAGAATCTCCACTGAATTTGGGACAAAACGCGACAAATTTCAGGTCAAACGGATGAG
>Ga0123341_1007141_pt1 | contig 10163 bp, 5 predicted proteins | sample Turbeapinknodule_FD_89959 | JGI IMG/M metagenome (GOLD analysis project Ga0123341, IMG submission 89959) | Root nodule microbial communities of legume samples collected from Mexico - Turtle bean Mexico pink nodule | ecosystem: Host-associated > Plants > Roots > Nodule | place: Mexico: Nepantla...
AATCTAGAAACCAATAATTTTTTTAGTCTTTAAAATAGTTTTTAATTTAATCACTATAGCATCTAATTATTTTTGTCTCTAAAATTAATTTCTATTTAGTGATTTTCTTATAATTTGAGATTAAATATGAATATATATTAGAGTAATCTCAGTTTTAAAGGCAGAAAATTAAAGGTGTTGTGTTTCTATAATTTTTGAAACAATCTTTTGCTACATGTTTGAGATTTCACACCAAGATATGCCAAAAGTAATATGAATAGGAAAGGCTGCAAGGCGTGGTGCAGGTTGTGCTTTTCCATATAATTTTTTTATAAATGTTTAGAATGTTGAAGTCATTAAGTCAATCATATATAAAGGTAAGTTCTTTCTCACATATCATTCTATATTACAATAAAGTTAACAAGACAATAATAAATAAATAAATTTCCATATTAAAATGAGTATAGGAAAAAGTAGCATCTTTTCCCACCAAGTTAAGCATGGTTTCAATATATAAAATCCTCCATTGTTGTTCTAATACATGAAAATGTTTGGTTTATTCTCATCCAAAAACTTTTGAATGACAAAAAGTGAAGCTAGAATCTAGCATGCCTAGTCAATAGGCCATAGATAAGGCCTTCCCCTCTTGGTTTAGATCATGATCTTTGTTTTCATAAGTCAAAATAAATAAATAAATATAAGTATTTTAAAAATATTTCAACCTTATTATAAAAAAAATAAGTCATAAAGAATCCTCATAACATTTTAATATATTGACTTTTTATATTGGTACTCCTAAAAATCCAAATGATAATGATAAAGCTAATTAGTAATACAAAAGGGATGTTTAAATTAAAAAACTAACATTAAAATCTTTATAAGGTGAAATTATATATTTGTGGTTGGTTTGATAGTGATCTGATAGCAAGTGGTTTGTCCAACAAATTTTAATTAAGATAGATTTTAAATAACTATGATATCATATTAAAACATAGATGTTAAGTCTAATTTAACCTTATAAAATCGACATATAAAATGATGTTTATAATTTTATATTGTGAAATATGATTGTTTCTAGCCGAAATCCAATACTTATGAAAGTTTTGAAAATGGTTAAGTTTTTTTTTTTTTTTTTAAGGTGAATGCAGAATTTGGCATTGAATCTCACTTAAATTAACTTATACTCTCTTGAGAAGACATTGGTGTGTGTAGAATTTGTGGTTTGGGTTAAATTTTTTATAAAAAAAAATCATGTTTTTGTTGATGAAGCAAAGAATTTTGGTATGTGCATGCCAGCTTGTAGCAAATGAGATCTGGAAAAAATAGAGTAAAGATTTAAGATTTAGAAGTTTTTCAATTGTGTACTCAATTATGTTCCCTTTACTGAAAAGCTTTACCTATTTTGAGCCTCCCAATCTTAAAGATGAGAGTACTTTAATCTCCAATAACAAGCTAGTGCCAACACCATCTCTTGTCTCCTCATAACACAAACGCTCCTCCTTCTACTATTCTTTTTTTAATGCATTTTCAACTCTTTCTCTTTTTCACAAAAAAAAAAATTCACTCTTATATATTTTTATTTCGAGGTTAATTTCAATTTAACAAGAAGGAAAACTTCATCACAAAACAAGACTAATACCTTAAATTTTAATAATCATCCGTCATCACTTGAACAGTGGAATAAGACTTTAAGTATAACAAAATTCTCCCTTTGAGAATTTAACTATGCTAAGTCAAACTCAAAGTTATTTCGGTTTAATTGGAATAATTTCATGTCAATTGATTCACACGAGATTCACACGAGTGGTGGTAAATTAATGAAATTTTCCTTATCCGTCTCTAATTTATTTATATAAAATGTATAATTTAAAAAAAAAATAGTAATGCATATTTGTTTTTGACAAGGAAGTGAGCCTTTTTTTATTATATTATTTAGATTTTCAATCAAGAGGTGCAAAAGCAAAATAGTTTTCGTGGAATTCCTAAAGAAATATCTTTATTACTAAAGCACACAAGTTTAAAGCCACAGCAGTTAAAAGAAACAAAAAAAAGTGCTAAACATTTTTATTGTTGGATCGTGTGTTAGGACAAAAGTAGTGAATGAATGAGAACTATAAACATTCATTCACTTTTTTAAGTCCAAACTTGCCTATGTTATAAAGGATAACTCACGTGTTATAGTTCTAACTATTAATTTATGATGAAAATCTCACATCGACTAGAGATTAGAATATTTATAGTATATACGTGGGTGCAAACCTCAGTTTAAAAGTCGATTTTATAAGATTAAGTTAGACTTAGTTTACTTCTTAATATGGTATCAGAGTCATTTTGAGTTTATCTTAACGAATGTTTGTTGATCTTATCAGGTCACCCGACTGTTATTTCATATATATATATATATATGCAAATCTCACTTAAAAGTCAATTTTATAAGATTGAATTAGACTTCTTAATAAGTTATGTAGTGTTTTGATTACTAGACTAACAATCTTCATCATATATCATGAAAGTTTTGACACTAGGTAAAAGAATTTGGTCCATGACTCACGAGTTTTCCATAGCTTGATGACATCTCCCATCTTGAACTTTTCAGGTTAGTTCAAAGTCTCCATCAATGCAAGCAATGAATGGTGGTAAAAGTAGATAGTGGACAGAAGGAAGATTTCCAAGTAAGCTTGCATAAAAGTTGAATTTTATAGGGGGACACACATAGTGGTGCACAATGAATGTACTCATTATAACCTATGCATGGTCATCTACCTCAGTAAACCTCAAGTTTATCTTCTTCAGCCTCTGATGTATGTTAGGTGCACCTTTCACTTTGCAATTAATATCATATTACTGTTGTTTTGAGAATCAAAGCTGCAAATATTTGCACAACTTATAGAGATGGAGAAACGAGAAAGTCATATCATATACCAATAAAATAAGATGATGAGTGAGATGTAATTGGAGTCCACTAAGACCCTAGCTAACTGACAAAACAAAACATATGCAAAAGTAAAAATTATGCTTATAGTTCATCACATTGAGACTTAATAAACAATGGGCTTACCTCTGTTATGTTTCCTAAGATTCCTTTTGGGGAAGATCATGACTTTAACTTCTGTATTTTGATATTTTAAATGTCTGCTAAACAGATGAAGTTTTTGTTAAGAGTGAACTTTAAGCCTAACTCAACTTCATAAAATCGACTTATAAGATGAGGTTATAAGGTGATGTAGGATCTTACACCGGCTACTAACTCGTCATGTGTGGAAATATATGTTATGCATGATCTGATAACGATCCGATAGTGATTGACAAGATAAATCCAATAAGCTCTCGCTACGATAGACTTTAAATGGTTCTGATACCATGTTAAGGAGTGGACAACCTAACTCAACTCCATAAAACAAGCTTATAAGGTGAGGTTTGCATTCACTTATAAGGTGATGTGGGATTCCAACAGTTTTAGAAGGTTATTTTTCACCTAAATGGGTAAAAGAGAAGCTTTGTTACCATTATTATTTATCATTATGCTTTAGACCAGGTTTATAGCCTTTAGACTTGTTTTTTTTCATGTGTATAGATAAATAAAACTCTTCTTTGGGTGGGGTTAGAACAACTTTGATTAGTGGCAAGCAAGAAAACAACAAAAAAAAAGGAAGGTTAGAACGAAAAGCTTACTTACTTTTTGTTGTCAATTCTAATTTGAAATCCCTGCTAAGTTCCATAGATTAATTATCATATCCCGGGTACAAGAAAGAAGAGGCAAATACCAATAAACTTCAGTTCCTTTTACAAGTGCAGTTCTTGGTGATTTCCATTTTTTTTCTTGAGTTCCTTCTAGTGGGAAAAAATTGAAAGAACTTTAATTTGAGGTTAATGGTTATCCATCAATCATGCAGAAAATCATAAACAAATGAATGTGAAAAGATTTGTTTTTACAAACTAAGGTTATTCTTCATTGTTTCAGTGATATTTCTTTTGTGGTTATTTTTTGGCCATTTCTCACTCTATGTGAGAGTGAAGAGCTCTCTCTTGTAGTTGTGCAGCTTAGAAATGGATGATTGTGTTATTCTATGCTTTGATTCTCTGTGCTCATAAAGGTTTCCTTCTTTTGTCCTTGTCTTTGTCTCTCACCTTTTCATGGATACCCTTCTAGACTGTTGCAGCATCACTATATATACATTGCAATGCATATTCACACGTTTCATTCCAACTCTACCATACCCTTTTGGGTGTAAAGGGGCATCACCATCCTACATTTTCTTCATATTCATTGCAGTTGTAGTAGCTGGGGTGCTTCTGCTTCACCAATTTCTTCAAACAGTAAAATGAGTCATGCAATGGGCTCTGGTTTGTTCTTTTTCTCCACTTCATAGTCCTTTATCCTTCCTTGCATCTACTATGAATTAGTCTTTACATTTCTATCACTTGATTATAGGAATTTCTCTGTTCTGTTTTTATCTGTTATGTAAACCATTTGGTATACCATTTTCCTCTGGTTTCCTGCATTACTCACTATCTCCAAACTGAATATGCCATTGACTACTATGTTTTCTTTCTTGAAATTGCAGGCAGTAGAACCACTCTAAGAACTTTTGAGTTTGGAAAGACATATGTAGTGAGACCCAAAGGAAAACACCAAGCCACTATAATTTGGTTGCATGGTCTTGGTGACAATGGTTTGAGGTATGGATGCCATCATAGGCCATTCTAATGTTGTCACAACAATTACTTGTTCATTGTCCTATATTTGCTTTTCTTCCTGGTGGATCCTTTCACTTCTCTTTTCCTTTCTACCTCTCATTATAATCTTTAATGTTATCTGATGAGTGTTAATATGTTGACAACCTTGTACCAGATTACAATTCACACAACTGTACCAGATTAAAGCTGTCAAAAGAAACTATTTTTGTTGAAATGCAGCAATTTTGTATTGACATTTGGACTCTGGTGTAGGATTATTGACATATGAGCACTCTTTTTAATATTATACCTTTTTCTTCACCCAACCTCTCTTTTTCCTTTTCTCTTTCACTATTCTCTCTAGTGGCACATGTGAATGAATTATTTCATGTTGAATTTTCACACAATTCAACACGTGAAATGTTTTTGCCTATTTCTATATATAGACTCTAAATATGTGGGTCATGAATCATAATTAATATTGGTTGACATCATGAGTACTAAGATAGACACAAATTTTTCACATGACCATGTCTCATGAAAATGCAACATTAGAATATTCATTGCTGAATCCCCACTCCCATCCTCCACCTTCACAATCTCAACTTCCATCAAGCTCTCAAGGAGTTTAAAGGCTGGATCCAGCTTTCACTTCTTTCCAATCTAAAACCTTTGTACTATTCTTTTTCTTTTTTGACAAGATAATGTATTACATGAATCAAAACTGGTACATTCTAGTAATGCTCCTTACAGTGTTTACTATGTTCACTCAAAACACCATTGAGTTTGAACATTTCAAAACAGTGTCATGCTAAAGTGGGGGAAGTTTTAAACTTCCTGTGTTACACATTCCTTTTCCATACATGGTTGAGTGCTTTATTCTAATAATGTTATCAAGGAAACCATTGGCTCCTAATGGATGTGTTATATTTACTTTCTTATATAAAACTTTCATATCACTAAACTTTCATATTCGACATCATTATGCAACGCAGCATCACTAAACTTTCTTATTCGACATCACTTTTCATATTCGACATTATTATGCAACGATGCATCACTAAACTTTCATATTCGACATCACTATGCAACGCGACATCACTAAACTTTTGTATCCGGCGTCACTATGCAACAATTGTGTTATATTTACTTATCAGTGACATTCTTATCTGATCTTAAGCTTTGTTTATTGTAGCTCATCTCAGCTTTTGGAATCCCTTCCACTCCCAAATGTAAGAATTTTATACATTGAACCAGTTTGAGATTAACTTGATTCAATTAGTTTGTTTTTGTGCCAATATTTCCAAATCCAATTGACATGTGCAGATAAAATGGATTTGTCCAACTGCCCCCACCCGTCCTGTGGCCATACTTGGTGGTTTTCCATGCACAGCATGTATGACATACATAAACTTTTCTGTTGCTACCCTTTTTGAATCAAATCATCACTATGTAATCTGAGACTTTTGAAGTCATGAAAAAGAACTGTAATTTGCTTAGTGGCTCATTAATCAGGGTTTGATGTGGGAGAACTTTCAGAAGATGGCCCAGATGATTGGGAGGGTTTGGATGCCTCAGCAACACACATTGCTAACTTGTTGTCAACAGAGCCCGCTGATGGTAAACTCTCAAGACCATATAACATCAATTTAGACATCAATCTTTTTGCAATTTTACAATGTCCCACAACATCATTTCAGTTTTATGATTAGTTAGAAAATTGATTAATCTCTGTTTTAATAATAACGTCCATTTGGAATGATTTCTTTTTTCTTTAAACATATCTAGAGTTCCTAGATAGAGATTAGATCATTTTATAACATCTAATGCAAATCTCATTTTACAAGTCGGTTTTTAGATCATTTTATAACATCTAATGCAAATCTCATTTTACAAGTCGGTTTTTTATAAAATCTAATGCAAATCTCATTTTACAAGTCGATTTTTGTTAAATCTTACAAGTCGGTTTTATAAGATTGAATTAGTCTTAAAATTCACTTTTCGATTTTTTATAAATCTTACAAGTCGGTTTTATAAGATTGAATTAGTCTTAAATTATGCATGACATTCACGAGTTTGTTAGACTTATCAAATCACTTATTATTGAGTTTGTTAGACTTATCCATAAATATATAGTCTTAGCATAAATATATAGTCTTAGTTTACACACGAATTAGATTGCAAAACTTTATAAAAAAAGGTTGAGATATGTTTGAAGATTTATTTTGATAAACAATGAATAATTATGTGATAGTGAAAGTTGCTATTGGAGGCTTCAGCATGGGTGCAGCAATAGCCCTATACTCTGCAACTTGTTTTGCCATAGGAAGGTATGGAAATGACATTCCCTACCCTGTCAATCTCAGAACAGTGGTTGGACTAAGTGGTTGGCTTCCCGGATCAAGGTATGCTCTAAAACTATTTCTTTCACTCATTTCACAGTTTCCTAACAATTCCACAACACTCCACACACTAATTCACATCCTACTTCTAGGACCTTAAGGAACAAGATAGAAGTATCACATGAAGCAACACGAAGAGCAACTTCATTGCCCATTTTGCTGTGCCATGGAATCAGTATGCATCATTAAACCAACAAGTTCAGTCATTTTTCTTGCTGGATTCCAATGTTCTTGCTTTGTACCATTTGCAGGTGATGATGTAATCCTTTACAAATATGGAGAAAAATCAGCTCAATCTTTATGCTCTGCAGGATTTCGATATGTTGCATTCAAATCCTATGAAGGGTAATGAAATCACCCCTCTAATTGCTCTAATTGGTGATGAATTAGTTGAAGAATGTGTTCATCTTTTGTGTCTGTGATGTGTGCAGGCTTGGTCATTACACAATTCCCAGAGAGATGGATGAGGTTTGCACTTGGCTTAGTTCAAGGTTGGGCCTTGAAGGCTCCTCATAAGTTACTTAGTAAATACTATTTGTCACATTTTATTTTCTCAGCCCTTTTTGTAATGTTCCTCAACAATATAATATATGTATTTCCCACATTATATTTCTACTTTTGTTTATTATTCTATTCAAGAGATTTTGAGATTATAACAATAACAAGTTTTATTTATATAAACATAGGATATAGTTAATATTGTAAATTTAAGGCGAATTGAACATAGTTGAAGGATAATAGCAGCTTATTTAAAAAGTGATGCTGCAAAAAGTGATGTGGTGTAGATAGTAACTAATTTCTGTGATTGGCTTCATCGTTCTGGCCCAGCCCAAGAGTTTGCTTCACGGCCTCTGTTGCACCTTGGGCCGCGCCCTTCACCTTCTCCCCTGTCTGCTGCAGGAAGCCTTGGGTGTTGTCCTTCCCTGATTGGGCCGATTCCTTCGTTGACTGGCCCATCTGTGAGGCCTTCCCTTGAGCAGCATCTTTGTTCTGTTGGGTCTTCTCCTTTGCCGCTTGGGAAGTGTCGGAAGTCTTGTCCTTCGCAGCTTGGGCCGTTTGTTGGGTCTTGTCCTTCGCAGCTTGGGCCGTTTGTTGGGCCTTGTCCTTCGCAGATTGGGCCATATCCTGGGCCTTTTCCTTTGCAGCCTGGGCCTTATCCCCAATATTGCCCACAGTCTGCTTGGTCTTTTCCTAAATCACCAAAAAAAAATACAGATTATATAAAAAAAAAAATACAGACCCAGTTTAAAATATGACTGTTTCTTCCTGCACCTCCATGTTCTTCTGACACCTCCTTCTTGTGTCACCCCAATCCAAAAGTTAATTACAAATATTTCTACCAATCCGAAAGTTTCTCCTTGTGTCACCCCAACCCCAATCCGGAAGTTAATTACGAATTTGAAAAAGATTTCCAAAATTCTAAAAGGCGGGAGAAGAATATAAGGAGGTGCAGGAAGAAACAGCCTTAAAATATTAATTATGAATTAAAAAGGCCTAAAACAAGATTAAATATACATGAATGGTAGAGAAAAAAAGATGAAAAATGGTTGATACCTCAGTTCGGCCCTTGGTTTCACCAGCACCGTAGCTTTGGTTATGGGATGCCATATTTTCTTCAATCTCTGACTTTTTCTTCTTTTTTTTTCAACTCACTTTTGACTGTGTTTGAGTTCCTTTCTTTTCTGTCTATTTATAGCGCTTCGTGCCTTTTGTAGTACTGACACGTGTCCATCTTCGTGACACGTCTAAGGCACGTGCCACTCTTAAAATCGAGTGCCTTTTACTACCTTTCCATGCAGGGAATGAGCCTGTGGATTCTCGCCACGTGCTACAATCTCAAAGAAGACAGATAAGGAACAGAAAGAATAGAGACAAAAATGTTTTATTTTAAATAAGTCACATCTTATCATATTTGAAAACTCCTATTAAATGACTCTTATCATATTTGAAAACTCCTATTAAATGACGTGTTTATGGGACACCGATATTCCTAAATATTCCTAAATACAACGTATTTGGAATTGTTCAATTCAAAAAGTATTTTTTAGATTTATGACAATTGTATACAGTTCTAACACAACGTAAAAAAAAATGCATTAATTTTTAAAAATTCAAATTTTATTATATAAATTGTTATTATGATTATAAAAATAAGAAACAAATCTTTATGAATTAATTATGAAAACATTTTTTTCTCCAAAAAATAATCTGAAGCATACTTGTGCATATAAATCCTTATTGTCAATTTATATAATTCATAATTATATAATATATAGATTTGTGTCTCGTATCCTACATTTTAGAGATTTTACGTATCTTGTGTTTGTGTCGTATCAATGTTTGTGTTTGTATTACAAAGGTCATGTCTCATATCAATTACAGATATTTTATATATATAAGAAAGTAAAAATTCATCTAATTTTATAAGATTGAATTAATTTAAAATTTACTTTTTAATATGATATTATAAATTAGAATTTGTTGATATTATGAGATCATTCATTATCAGATCGTTATCGAACTACTTATAAATATATAGTTTTACGTATGAGTTTGAGACTCTCGACATAAGGAGTATATTAGAAATCCTACATTGATTAATTAGGGATAAAAATATTTTATATCACCTTATAAATTAATTTTACGTATTGAATTAGGATTAAAGTTCTCTTCTTAATACCTCTATACATATATCTTAGTATCTCTATACATATATCTTAGTATGAAAATGTGATAACCACTAAATTATACTTTAATAATAATATATAGAAATTTATTTGAAATAAATAAATATAAAATATGATACTTTCTATTTATTTATTAACAATTATTATCTTGTAAATATATACACATTTATAATTCGGTCAAAGAAAAATACCACAGATAAATGGTAGAAAATGAATTAATCAAACTGCTCTTTTGCTTGAGTTAATGAGTCTGATATGAATAAATTTCGTGCTTATCTTTAATTGTGCAACTAAGCTTAAAATGTTGGAATTTAACTTAAAGCTTAGTTAAATTTTAAGTTCACAATAAATTTAGATACTTTTAATCACATTCTTTTAAAAATATTATTCTATTGAATATTTAAATTTTGTATAGTTA
>Ga0123341_1007142_pt1 | contig 10162 bp, 3 predicted proteins | sample Turbeapinknodule_FD_89959 | JGI IMG/M metagenome (GOLD analysis project Ga0123341, IMG submission 89959) | Root nodule microbial communities of legume samples collected from Mexico - Turtle bean Mexico pink nodule | ecosystem: Host-associated > Plants > Roots > Nodule | place: Mexico: Nepantla...
AAAGAGAAAAAAGAAATTAGCTAATAAATTAAAGAAAAAAAGACAAAAGAAATTATCACCATATTCCATAAAAATATATCAATTAAACCCATTCTCAGTGAAATTTCTTATTATTATAAATACAAATAATTTATTCAACAATATCTTAAATAAAGATATTACATTTAAAATAAAATAAAAAATAATACTGTGGAAGAATTAAGAATTGGATTAATTAACAAAAGAGAAAGTAGATAAAAATGCCCTCATAATCCGTTCTGAGAAAAACAAAAAGCTGCAATGGACAACACAACGAACGACAAAGCTTCCTCTTTGAGATGGAAAATCCTTCGTCGCGCGCTTCTCTCACGTTCTTCTCCGTCAGACTCAGGTAATTTCATTTTCACAGCTCTCCAATTTCCACCATTTCTGCTCCTAATTTTCTTTTTTATTTCTTTGAAGAAAAACAATCTCAAACGATTATTAAGCGCATTTCAAGAAGGACCAGCCATGGATTCAACTTGATACCCTCGCAAGTAATCGACGACGAACGTGACTCGAACAAACGCGACGGTTCTTCCACCAGAGACGCTCGCGTTTGTTACACTTTACCCATCCCTGACGCTCCTCAACTCTTTTTGACGTCAGTTTGCTATTTTCTTTTTCCTTTTTGGTTTTCAATCTCTCGTTTATGTTCCAATTGGGAAATTTTTCTGTTGTTTTTTTACTTAAAAACTATAATGTTTAGCCAAAGAAACTAAAGTAAATGGCGATTGTACTTTTGGTAAACTACAGTAAATATTAGCAATTAGGAAAAAATAGTTTTCGGTAAGTAAATTCTGTCGAAACGGATCTAGTTTGAACTGAAATGATTTTGGTTTTCCTATCACCATGCCTTACATGAGAAATGTTAGCAAGACCTCTATTATGGACTGAAGTTGGTTGGGAATCAGAAATATTGTGGGTCTTACTCTTTATTTAGTGTGCGTAACTCATGATTTTGTCGTTTTGTATAAATTTTGACTAATAAAAGAAAATGTGTTTGAAGGAGTGTGATAGAAAGTGTTTGCTAACTTACATCTAGTATCTATAGAAGTAAATGACAACCTCATTTCGTGTGGGTTTACGGGTTCAAAAACTTATTCGCCTTTGAATGATTGTGTTTGCATGATTATCTGTTTGTATTTTGTTTATGCAGACAAAGAGTGGACAGCCGTGCTCACCTTGGTGATTTTGAAATATGTAACAGATACAACATTGACAATACTGGGCTTGTTTGTAAGTTTCTTTTATCATCCTCCTTACAACTCACAAGCACTGCTTCTCAGGTTTGAGAGATTGGAGATATTTGTTTGTATAAAATTTTTTCATGAATGTCAACTAGATTTTGAGAATAATTCACACCCTTCTATTGCCAGTGCTGAAAGCAATGTCTCAAATTCTGGTTGCAATTACAATTTTGTTACAATTGTGATATAGTAGAAAATTATGGACAAATGTGTCCGCATTTGCAGATGCGGAGACTGCAAAATCCTAAATGTTGAGGCCGAAATCATAGTCGGAACCTGCTTTTTATAACCTTGATTAAATGTGTAAAGCTTTAATAACACATTTCAGAATAAAGTGAAATGAAACGAGTCACAAGCTCACTGTCAAAGTTTTATATATTCTATGTTGAAGGGAAGTTTTTCTTTTAGGACATGAACTGGTTTAATTTGGTACTAAAATTTGTTGGGAGGCTTAGAGCATAATCTTGTAATTTTAAATAGGTCCCTTTGTCTTGGTAGCTGAGTTGGGAAGATTAGGTGATCAGCTTGCATTTGGTTAGCACGTGATCTTTTTAAGGCTTTGGTCAATGTTTCCCCTTTTGCTTTGTTTTTTTTTCTGGTTCGGGGGGAGGGGTGGATATCCTATTAGTTACTTATCAAACTCAACTTTGGATGTAGTGATGTAGATAAGTTGATTTTTCATTTCATTCATTAGAAGAATTCTAGTACTATGGGAAAGAAGGAGTTAGTTATGACAGTTAGGATACTGATTAGTTTAGTTAAGGGGTTATGAGTTAAATAAATAGGAGGATATAAGGCAAATTAGTACTCAGATGTATTGTCATTTATCAATTGACCATTATCTTTGTGAAAGTGAAATCCCTTGGAGAGTTTCTCTTCTATTCATGTTCATTTCATCCTTTTTAATCAAAAGCGTTATTTTCTTTCTCATTTCAATTCTTGGTTCCTAACAAGAAGCATTATATTTTCCCAAATGTTTTTATGTAAAAATATTGCGTTTTTTAAGTACAGCCCGGGTAAAATGGTAATGTTGCAACCTTGTCACCTGGCAGTGTCTCTACTTACAAGTTCAAATCCTACAAATAGCCCTCTACTTTCTGGGTAAGACTGGATATGTTTACCCATCCTAAACATCACTAGGTGGGAGCCTTGTGCAAGGAGTCACCCTTTTTATTAGAAGATATTGACATGATTTTCATTATCTTTTAAATATTAATTCTGTACATTTTCTTTTCACGTGCTTATAAGGTAATTGGCCTTCAGAAGATGTTCTTGCTCACTATTGCTTGTCACATGCAGACACATTCAGGTTTGAAAACTGCATTATTTTCTTGAAGATTTCATTGTGTATTGCTTAGCATATTTTAACTGTTACTTTTGTCACTTTTTGCTGGTATAATTATTTTTTGTCATTTGATATGCATTTAAATTCTTTTAGGTCTAAAAAAGTTATTGAGCTTGGTTCTGGCTATGGCTTGGCTGGATTTGTTATTGCAGCTGCTACAGGGGCATCCGAGGTTGTAATCTCAGATGGAAATCCACAAGTAGTTGATTGTATCCTTTTGGTATAGTTTTGAAGAATTAATTGTATTATTTCAGAGTTCAATATCTTTGTGCTAAAAATGGATGTGAAGAAGGATACCACAGTGCCCTCTGGGTACTAATTTAAACAAATTTCTTCTTTCCTTTTAAACATGTCTTCATAAATTAAGGGTCAGATGTCTTATATATGTAAATTGAATTTGATAATACCTTTGATGCGATCATTAGTTTATATGTTTCTTCCCTAAACCTTGTTTAAACTCATTTTGTAAGTGTTTATTGACTGCAGTGTGCCATTATCATGGTAAGAGGCTTTAATGCTGTAGCAGAGACTGAAAGTTGACTAATTAGGTGACTTTGGTTGCAATTTTTGATATTTTGTTGTGCTCTTCCTACTACTCATGACAATGGATGTAATTGTCCAATAATATGCACAGTTATTGTAAATCTTAATTGTCATCTGTCAGTTGTTTGTGCTTTCATATGTAAAGGAAAAAAGATCTTAAATTAGATATTGCAAAAGCAAAGCTAGTATGTCACAACCGGGACAAACTGGTTGGGATAGTGATAGGAAACTTGGTGAGAGTTTTCTCATTCCTGCTGTTAATTGCTAGCTTATTTTTTTCTAAGAAGGCATAAGTTTGTGTTATACTAAGAGTTGTGACTTGCTTCTCGTTGCCTTTTGATTGGGGATGGGGAACTCTTTTCTAGGATGGGCACAAACAGATGTTTTTCTTTGCTGTAAAAAACAACATTTTGGATTTTAGTAATTACTATAACTTACTAGTATAATGATAAGTATTAAATGGTTCACTTGAATGATGACCCATGGTTCTTTTTGCCGAAAATGTTGTGAGAAGTGTTCCAATAGATGGAAGAATCGAAGTGGAAGTAAGTATAAGAATAGTAGAGATGAGCCTAGGATGAAGGAAGTCAAGGAACTTATTCAATGCAGCAGCTGATCATAGATGAAAGGCTGCAAGAGGTAGAGAAGAGCTGGGAACACGATAGAACATTAGGGATGGGAAGTGCAAAATGCACAACCTTCTAAAGACAGAAAAGCAATGAAGTAAACAAAGAAAAATGGCTAGTTTTGTGCCTGTTCTGTTCAATTACTGTTATTTTTTTTTACTATTTAATTCTGTAATTTGAAGTTTATGCATAGTAATGGTTGAAAATATGAAATATTATTAATGAGTAATTTGTGTAGGGTTCTCTCCTTTTTATAGGGAAGAATTACGTCACAAGAGGAAACTAATCCTGAAAAGGAAAGAAATATGACAATAATAAATTACCTAAATATAAGCTAAACAAAAATGGTAACAGAGTAATCATAAAGAAAATAGTACGATTACTAGCTATATAGGGGAACACATTAACTACACAATCAAAATTATTAACATAAATATTCCAGAGGATCAAATAGAGATTTATCCTCTTTTGACACCCTGTCAAAACTCCCCCTGAAGCTGGCTTCAAGGTATCCTCCATGCACAACTTGTTGGTTATATTCTTAGACTGTTTCTTGGGAAATACTTTGGTTAAGATATCTATGGATTGTTCTTCTGTGGAACATAACTAATACAAATTTGTCCCTTTTCTATCTTCTCCCTGAAGAAGTGCTTGTTAACTTCCATATGTATGAGCCCATCATGTAGGACTGGGTTGTGTATAATAGATATTGCAGATTTGTTGTTCACATTATAACTACCAGTAGAGAATTGAAAACCTTCAATTCTTGAAGAACCTTCTCCACCCACAACTCCTCACAAATTGAATCACTGCCCTGAATTCAGCTTTTGCACTACTCCTTGCTACAACACTTTGTTTCCTGTACTATTCCACAGCAAGATAATTGAAACAGAGTGTTGTAGCAAGAAACAGTGCAAAAGCTGAATTTAGAGCAGTGACTCGTGTTATTTAGCAAGTGATTAAACTGGTTGTTCAAATACATGCTATTTTGGGCCATTGCACTTAAGGATCAAAATAAATGCTATAGTAAAACCTTTTATTGACCCTGTTTGGATTTTTTTTTTTCAATAAATATTGTTATTGGAAAAGAAGGTAAAACACTTGTAAGAAAGTCAGTTAAAATGAAGTATGTTTCTTCAGCAAGGTAAAATTAACTTATATTTAAACTTTTATTGAGACTTCCATTTAATTTCTCCTAAAGTTGATTTTAAATCACGCATACATTAATTTTCATTTGTGGGAGAAACTTAATTCATTTACTATCTTATTTTCTTCGGTTTTGAGATCAAATGAAGTATGACAACTATCAACTTATAGATTTTTTTCTCAAAGAACCAATGAAGTCTGTCGGTTCTACCCCTGTTATTTTCAGCGTCCTTTACTCTGCTTTTGGGTTGAACACTGATTGTTTAACGTTTCCCACTTTGGATTTAATGTGAAGTTTTTTTTCATCGTAATCAGCACAATATCTAATGGTCTTTCTCTAAATAAATTTGCTTGCAGCAATATCCCTTTTTAGAATGTACTGATATATTTTGTAGTTAAATGGCATTGCTCTTCCATGACCATCAGATACTCAGCGTAATATTGAAGCCAACTCTGGCGCATTTGGGGATACAGTTGTAAAGTCTATGACTCTTCACTGGAATCAGGAGGATACTACTAATTTGGCCGACACATTTGATATCATCATTGCAAGCGATTGGTAAGATGTTTGATATTTGGACTGCTTCATGCTTGGCTGGAATGCATTTTCCATCTTTAGATGAAAATATTATCTGCGGTTCTTGTGATATAGCTGTCAGCCCGTGACTGCTTATTGCAAACTGTCATATCATGTCAATAGCATTTTTCTTTCCCTATATAATTTGGATAAAGATCAGAGTCGGACAAAGGATTCAGCGTTAGCTAGTAGTCACAAGACAAAATCTATTATTTATCTGGTTGAAGCTTTTATTTATATATGTAATGATCAAATTTTTGCATTCATGTGTATGTCAGTTGGGTATTGCTGTTACTTTTCTTTGTTTTCTTTTGCTAGCTTTTTATCAGTTTCAATTTTTAAAGTTGGATATACGTTTAGATATCTATATTTATTCTTCAAGTGGGGGCAAAAGACAGTTATATCTTGTACGAAATGCATCAGCAGATTCACATGCATGCAGCTTGACTCGCCTTTTCTTTTGGTCTATATATGCCAGTCTTATCTTTATCTTACGACATTGATTGTGTCATTTTGACAGCACTTTCTTTAAGGATTTCCACAGAGACCTTGCTCGTATTGTCAAACATTTATTATCAAAAGCAGGATCTTCTGAGGCTATATTTTTAAGTCCCAAAAGAGGCAACTCGTTGGACCTGTTCTTGGAGGTGGCCAAGGAAAATGGCTTACGTTTCAGTGTAACGGAGAATTATGACCAAGAAGTCTGGAAACGTCATGAGGCATTCTTGAGTGAAGATAGGGACTCTTGGCCCAGTTATGAGAAAGGTCACAGCTATCCACTCTTAATCAGAATTACCCTTTGAGCTTTCTTTTACGCCTCTTTCTATTGTTGGTTGACTCTTAGACAATGCTCAAACCAATTCCGAGACAGGAATTGTCCTGATTCAGACACTAGCCGATTGCATGCTTTCATTGCGTAATATATTATTTTGTTGGTTGGGTCAAATCTTCAGTAGACAGCACTATTCTCATTCACGAAGGATCAAATGAATTTGTATATCGTGATTCACCTCTAAAGTGCAGATTAAATTTTCAGCCCTAAAAGTATCCAAGATAATTAAAACCTTTTCTTTTTGGGCTAATCCTCCTAGTCATTGCTACTAAAAGATGAAAAAAAAAGTAATTGAAAGTTCTGCGCCTGATAGATAATAGCGAGTTAGTAGTAGTAGTGATTGAAATGTTTGCTCGACTGTGTCCCATTAATGATTAAAAAAATGGCAGGTTGGATGAATCATGTGTGGATTTGTTATGGTTTTATTATCTGTAATGGTATCTAGGATTTGCTATTGGTTTCTGCCTCCGACTTTTGACAGATAAAAGCTTCCTTATCTTCGTTGAAGCATCATACTTACAAGTGTAAAGCTACGAGCACAGTCCATTTGAGTGAACAAAGCTACTCCACCAGTTGAATGAAACTGGTCAGTGTCAAAAGCTAGCAATTGGTTCAATTAAACTAGAATTTAATCTAAGTGGATTCGTGGTTACTTTTCTATTCTAACAGTAATGGGATGTGCTTTGTCTTTGTAGTCAGATTATGTATGTACAAACCACACCGGATTCTTAGCCATTACGGAAGCAACAATTGGTATTAATTTCCATTTATTGCGTTGTCGATTGGACTTGACAGAATGTCTCCTTGGACCCTTCTCAATTTCCTTCTGCTTCTTAAAAAGAATGATCTTGTACAAAAACAAAGGGTCTTTTACTACAGTTTATAGTACACAAGTCATATTTTGATCAAGGTTTTCTTTAGTTCCTGTAAAACAAAGATGTTTTAATTTTGATTTTTGTAAAAAAAAATTAGAAATTATTGTCCTTTTTATTTCTAGCATCACGGGACATTCTTTAACTTTTCATATGTTAAACCAAAAGTTAAGTAATCATTCTGAAAAATGCAGTTAGAAGAATAACAAACATTCTCTTTTAAAATCTGTTAAAATCTATAAAATATAAGTTATTTAAACATTACAATTAGTAGTTCCAAACTTTAGAAGGATGAAAAATAAAAAAGTATTTTACTGGAATGAAAAGTCCTCAATCAATGTAAAAAGGTTGCCAAATTATTAAAGTTCTATCTCAGACTTGTTTTTGGACTCTTATACTTACTTCTAGATTATAAAAAAAGGAGTTTAGAGTATAATTTAAATCCACAAAACTGTTTTAAGTCTCTCAAACATTAGTTTGGATATATCTTTAGTTGAACACATTTCTTCACATTCAAGACTAAATAAGTGGACAAGTAACATCTAGAACATTGATAATCACAGACAACCTAAGAGTAAGATTAAGTTGTTTAAGAAATTTCACATTAAAATTCCTTTATATTTTGAGAAGATATTAGACAAATTCTTTATTAAATTTTTGAATTGGAATTTTTTAATTTATAAATTTTCAATGGAGTTTGTAAATTTATAAAATCTTTTAAACAGGTTCTTACTAGTTGATACCATTTCAACTCCAGTAAATTCTTACCCTAGAGACGGTGATATTTGGTTTTATAGGTTTTGTGATGAAGTCCTGAAACTAAGCAATATAAGAAAAAATGAATGTAGGAAAAGAAAGTATCACTTAAATAATGATTGAATGAGTATGATACTTATACTCTTAAGAAGTGTATCCTAAAATAATCTATCTAAATAAAATATCAGAAAAACCTTTGGGTAAAAGATTTTGTGTCCTATTACATTCTAAAAACTTCGGTTAAAAAATTATATATATATATATATATATATATTTAAATTCTATAAAATCTTAATCCAACACAGTCCTACAATTTAGTTATTAGCATATATCAAAATCCTTGAACTTTATATATAATTTTTTCCTAAAACATTATGTTTTCACCAGTTCTAACTTTAGGTTTAAGTTCACTAAGAGGTTTCCCAATTAGACTATGCATAATAAAGAAAGAGAGACGGTTGTTGACACTATATATCTTTCAGTGTACAACTAAAATATTCAATGAAAAATTGAAATTGGAAAGTAAACCAACAAAAAATGGACTTCAATTGTCATCTTATTTATGGCCTAAAAACCCTAGCTATAAAACTCAGTTTATTTCTTTAACTTTCTACTATTGTGCATCATCTTTTACACAAACCCCACATTCATGAAAAAGAAAACACTGTTACTTCTACAGACAAAACCCAACTTCATCATCACTGGAATGGTAATTTTTTTACAAAAGGAGAAGTTAACTACATTCATGTCTGATATTTGTTTCCTTTCTAGATATATAACTACATTCATGTCTGAAATGTTCCTACATAGAACAAACAAAGCACACCAAAGTAAACCATTTCTCTGTCATCTTTCACCTCATGCACATTTCACCAATAGAATCACAAAGAACAAAAAGTTCTGGAACGTGTTGATTAGGTGAATTTGTTAAAGTAACACACATACTGTACAAAAAAAAAGGGAACATTTACATGCAAATAAAACATGATGATGATTATATGTGGGATCAATAAGTGTTAAATTAATCTGACGTATAATTGACTTTTTCCATAATGAATGATAACTTTATCACTCAAAAATGATGTGCAAAATATGCTTTATTTTGAAAGTAGCTTACAACTGAAGAAGTAGGAACAAGAATTTTCTTTGTCATTAATTGTGCTGTTCAATTTTCAATTCTGTTTTCTTTTTGTGGGATTGAGTTTGTCAATTCTGGTTGATATACCAAACTTCATGACATCAAAATTTGTCCTCATTCAATTATAGAATCATTTTTTCCAACTTATTGACCCTTATTTATTTGACAAACAAAAAGATATATGTTTTCTCTTTTTCTTTTTTATCTTTCTTTTCCTTTTTAATTACATGGTTGTCACTTTTTTATTTTCTTTCCTCCTTCAGAAAAAAAAATGGGACGTTTATACTCTCTTCTTTTTCTATTCACTAAATTATTTAGTAGTTAGAACTGTTACCAATATTGTTCTTAAACACAAAATGACAATAACACAAGTAATTAACTCTCATAAATTTTTAGTTAGATTAAAAGTTATCATATACTTTTTCATGTGCATATGAATATTTCTTAAATAAATTTGTGAAAAATTTGTAAATATACTTCTATAGGTAAAATATCTGAAAGTAGAAATTGTTGACGTGTCAGTTCGTCATCTCATTTATCTCTTCAAAAAAATTAGAGCAACTTACGATATTTAAGTTGTTTGTTTTCGCTCTCTTTCTCGTTACATTAATAAATAAATATTGAAAAAAATTATTTATTGTAGTAAGTGTCTATTAATATGCATATATATAATAAAAAATATAATCAAAATGTAGTATTTTTTTATCGTACATCTAAATGTCAATACAGCCAAGTGGTGAAGTTTTTTGGAAATAGCTTAAAATTAATAACAAATGAATATTCATCAATTTTGTTTGATCTAATTATCCAAAATAAACCAATTAAGTTATTTTACCTTTATTATTTTTAAAGTTTGACTTTAGTTTGGATTTCTACTATTATAAAATTAAAAATTATAGAAAGTTTAATATTTTAAATTTTCATTATTGAAATAAACTTATATAAAAAATTATGTCTTCAACCGAATTTTCCAATTCTTGATGGTGTTAGTTCACTTTAGGTTTAATAAAAAAATTATCGAAATTATAAACTTAGATAATTTTGATTGATTTGTTATAG
>Ga0123341_1007143_pt1 | contig 10162 bp, 5 predicted proteins | sample Turbeapinknodule_FD_89959 | JGI IMG/M metagenome (GOLD analysis project Ga0123341, IMG submission 89959) | Root nodule microbial communities of legume samples collected from Mexico - Turtle bean Mexico pink nodule | ecosystem: Host-associated > Plants > Roots > Nodule | place: Mexico: Nepantla...
GTTGAAAACTCTAAACAAGTTTGTCTAAAATGTTGAAAGTATTTGTTACTGAACTATCTTAACATTTTTTTTGGCAACATAAGATAAGAATTAGTTGAAGGTGATGGTGCGTTCACAAAGTTTGATTAGATGGTCGTTTTCAATTAGCGTGCTTCTTCATATTTGTTGCGTATTGTTTTAGTGAATTCAATTCTATATTTTGTGTACGCAAAGACAACAAATAGTATTTACATAATTGTGCAACCAAAGCTGAATGCTCCATATCCTTAGGCAAAATCGTTGAACAATATTCATACTTTTAAGGTTTTGGTATTTTATATGTTGAAAACCTAGAAAAATATTAATATTTTTTAAGGTTTTAGTATTTAAGGTTCTAGTATTTGATATCTTGTATCAGATTAAAGAGAAATAACTAGAAAGAGAAATAGATCAAATTTAAAATTACATTTATTAAATCATGGTTTTTTTTATTAAAATAGATCCCTTTTAAAATTACATTCATCAAATTACAGTTATAAATTAGTGTCTTGTAAAAATTATTTTGAAGTAAAAAAGTAATCCATTTACATTGATCGTAGAACACAATTAGATTTACAGTGATCGCAGAACACAGTTAGAGACTGATATTTGTTAGCAATTATTTCATTTTACTTAGACTACCACCAAATTCTCTCTAGACATGTTTTGAATCTAAAGATTCAAATATATTTCTTCACTATTCCCATTAAACTACCAAGTAAATTGAGGAGATATTTCAAAGGAAAAATGGGAACTTTTTATTCAGAGAAACAAACATTGGACATCCTTGGATTGACACCATAATTTATTCCTCTCTCCCTCAACTACATGCCTAAGTTACCACCAGAAAAGACATTCCCTACAACAACATTTTAGTTCTTAAGATCAACTCATTTTGGTATTTCACCACCCCATGACCCCAACAATTCCCTCAATGAGCCAATGCTAACTACAAGAACACCCTTTTCCTGACACAGCATTTCATCAAATGGGTCTTCAAAAAAGACTCAAACTTGGATCTCTATTGCCCATCTGTACATCTCCTTTTGAGGAACTGGGATGGAGAAGGTTGCCAACCCAGTCTCCGAGTCATAGCTGAAGTCGGTTTCAGTGCCACCTACTACACACTTCAGTGGGCGTTGAGAGGAGTAAACTCCAAATCTGCCTGTTCCCCTGACTTTAAGAGAAATAGTTGCGGTTGCTGCTCGGTTAGGACTCAGAGAAGAGGTTAATTCTGACAACACCTCACCATCAAACAGTTCTGGTTTGTTGTTAGAGGCTCTGTGAATTTCAACCAGCTCCACAGCTCCTCCAGTGTTGAACATATCCAGTAGCCCTATTGCTGCAAATGAAATACTTGGTGCTATTTCCTGTTCAATAAAACACTAGTAGTTAAGCATACATCAAAGCCAGCCAGAAAATGTAAAACTCGGTGAAATATCATATTAGCTAATAGTGGATCCTCACATGGATTGGACAGAAATGGAAAAGTTCAAACTCAAGAACTTTTAGTGTCACCGGAACTGAAACCCCCTTTGGTAGCCGAATCACCCCACCTGAAATTAGGAGACGGTTATTTAACAAGATTTTCATTCACTAAATTAAACTTCAATCTTCTATTACACATCCTCTTGTATATATTAAAACAAATGGTAAGTGATTGCCACAAAGTAAATTAATAGTGGTACCTGATCTATAAGCATAAACAATTGTCTCTCCAAGCCATTCAGCACCTGCTACTTGTGTGATAGGGTCAACATCAAAGGCACAGACAGAGCCAGTGAGTGTGCCGGGAGATGTATCATGGATGCGAGTTTTCTTCTCTATCTTGCACCACCCAGCACCTTGGCAGTTAAATACACCAACAACTCCAGAGCATTTGTTCATGTTCCAGATTTTGAGCAAGCTGAAAATTGTAACTAAATGAGTCACCAATTTATGTTTATGGAACATAGTTTTATAAAAGAATAAAGAGGTAAATAAACAAACCTAGTCCCATCTCTGGCTGGATCAACAAAGAGAGAATCACGAGTTGGCCTGCCTGGTAACTGTGCTCGGAGAACCGAACCATCGGGAAGAATCAGCTTCTTAAGAAGATCAAAATTGTGGTGGCCTGGCTTGTCACTAGTAAAACATCATAAATAAAAAGAAATGCATTACAATTGTGCCAATTTCATGTAATGAAAAGATGTGCAATGAATGAACATCATTATTATACCTAACATAAATTGGACATCCACCAATTGCACGAGCTGCAGCATGATATTCTGCTGCAGGGTGTAAACTCTGAAATTACAAAGATCCTTTTGTTAACAAGAATATTTATAGCTCTTGAAATTTTCCAAAGGAAAAAAAAGGCACAGAGTAAAATATAAATTGAGATGAATGCACTATTCTACTCACATGAAACATGTCCCAATCAGGTTGCATGAACTCTCCAAGGAAAAGCGAGTTGTATGCAACAGATGAAATATGGATGGTGTGGGAAGCGGGATCACGAGGGTAGAAATCATCAGAGGCTCTCACAACAGCAGTCTGCTTGGAACTATAAAGGCCATCAGTGTTGTGACACATGCAAGCAATGCATCCATTGTCAGTAAAGTTACGAGCAATGGAAGCCTCGAGAGCGTGATGATAGCTTCGTGTAAGAGAGACTCTTCCACCATGTCCAGCACCAAGGGTCTCAATAATGTTCTGCACATCAACCTTCACTCCATCCACTCCACATGAAGCCAAGTAAGCATGGAGCTCATTGTAGAAATTGAAAACCTTCTTTGGGTGCACTAGGCCAAGGCCATGTACGGCCAAGCTGTCCATGACAATGTCTGGTTGGTTTCCTAGGACACCTGGTGACTGCACTGGATAGGCCAAGGCTGTGTCATAATGCTCCATGCCAGTTGCTGCGGGCTTAACTCCACCCCAATAACCAGCAAGTGCATGCCATACATAAACATTTCTGCTCATCAACAGAGGAACCAGTCAATAATTCAGGAACTTAATTAGGCAAGCTACTTGGACAACAATTCTTTATTAAAAAGGAGTAAAGGATCTAAGATCAATCATACTTCACGTTGTGATGCTGCTTTACTCCATCTACTAAATGCTTAAGACCTGATGTCTGCTCATTGCTGGGTGTTTTCTTCTGAAATTTAGTATTCTCTTTAATACCAGTCAACCTAGTAGCAAACCTGCCATCATCATAGTTTTAAGTGATTTAATCAGATAAATTACAAAAACAATAATTAGTATTCTCTTGAACATGAGTACTATAATTCATAATTCAGATAGCTATTGAACTTAGCAAAATATCACTAATTAGTAATTACAGAAACAGAGAAATCTTACTGTGCCCCTTCTTGTACAACACAGTCAAGATCCTTTTGTTTACTTTCAATCTGTTGCCAGCCATCATCTATGATGAGGAACCGTGGTGGTGTAGCTCCCTCAGATAGACTGCAATCATATTGAACAAGTTTCAGTGTTAAACATCTTCAAAATTCATCTCTTCTTCAGTTATCAGAAACATGTACTCAATTTCTCTCAGTAATTACCTTTTCAGACCATCCTCAACACCCTCAGCTGTGACATCAGTATAGAAAGCATCCCATGTGCACCAGCCAAACCAGTCAAGAAAAGATGGCAACTGCATAAAACCAACAATAAAAGGTTACAAAGATCCGTTACGTATTAACTTGGCATAGCATAATAGCTAGAGCCATCAGTGTGCGGCGAGGAAGAGGGTCTAACCTTTTTCTTCTCACGGTGAAGAAAAGTTTGCATGTGTTTTTCCACAGCCCTAGAAAGAAGAGAAAAAAGGAATCAGTAAAATAAAATTGTCAACATACTGATTCTAATGTTCACCAGCTGAAAAATAAAATTTTCCATAGTGCAAACAAGGCAGCAGATAACATTTTCTTTTATGAATTTAGAAGGAAAACACAAACAGGGGGTGCCTTACTTGACTGCTTGATTGATGACTTCAAAGGGGTTGGTCCCAGCATGCATGTAGACTAGGTGAAGGCCTTGATCAGTCTCGACCGCGTTATCCCCTGCAAAACCATACCACATACCAAAAAGAAAAGGGTCGTTTCGGTTCTTTGGGACGCCATGCTATATATATATTTTCTCCAAAGGACCAAAGCTATAAACTCCGTTTGTTTGATTCAATTGATTGATTCATCGAGAAGTTTATCCAGCTCAATTCAATCCACAAAAGACAGCTCCACCCCTTAAAAGTATTGCTGAAGGGAAGGGAAGGAACTGAATTAACAGCAGCTATGGCACTAAATTATTTTATGATATGACACAACGGAAGACTTCCATGTAGCCTTCACCACCAAACCATGTTTCATGGCCAAGAGTTACTCACCACTCTCGAGGCAAATCTCTATCTCGTTCTTCTCATTGCCCTGAAGAACAGCTCGGAATGGACCTTCGAGAAGAGGAAGAAAGACAGTGTAGATGGTTGGAGAATTCTCTCCATCTACTTCACTCTCTTTGCTCTCAATTAGCATGAACTGTGTCTCCAGAGGAACATCCCTCCCACAAGTTCCCATTCTCTGAGTCATCCACCATAACTTGAACCGAAAGCAGCATAGGAACCGGAGCTCCCTATTCCAAGATTATATCAGAAATGAGAAACTAGAAAACACCAATTCATCAAGTGTCAAAGCCTATACTCATGGTTACAGACCCAAACACACCATATACGATCCAGTTTAACTTGCTACATTCAAATTTTCTACGATTATAAACTTGAGCAAATTATATTGACCATCATTCAAATACTTAGGATTCTAAATTATAACAATTTCGTTATTTTCTATGATAAATTGAAAATCGAACATGATGGATATGGTAGACTACATGCGAGCGTGGAAAAGCAAGAAGAACTTACTCTAAGACACCCATTGAAAACACATGGAGACTTTTGCTGTGGGAAGCTGTAGCACCAACAAAAGCACCAGTCACAAGGCCACTTCCAGATCCTGGAGTCAGCACAATGTTGTCCGGTACTCCGGTTAATATGGTCTTGCCATGAACAACCAATTTCCTATCGTTAACCAAGATCTTAGGTGTGACAGTCATTTTCGAACACTTCACCGCTGTATGATCAAACCAAACAACAGAGAAGTTATTACATTATTAAGATTAAAATTCACTGCGTCTTAATGAAATTTACAAATCATTCAATGAATGATTAGGACTCTGAAAGCTACAAAACACTACAGAAACCGATGTTTTCTATATATTATCAGGAGTTTAGTAATATATATAGACCTAGGGGGTTATGATGATGGTGATGGATTCTAAAGGTTAAGCACACGTTAGATAGATTGCGACGTGGTTCACCCAAAGGAGGAATCCACGTAGGGAACTGCGTTGAAGTTGTCTTTAGCATCATCATCTTTTTAACCTATACCCCAAAAAATTAGAAGAAAATTAACAATCGAACTCTAAAATGAACCTACAAAAGTATAGTCCTTTCCTTTCTTTTGTCGTTTAGTATAGTTCTTCCCAACTCTGGTCTCACTATTGGTTTGAAAATCGACAAAATATAAAACACCAAGGAGAAGTTAGAACATATTAAGACCCAAAACCAAATCTCAACTGAAATAAAATCTTATAATTAATGGGTGCGGTTTCTTTTTCTTCCTTTTTAGAAAGATGAGTCGCAACAAAAGAAAATAACATCAGAAATCATCTGGGGTACTGATTAACCCTGTAGTTTCCGCAAGACAAGAGGGCAATTTTGTCAACGAAAAAAGACAACTTTAAAAAGAAACTAGCTAGAGAGATCTAGCGTGATGCCGACGTGGTACTTGGTCTCTTCCGTAATGGTAAAAGAATCTTAATTTCCAAAGCAAGATTTCATAAATCTCCTCCACGTAAATTACTACTACACAACGAAAAAACGAACTCACCAAGTTACCGTGACGAGAAGGTGAAAATGAAGGATAAATTAGCTTAAAAATTTCGAGAAGAGAGAAAATGTAATCCTATATATTCCTGGAGGAGAAGGTCCTCCAATGGAAGAAGGTGGGGGAACGGAGAAACACACTCAGCACAGGGCTGAAGATTGATCACTAGCTTCTCAAATTTTGGTGCGAGATATTGAATGAACACAAAGGAAGTTGGCTTTTATAGCGTGGGGAGGCTTGGTGTGCGTTCTGATTCTGACACGTGGAGTGCTGTGAGGCGTTGGATCCCAGACGTGGTGACGTGATTGTGACTTGAGGTAGAAAGAAGGAAGATCTTTGTGATGATAATGGCGGCCCAAAAAGACGTCGATGATTACGTGGACACATGTGATTGTGATGTGTTGAAGCTGGATTCTTGGAACATTGAGTTTATCTAAATAACTGAGATAAATACGTCAATTCTTTGAGGAAAAATACAATAGCTTTTGTCAAGAAAATATCAATCATTGCATGTATTATTATGGCAAAAATCACAATAGTTTTTTCTGCAAGAGGGAACTATTTAACTTGTTAAAATTAATCTTCAACCTACCTATGGTCAAATAACTTCTTTTTTTGCATATATTATGGAGTGAGTCATAAAGGTGATAAACATTGAAACTTGAAATGATTTAATAATGATTATTTTATTAAATGCTGATATAATAAAATAGTAGAATTTATCTATATATAATATTACTTTCTCAACACAAACATTACTTATATAATATTATTAACGATATTTATTTTTTATTAATAATAATAAAAATTATAAAAAGATTCGGAAATGATCTAATCCTTTTTATGTCTAAAGTTATTCAAATTAAAAATAAAAATATGTTCATACAAATAAAAGGTTAATATAATTTCTTTATGAAAAAAATTTGAAACTTAGAAAATATAACAAAAGTATAAATTTTGCACATTCTAGAATATGATAGAAAAATAATATTACATTTTTAACTCGCAGACTCTTGTGATTTGATTAAACGAATATTGTGGTTTGGTTAAATAAATATTGTTACTTTTTCAATTTTCATATTGTCCTTATAGTTAGAAAAGAAGTGGTCATTTTGTCATCTTAAAAATTAGTTATTGTTAATAGATATACGGATTAGATGGATCACACTTTAATGTGATCAATCCAAAACAAATTCAAGTGAGGTTGACCCAAGACTTAAAATTAGGTATGTGCATATTTGTCTAACGAGGAGAGGATTAAGATTTGTAGGATATTCTAAATAATCAGAATAAGAGGTTTTACAATCAAGTATCTTCACCTACAAAACAGTAGTTGTAATGGTAATATCTAGCTTCAACTAGTTAAATACATAACAATATGGAGAAGAACATATATTGGGGTAAGCTAGTTCTTTTATGTTTAAAGAATAAGTCAAATTCCAACAGTATCAAGATACAAGTTCCTCTTTTGTATGAGACAATATAGTCTTTTATGTATTCGACGTTACCACCTTCAACAACCTTTGTAGCCAGTTAATTAATGATCGTTTCTATATTTGCAATGACCATGATTTATTTTGTGATGAGTAATAATCTTCCTTCTTGATAGTTTAAAGTTCCTCATGGATCCTTGTCTAAGTCTTGACTAGCAAAATAACTAAAGTGGCTTACACATTTAATAGGATTGAGACGCCAATCTAAGTAAGAGAAATTTGTTTTTTATTCTTATTGGTAATCAAATTTCATGTTTTTATTTACACAAGAAAGAAGATCTCCTCAACATCTAGCTTACACTCCCTAAAAATAATATTATTTCTTTGACTCCATGTGCTCCAAATAGTTGCAACCTAGATGCATCTTCAGATCCTATTCACTTTGTTATTTAGGCATTGTAACTCAAACTAATTGAGGTGATTTTTGGCTTCCTTTATGTTGCATTGTACTAACTTTAACCCAATTATGACATGAGTTCCAAACCTTTGTTGTTACCTTGCAGCATGTGACTTGCAAATTCTACATTGGATCCACACATGACACACAATGGACTCCTACTCCATTGTTGTGCAAGTTCCAGTGTTGTTACTCTATTATCCATGCAAGTTGATGTGTTGATAGAAGGCGTATATTTTACGGAACAAAGCATATAACTTGCAATCCTCCTCACTGATTCGAGTTTGGAGTTTTTTATAAGTTGATTTCATTGTGTATTTTTGTGTTTCATTGTTGTTCCACACCCATTTGTCCTCTATAACTTTATATGTTGATATCTTCTAACTCTCACATCAAATTGTGTTTGTTCACATTTGAATCATTCTTTTCTCCAAGTTAATTTCCATTACCAATACTTCACAATCCATATATCAATTTCCCCTAAATAGGTTCCTTTTGGCGAGAGTTGTTGTACATTCTAGGCACCATTTCTCTCAAAAGTAACTCTCATATCCATCTATCTTCCCAAAAATTTATAGTACTACCTATTCTTATTTTTTAAGATATATTACTATCAAACCAATTATCTTGTGTTTTCTCCTTGCATCTATTTCTTATATCCCTTCACCACCATAAATCCATCATATTATCATTCCTAATCTTAAAATTTCTCCATGATCCATATTTTGATTCTAGTACATCTTTTCATATTCCTTAGTTTTTTGTATCAAGTATTCACTTCAATTTTCTCAACAATGCTATATATATGGAATAATTTTAGGTTCTTTACCCCTAGACCACTTTCACCCTTTGGTTTTCATATTTGTTTCCCACTTATCCATCTGATCCATGTTTAACTCAAACCCATTTTTTCCATCATATAATAAAGGAATTCTCAGTAAACAAAGTCATAAGCTTTCTCAAAATAAATTTTTACAATATCACAATTTTTTCTTTTGGTCCTAACTTCATCCTTTAATTTATTGACAACTAAAACATCATCTAGGAGGCTCATGTCCTCGACAAAAGTTGATTGCTTTAGCCGATGATCTTATGTATAACTCTCTTTAACATATTTGCTAGGACCTTAATGCTTTGTTTGGGGTTTTTTTATCATGATGGGGTTATTTTTTTTGCTTTTTACCAAAATGGGGTCAGTTTAAAAAAAGTTACAAATATAGGCAAGTCGTGCCAATTCAGCACGACTTCATATGCACAAATCGTTCCAATTTGACACGACTCTGCCATGTCATACTAAAGTCGTGCCAAATTGGCACGACTTCTGCCCTGTTATACTGAAGTCGTGCCAACTTGACACGACTTCTGCCATGTCATACTGAAGTCGTACCAACTTGACACTACTTCTGCCACGTCATATATTTATATATATATATATATATATATATTAAATTTTATTGTTTATATATTGGGTAGTAAGTTATGTAATATTAAAAATTAATTTGATACATAACTTTCTAAGAGTGTTAGTTTTAAGGAACAAAAAATTGGATAATCGTGTATGGATCATGTCCGGCGCCATTAAATATCAAAATATAAAAAAATTTGCATACATGAGACATTAAATATCAAAATATACTTTTTGGCTAGTGGGAAACCATGTCCGGTGACAATGTCCTCAGGAGTTAATGACTCAAAGTTTGAATAAGTTGATTATCCAAACATGATCCATACACGATTATACAATTTTTTGTTCCTTAAAACTAACAACTCTTAGAAAATTATGTATCAAATTAATTTTTAACATTACATAACTTACTACCCAATATATAAACAATAAAATTTAAAAAAAATAAAATATATGATGTGGCAGAAGTCGTGCCAAGTTGGCACGACTTCAGTATGACAGGGCAGTCGTGGCAAGTTGACACGATTTCAGTATGACATGACAGAGTCGTGTCTAATTGGGACGATTTGTGCATATGAAGTCGTGTCAAATTGACACGACTTGCCTAAATTTGTAATTTTTTTTAAAATAGACCCCGTTTTGGTAAAAAGCAAAAAAAATAACTCCATCATGATCAAAATCCCCTTTGTTTGGATTACATGATAGATTTGAGGGGGTGGAAAAGGATAGATTTGAAAGGAAAGTGAGGTTGTTTGGATTAAGGGAAAGAGAGTGGAAAGTGAAGAGAAAATTTATGAAAGTTTGTGAATGATGTGATAGATGTAATTGAATTGTAAATTTTGAAATTTTAAATTAAGATTAAAAAATTAAATTAATAAAAAATATTATAAAACCTTAATAAATAAATAAAATAATATTTTTCAAAATA
>Ga0123341_1007144_pt1 | contig 10161 bp, 3 predicted proteins | sample Turbeapinknodule_FD_89959 | JGI IMG/M metagenome (GOLD analysis project Ga0123341, IMG submission 89959) | Root nodule microbial communities of legume samples collected from Mexico - Turtle bean Mexico pink nodule | ecosystem: Host-associated > Plants > Roots > Nodule | place: Mexico: Nepantla...
ATAATCATTTTATAGATATAAAAATATAAAAACTAATATTTATTTTTTTATAAATAAAATAATGTAGACTTCTTTTGATTTAATATATACTATCTCTTATCTTTTCAAAGGGGAGACTTGGATACGGTTTATGCAGTTTCAACATTATTCTACGCACGAATTATCTTATCAAGCAAGTGTTACAAATATTAGAGTTTGTTGGAAGAATGATTGCATAGTCATTGAAATTATCTAAGTTCGAACTTAAATACAAAAGTAAATGACCAATAAAGACTCAATTCTTAGCAAATTTTCTCATTGAGCTTTCATACCTTGGAGAAAGACATGAATGGTGGTCCTCACTATGAATGGGTTTTCCAACAAGAAAGGAAGCAAATATGTGGTGATCCTAAAGACTTTGATGACATTACTCTCGAGCAAATAGTTATGTTCAACTTTGAAACATCCAATAACCAAGTTGAATACAAAACTAATCGTCGAACTAAGACTTGCATGGGAATTGGGTGTAAAGCATCTTAAGTGCTAAAGTGATTTTCAGTTGGTTACAAAACAAATAAATGATGAATATCAAGCAAAAGAGCTTTTGTTGCAAAATAGTATCATATTGCCAAGAACCTGATCGAACATTTTGACAAGTTTAGCATCTCTCATGTACCAAAAGCTACCATGATTGTGCTCATGTACTCTCAAAGCTCGACAGTACTAAGACAATGGGGCAACATTACACTCTCATAAAAGGAACATTAACTACTCCAAGTTGGGATCATGACGATATGTTACCAATTGACTTGGGGAGTGTTAGTTGGATGACCTTGATCATCAACTATCTAACTAACGATGCCTTCCCTGATGATTCAACATCAGCCAAGAAAGTACGATAAGCCTCATCCTACATAATGTACAATGGAAAACTCTTCCAGCGGAATTTTCTTCCCCGTTGCTCAAATACTTAGATGAAGATTAGGCCTAATACGTCTTGGCGGAGTTGCATCGAGGAATATGCAGGATGCACTTAGGAGCCGAATGCATGACAACGAGGGTTTTGAAAGTTGAGTACTACTGGCTCATTCATTAAAGGGGTTCTTATTTATTAATTGAAAAATGTTAGAAGATTGACCTTCTTCTTTCCCTCCATAATAGTTTTATTCAATAGTCACTTCCTGACCATTTACCACATGGATAATGAACATTTTCGATCCATTCTCACTAGTGAAAGAGCAAGTAAATTTTTTGATAGATGACATCCTTTCCTAAGTCAAATTTTTTACTCCAATAAAGGGAGTGAAGAATAAAGCCTGACATATCATATTTTTAAAGCTTCAGCATAACCTTTAAGTCCGACCATAGCAAGATCGGCATTTTCCACCTTCCAATAGTGCAGTATGACCATACATATTGCCATCATAATCTTGTAGAGTCAAAACACCCTACTAGACCTACAACCTTAAGAAGCGTCGCACCATCAATTCAAACTTGGTTCACGTTAATGTTAATATGCCATAGCAAATTTGAGTTCGACATTGAGGTGGATACATGGTTGACTCAGGTTAGTGGATCTTCCTTGCTTCGGATTAGCAAGTTCGATAATATTTGCTTATTTTTGGGAGGAGGACGACAACGAGGTACGAAAACCTCGCAGAGAAAAAAGAGATGGTGTTTGGCCGATATTGGAGCAATCGGAACATTGGTCGATACATTGTGTTGTCGGCAGAAATAATTGATGACCCCTCTCTAGTTGTAGCCGTCTCAACCTTTTTCTTTTTTGTTGGCTTTTAGAATCGGCCAATAGATTTTTTGTGATAGCAGGAGCCCCAATCTTACCGCAAAGTTTTTTTTAATCAAAATCCTTCTCCATAATATTTGCACGTGAAAACCGAGTTAGTTCAACCAAGGGATTACACAAACCAATAATGAATAAAAGAACATATTACTCAAAATGAAAGATTTGGCCTCCTTAGCAAAAGACATGTTGAGAAGAGTTTTGTTGCTTAGTGGGCTAGGTAATAGTTTAAGGATCTCAATGTCTACTCACTCCTCAGAAGGTACTTGACCCTTAATTTAAATTTATTAGATCTTTGCCAATAAAGTGGTGGGAAGCAAGGAGTATGATCAGGGTAAAAAAATTTGCTTTTAAAGGAGGAAGTATGAATAGAAAAAAAGGACCATGTTGAGCACCATTCAAAGATACTCAGTTGACCTCTGAACTATGTTTTAACTAATAAAAGTACATAAATTTATTTATGGACGAAACAATTTGAAAATATTTGCACAAAATTTGAAAAGCTTTGAGAAAAGTCCAGTTGTTTGTGTGATGTTGATTGGGTGCCACATTCATAGTTGTCAACATCCTACACTCAAAAACTCAAAAAGAGATAAATGAAAGAAAACATTGTACTCTTTGATAAAGAACCCATACACAAAAATAAAATCTTCACCATTCATGTTAGGTTTCGTGCATACCCTATCTTTGGCATTGCACATCCCAATAACAATAAACTCATAAAGGTTATCAGAACATATCATAAATGAAGAAACTAGTTCTTCAAACAGTTCTTTAGATGTGAACTCGAAAAGATATGATGCACCTTTTAAAGACAAAAATTGTGATGAAACTCCAAAATTTAAAGCGGACAATATTTCCATGTGGTGATTAATTTTTGTGATGTTATTTCAATGAACTTAAGTTAGAACAATGTAGTGAAACAATTTATAAATTTCAAATGTATATTAAGAATTATATAAAAAAAAAATAGTAAAGCAAAATAGTGTAAGAAATCATATGATTATGTATATATCCATAAACTTACATATTTTCATTAATCCAGTTTCAATCTCTTTTCCCCACATGCTTCTTTCTAATTTGTCTTGTTTCTTTCTGTTGTTTTTATTGGATATGTTAGTCTAGTCAAAGGAGTTAGGTTGGGGTTAGTTTTCAAACTTTAGTGAACCTTGAATCTTGGTGTGCATAAATGTGTTTGATTATTTGAATAAAGATGCTATTACAGAAGAAAAAAAGAGAGTTAAAAGTGATATGAAATACTTTTTTTTTCTATTACTAAAAAAAGAAAAAAAAATCCGAACCCTTTAGTAAATTCCACTTTGAGACCTCATTACCACCATAAATAATTTGTATGAATATAGAATGGTTTAAAAATTTACTTTATTAGACCATTGAGTATTTATTTGTAGGGTTGGTCATAAAGAAGTAGTTGACATTGTCCTCCTCACTAACCCTTCTTGAATGTTAGCATGTGCCATTATAGTTCATTCTTGCTGTTGAAATGTCTCCAACGTGAGAAGTTTAGGACACCCTCTCATGTGTCAAGTTTAACTCAAACCCAATAACTGTCCCAAGGAACCTACATATCATTATTATGTGGATATGCACGTATCACTTTTTCTTTGAATGATGAAATTTGGAAAAGTAAATTGAGGATCAAGTACACAGTTAAAAAAATGTTGCCAAAAGTAATTAGTATGCTCAAGAACACTTTACATTAATTATATTCTCTCTTTTTTTCTTCTTAAAGTAAAATTGTAGTTCTGAATTTTCATTCCTTCCTAAAGAACTTGTGCATTTGGGAGATATTTGAAAGGAATGCCATGTGAGTAAGATACTTTCTCTAACTTTTACTTAATTGTCAATTTTAAATAAAGCACTTCACCTTTTCATCTATCATTTTTAAAGTTTTAAGATAATATTTTTTTTTTCAATTATATATTTAATTTTAATTAATATGTCGAGAAAAAAGGTAGTTATGATCATAAATGATAAAATAAAATAATGTACATTGAAAATGACTGGATGAAGTATATAATAGATATCTCACTTAAAGTTACATTAGAAATAAAAATAAATAAATATTTTATTTTTTGATTTAGATGAAAAAAGTTGAAGGCCTTCTCTCCAAATGTATTACAAATAATTACAAATAAAAAAAATAAATGAAAACTTCTCTTCTAGCATTTATACACTCAAATTTTGAATTCTAGAGCTAAACTTAAACAATATCCACTTTGATTTTAGTGGTACTGTTTTAACCTTTCATTTTAATAAACTTCGTTACAAGAATAAACTCTTTTAAATTTATTTGAACAATCTTTGTTATAAACATAAGTATTTTATCATGTATATAATACATTTTTTTATGTTAAAATGTTTGTCATCGTCACATACATTCAACTGGCGATGTCAATAATTGGGTTGAATGATTAGGCTCTTCATTTGTTGATAACTTAATTTGAATGATCAAGTACTTCACTTGTCAATCGGTAGTGTCAAGGATGAGATTTAAGCTCTTCATTTATCGTTTGATTCCATTTTAGCAAAAATATACATTAAATACGGTCGATAAATGAAGTAACTCATTACAAACTCTATAAATAAGTATGATTATACAATAATAAGATATACTTTTATTAATATATTACTTATTCTAATACATAGTACTTATTTATAGTAATTTTTTTTTTTTTTACAAAACTAATACCAAACGAATACAAGAAGAAAAGCAAAAGAGAAGTATAGAGTGACGAGTATTAATTATTAACCGGAAGAGGTTATTTAACTCGTATAATTACAATATATATTAAAGATCAGTTAAATAATTTATAAATTGTATAACTATATATATAAATGCATATTAAAAAGATATAAAACAAAGAATTCTATAAAGCACCCTTGAAAAATAGCTTTTCATATAGATAGGTAGGTAGATAGATAGATAGTGGTTGGTGTAATTTCTGAGGGGTCCCTGCTCCTCCTTACTTTAAAATTCATAGTTGCTCTCATGAACCATTCAGTATTCCAGTGCTTCCAACACTGTTACACATAATACTGTACTAAGATGCAAATTAAATGCTTTTCTCACCTGTTCCACCTTATATACCTATCACTCTCTTTTTTTCTCACTCCCATAATTATCCACTTTCATTATACCTTATTCAAACATTTTATAACTCAAGGAACAACTTTAATACCAACAAACATAACTCATCCAAACAAAAAAGTAAAACAGGCCAAACCAAACCCTAGAATAACTGTTTATTACCATACAAACAACTCATGGTACTACATTCTACAACCGACTGCGTGTGGCCAAGGAACCCATACCCTGAGCCTCCTTCCTCAGTACGTGCTTCCGAATTTTACCCGTCGAAGTCTTCGGCAGCGCCTCCTTGAACACCACCGTCTTTGGCACCATGAAGTGCGGCAACCTCTCTCTGCAAAACTCCACCACCTCCTCTTCCGTCGGCAGCCGCTCCAACCGCTCATTCAGCTCCACAAACGCGCACGGTGTCTCCCCCCAGAATTCGTCCGGCCGCCCCACCACCGCCGCCTCTCTCACCTCCGGGTGTGCATACAAGACGGTCTCAACCTCCACGCTGCTCACGTTCTCTCCCCCACTTATTATTACGTCCTTCGACCTATCTTTTATCTCCAAATACCCATCCCCATGCACAACCCCTACGTCCCCCGTGTACAACCACCCATTTTCTCTCACGCAACTTCTCGTACCTTTCAAATCCTTCAGATAACCCATCATCACGCTCGCTCCTCGTACCACCACCTCCCCAGATGTAACGCCGTCGCGCTTCACGCTTACGCCGCTCGCCGGATCCACAACGTCCACCTCCGACACCGCCGCAGTTCTCACCCCCTGCCGCGCGCGCAGCCGTGCCCTCTCCCTCCCCGGAAGCCTATCCCACTCCCTCTTCCACGCGCACGACACCACCACCCCCAGCGTCTCCGTCATCCCGTAACCGTGGCTCACCACAAACCCTAATTCCTCAGCGCGAGCGAGAACCGCCGCCGGAGGCGGCGATCCTCCGGCGAGGACATGAACCGGACTTTTCAGCGGTTCTGTTCTCCTGAGCAGCAAGTTGAGAACCACGGGCGCCGCGCACATGTGCGTCACGTTGTGAGACTCGATCAAACGGTAGATTATCGGTGCGTTGGTTTTACGCGTGCAGACGTTGGTGCCGCCAACCGCTGCAATCCCCCACGGGAAGCCCCACCCGTTGGCGTGGAATATCGGTAGGGTCCATAAGTAAACCGGTTGTTTCGGCACGCACCAGTCGATGAGAGAGTCGAGGGCCATAATGAACGTTGCTCGGTGGGAGTGGACCACGCCCTTGGGAGACGCCGTCGTGCCGGAAGTGTAGTTCAGGGTTATTGGGTCCCACTCGGATTTGGGCCGGACCCATTGGAAGTTCGGGTCGCCTCTGCTCAAAAGGCTCTCGTAGGTGTCGATTGCGTGCGCCGCCGCGACAGCATCCGCATCCCCGTCGTCTGTGATGAGGATGAGTGAAGGACGCGGTGTGGTGTGGGGGAATTTGGAAAGAGCGGTGAGAATAAGAGAGAGCGAATGAGAGTGGACGAAGACAAGTTTTGATTCGCTATGGCGCAGGAGCAGGGAGAGCGCGTGGGGGTCGAGACGGAGGTTGAGATTGTTGAGAATGGCGCCAGACATGGGAACTGCAAACTGAAGTTCATACATTGAGGGAGTGTTGGGGGAGATAACAGAGATGACTTGGCCACGTCCTAAGCCAAGAGAAGTGAGGGAAGAAGCCAATTGGAGGCATCTACGGTGGGTTTGTGACCAGGTGAAGGAAATGTGGTCGTAGAGGATGGAGTGAGTCTCCCCGTACACGATTGCTGCTCTTTCCAAGAAGGTGAGTGGCGTGAGAGGCACTGAGTTTGCAGGGTTTGGGGTTAGCTTATCCATGGATCAGTGGAAGGGCAGTGCAGTGAGTGTTGAAGAGGAAAGTGAAAGTGAAAGTGAATGATGGTTGCGTTATGGTATGGTCTGTTAGGTTAGGTGATGTGGTGTTAAATAGTCAGTTAAGGAGAGTCTTAAAAAGTGTATTCCATGGCCATAATTCTTGTCTGCCTTGAGAGCCTCTGTGTAGGTTTAGGAGCATTTATGCCCATGATAAATGATACCTAATGCTAAATACTAACTCACACTCCAAATAGTATTTAGAGAAAGATGGAATGTTTAAAAGTAAGTAATGAGAATGTTAGTCATTAATAATGTGTATGAATGGTTTATATTAAGAGAATGAATGAAATAGAAATAAAGAGGGAGGGATGTAGCAGTTGGGGACAGTATGGTAAGAGAGGGGTGAGGTGTAAGGATTTAGAAGTGAGGGGGAGAAGTGTTTTTAGTTGATAGGGATTCATTGTGATATCTGTGGTGGCACATGTATATGGTGGTGGTGGGTGGACTTAAATTTAATGAAGATCGGCACAAGTAGTTGCTACTGATAAACCAATCACGTGCAGTGCAAAAACTGCCTGCATAATTCTGCTGTTTCTTCATTCCTAGATGTCGATTGGACTTTCCTCTTTTGCTCATATGGATCTCTACTTTTTCCCATCTAAATTAATGGATAAACCACAAAGTAAAAACAGAATATAATGCCCAGTTTAATGTATAATTATCGCTATAACAGTACCTACCAGATTAATGAGTTTGTGTAATCATTAGTTTTATGACAACAAACTCTTCAATGTTTACAAATCCATTATGAATAAAAGAATCGCGTTTAAATGTAAACGCTGAAATTATTAACTCCAAATCATATTCCATTCCAAAAACATTAACTTACATTTCAAACCTTCCCCAAGTCTTCTCTTCTAGCAATGAAGTACGTCTTCTAATTACTTCATTTAATTTAACTAGAAGCAATGGTTTTTAGTCTAGTTGGTGTTTTTTTTTATCCAACTTCCTTCTTTTTATATTGAGGAACGTGTTGGAGTTTTTGAAAACTCTACATGAAGAAAGAATTGTTTGTGGAAGAAAATAACCTTCAAGAGATGTGGATGTTTTTATCTTGATCTAACTCCGTATATCCAATAGCCATGATGATCCTAAACACAAACTAGTTTTTCAAATATGTTTTTTTGGTTGATTTAAAATCTTACTACACTAAAAACAATTTTTGTTTTCAAAAATCAGTTTTGTTTTTCACATTTTGTTTTCAACTTCTAAAAATTAGTTTTGCTGCCACCTAGTTTTTTTTAAAAATACAATCTGTTTTTTAGCTTTAATATGTTGTTTTTATAATAATATTAAAACTATCTTAACAAAACTGTTATGCTTTTGAATCCTATAAAAAGATGGTTGGTTTAAAGTGAAAATATTTCCTTGAATACACATTTTGCTTAATGCAGTCAAAGAGTTTTCTTTCTTTAAGAGATTCTTAAGAGAGTTTAGTTTTGGAAAGTTTTTTTTTCTTTGAAGAAATTCATGTTGTCACTTTAATATTGGTTGGTGATTAGGAGCTTGAAAAGGTGCTGCAGTTTGCAGGTCCGGTTTGAGTCTCTAATGTTTTATACTTCATTTTTTATCTAAAGTTTTGATAGTGTGGTTCCAGGATAGAGTTTCTTGAAGCATAAGCTTGCTGAAATAGTTTTTTTTTTTTTTGGTCTGGAAGGGTTAAGAACTGCTTCAAGATTGTTGTGAATTAGTAAAATTCATCTTAGTATGAGATGAGATTGGATGTAGCTCAGTTTTGAGTGAACCACTATAAAATCTTGTGTATTTTTATGCTCTCATACGAACTGTTTATAAAATCTAGAAAAATAGTAAAACTGGTTTAAAATGAATTTATTGTTTGTCTTTGTTGTTTTTTTTGTTAACAAAGTCATTAAATGTATAACTAGTTTTAAAAGTGCAAAGTGTTTTGATATTTGAATCTTTCATATGTTGTGAATCAAGTAATTAACAAGTCATCAAAGATTAAAGAACTATTTTTGATATATACTTATATTTTAAATATGAATACTCATATTTGTAAGTGTATGAGCATGCAGTTTAAAACATAATATTATAATCTGTCATTTTTAAAACTAATCCATTGTTATTTTTTTTTACACTCTGAATAAGAAATTCAAGCTTGACGCATGACCTCACAGCTCTCAACCTTAAACATAAGTTAATAAGAATAATAAGCTTAAAAGATAATTGATTCTAAGATGCATATGAAATATTGATCTTGAAACTAACTCACATGTTCAAACCCAACCCATGACCTCTTACAACTCTTAACCTGAAGCATAAGTCAATAAAACTAATTAAAAGTCTTTGATATTGTACTCAACAACATATCAAATGACAGTAAACAGTTAAAATAAAAATAAAAAAAGTGCATAACATATTAAAATAATTGCATGTACCCACAATAAAATTTAGTAGAAAACGAAAGAAATATGTAACTAAATAAAAATTTACTTAAGAATTACTGACGTTAGAAATGTTATAAGTTACTTGAGCATAGATAAATCTTTAATGAATGTTGTGTCGTAGAAAATAAGACTTTTTGGATATTACATATATGTAGGTAATTTACCTACTATCTAACATTCATGAAAATTTACCCACCTCCCGTATATAGCTACTTATCCATTACAAATCCATATAAATTATCTACTAATTAACATTTAAAGGTAAATTTTCTACTACCAAAAATCTATAAGTAAGTATTTATGCGAAGAATTTGTATAAATTACTAACAAATACATTCACAAATAATATTACCCACACATATACCAATCAATTGTTATATTATATATAGTTCTAAACTTGCCGATAAATAAAATATATAGTTCTAAACTAATTTCCATAGCTAAACTAGTTTGTAAATCCTACACAAATTAACTTTCCATTCTATCAATATTTTTATTAATTTCTATTATATAATGCAATGCACCATTTAAACATAATTCAAATTTAAGTCAAACACTCAGATATAATCCACTTCAATATTATCCAATCATATATAATCTAAATTAATTTCAAATATTATCCATTACACCTATAATCTCCATTGCACCCTGAATTTGTATTCAAGCATATTAGAAAACCTAGACATGCATTTAAACATATAAAAAGAATTATACATATTTTATTGACATCTTAGCATCTATAATACTCACGACAACGTTTAAACATAATCCAATACAATACTATTCAATCAGAAAACAAAATCCAAAATCATTTGTATCGTTTTATATTTACAAAAGTAAATTACTGTGTTTTAAGAAAGAAAAGAAATAGTTTTAAAAATTTATTTAACTAATATTAGATGTCTAGTATTTTAGCTTATGCAATAAAAAAAAATGTTTAGTTTTTTATTGAAAAATTTATAATAAAT
>Ga0123341_1007147_pt1 | contig 10160 bp, 6 predicted proteins | sample Turbeapinknodule_FD_89959 | JGI IMG/M metagenome (GOLD analysis project Ga0123341, IMG submission 89959) | Root nodule microbial communities of legume samples collected from Mexico - Turtle bean Mexico pink nodule | ecosystem: Host-associated > Plants > Roots > Nodule | place: Mexico: Nepantla...
CTAATAATAATAATAATTAATAAAATTAATAATTAATATTAATAATAATTATAAAAAGTCATTAATTCCTAGGTGGAAAATAATGTTGACATGGAAATTTGAGTGTTATGAAAGTCAAATTCCTTAGATCTAAGTATAAGAAAATTCTTATTTTTCATCATTCTTTGATTTGGTCGGGATAATGGACTTATATAATATCATCCTTGAAAATATTACTTGGATAGTGAGATCTGATGTTGTTATTAATTTCTAGAATAACCTATGGTGCTCTTTTATATGTATATCTCTTATTTGGGATATGATGTTGTTATTAATTTCTAGAATAACCTATGGTGCTCTTTTATATGTATATCTCTTATTTGGGATCCTTCAATTAACAAAATAAACTTTTTGCTAATGTCGCACATGCTTGGACTGATTGTTCTTGGTTAGTTTCTTATTCCTTATCTGTCTTGTCTGGAATTCAGAATTTGAATAATGTGATCATTTCTGGTGGAAGGAACGTCCCCAATTGGATGCCATAGGATTCAATTATTCTTAATGAGAAAATTGATAATTCTTTTTTGTCTCATATTGGGGTCTCATGTGATTGGTGAACTTATATTTGGTCTTCTACTATTTTGCCAGTCGGTTCTTTGAAAATTTTACAAAATAGATTGCCCATTGATATAGAGGAGTAGCATGTAGGTGTGAATCTTTGTTCTATGTTCGTTATGTAATAATCATGAGGAGTCTCTTTCTCATCTTTTTTTTAGTGTCCTCTTGCTCGACAAGTTTGATCTTAACTTCTAGAGTTCTTTCCTATGGTGGTTTTTTCTTCTCCTGAGAATTTAATCCATTGTATTATAAGTCCTCGAAAAGTCCCTTACTAAAACTTATTAGACTTGTGGCTATTACTTTCTCAGTCTGGATGATTTGGAGGATGAGTAATCACCTCAGGTTTCACATAAAAAGTAGTATTCATATGGTTGTTATGACAATAAAGAGTTATGTTAGACTTTCTCAAAACGTTTCTAACAAATCCATAAACAATGACATCTTGTTCCTTTGACTATACTTATTAGATAAAATAAATGTTTGTCTTTCTATGAAATGATTGAGTTTAAAGCCTCACATGTCTTTAAAAGGATAAGTACTCTACTGATAAACTTGCCTCAATAGGTTTGCTTAACTTTGTTTGATATACTAATTTGTCCTCTAATGTTTATTAGACTTTTTCCATAACAATTATAATCTCCTTATATACCTTTTTTTACATTTTAAGAAATTTCTTTGTATGAATTTTGTCTAATTTTTTCATATTTATTCGTTTTTTTTATGGATTGTTTCGTGTGATGACAAATGATTATTGGAGTTTGGTAGATGTCTATTATGAATTTTTTTAAAAAAAACATACATATTAATATTAATATTAGTTTATCTTTTAATAATATATATATATATATATATGTATATGAGAATTATTAAAAATCAAATATGTATTGAGTTGTGTTAACCATATCTGAAATTCTGTAAACCGATTATTGAGTCTATGTGAAGCAACGAAAGGAAGAAAAGAGAAGGTGAGGTTGGGGAAGTGTCCCAAGAAAATGTGGACTATTGTTCTTCATGGTATAAAATCTTAGCATGAAACAGTACCAAACGACACAACCTACATAAGTTTGAATGAGGAGGCACTGTGACGCTTCACCACCATGGACGTTCGGACAATGGGCAATCGTTACTTGGCCCAACTCACCCACACCTCCCTTGCACGTGCCGTCCATGCTCACATCCTCACCTCAGGTTTCAACCCATTCCCTCTCATCATCAACCGTCTCATCGATCATTACTGCAAATCCTCCAACATCCCTTATGCCCGCCACCTGTTCGACAAAATTTCCAAACCAGATATCGTCGCAACTACCACCCTGCTTTCCGCCTACTCTGCTGCTGGCAACATCAAACTCGCTCACCAACTCTTCAACGCCACCCCCTTGACAATTCGTGACACCGTCAGTTACAACGCCATGATCACTGCCTTTTCCCACAGTCACGATGGTTACGCCGCTCTCCAACTCTTCGTACAAATGAAAAGGCTCGGTTTTGTTCCCGACCCGTTTTCCTTCTCAAGCGTTCTTGGCGCCCTGTCTCTGATAGCTGACGAAGAGAGGCATTGTCAGCAGTTTCACTGTGAGGTTCTCAAGAGGGGTGTACTCTCTGGGCCTTCTGTTTTGAATGCTTTGATGAGTTGTTATGTTTCTTGCGCCTCTTCGCCTTTGGTGGACTCTTGTTTGGTGATGGCAGCTGCTAGGAAGCTCTTTGATGAGGCACCTCATGGTTTGAGGGATGAACCTTCTTGGACTACCATCATTGCTGGCTATGTCAGGAATGGTGATCTCGTTGCCGCTCGTGAGCTTCTTGATGGAATGACTGACCACATTGCCGTTGCTTGGAATGCCATGATTTCTGGCTATGTGCATAGGGGGCTTTATGAGGCGGCGTTTGACTTGTTAAGGAGAATGCATTCCTTGGGAATTCAGCTAGATGAGTACACTTACACCAGTGTAATTAGTGCTGCTTCTAATGCTGGGTTGTTCTATATTGGAAGACAGGTGCATGCTTACGTTCTAAGAACAGTGGTGCAGCCATCACAGCATTTTGTTTTATCTGTGAATAATGTTTTGATTACTTTCTACACTAGATGTGGTAAACTGGTTGAGGCGAAGCGGGTTTTTGATAAGATGCCTGTAAAAGATCTCGTTTCATGGAATGCGATTTTGTCTGGGTATGTCAATGCTCGGTGCGTCGAGGAAGCTAACTCAATTTTCAGGGAGATGCCGGAGAGAAGTCTGTTGACATGGACTGTGATGATATCAGGCTTAGCACAAAATGGGTTTGGAGAAGAAGGTTTGAAGCTATTCAACCAGATGAAGTTAGAGGGATTGGAACCATGTGATTATGCATATGCTGGAGCAATTGCCTCTTGTTCTGTTCTTGGATCATTAGACAATGGACAACAACTACACTCTCAGATAACACGATTAGGTCATGATTCAAGCCTCTCAGTTGGCAATGCATTGATTACAATGTATGCAAGGTGTGGTCTTGTTGAAGCCGCTGATACAGTGTTTTTCACAATGCCTTATGTGGATTCAGTATCCTGGAATGCCATGATTGCAGCTCTTGCACAACATGGGCACGGTGTCAAAGCCATTCAACTTTATGAACAGATGTTGAAGGAAAATATATTACCTGATCGGATAACTTTTCTCACAATTCTCTCTGCTTGTAGCCATGCAGGTTTGGTCAAAGAGGGACGCCATTATTTTGATACAATGCGTGCTCATTATGGTATAACCCCAGAAGAGGATCACTATTCTCGGTTGATTGATTTGTTATGTCGAGCTGGTATGTTCTCGGAAGCGAAGAATGTCACTGAATCAATGCCTTTTGAGCCCAGCGCACCAATTTGGGAGGCTCTTCTTTCTGGTTGTCGGATTCATGGAAACACGGAATTAGGTATTCAAGCTGCTGAAAAACTCTTAAAACTTATGCCACAGCAAGATGGAACCTACATTAGTCTTTCCAATATGTATGCCACTTTAGGTCAGTGGGATGAAGTTGCCAGGGTGAGGAAATTAATGAGGGAGCGAGGGGTTAAGAAGGAACCTGGGTGTAGTTGGATTGAGGTTGAAAACATGGTCCATGTCTTTTTGGTTGATGATGCTGTACACCCTGAGGTGCATGCCGTGTACAAATATCTGGAGCATCTGGTACATGAAATGAGGAAATTGGGTTATGTTCCTGATACGAAGTATGTATTACATGATATGGAATCTGAACAAAAGGAAAATGCTTTGTCTACTCATAGTGAAAAGCTTGCTGTTGTTTATGGAATTATGAAAATTCCTTTAGGAGCCACAATTCGGGTTTTCAAAAATTTGAGGATATGCGGGGACTGCCATAGTGCATTCAAATTTATCTCCAAAGTAGTAGATCGAGAGATAATTGTCAGAGATAGGAAGAGATTTCACCATTTTAGAAATGGTGAATGTTCTTGTGGCAACTATTGGTAGCAAGAGGTTCATATATGAAATGCAACCTAAAGCCTTTGCAATTGGGAATTAAGAATGGAGACTGGTATCATATCAGAATGCCCCAAAGTGATCTCAAAAGGGTTGATCACTGGTAATATGATTTTCTTATTACACTTTCCCCCCCTTTTTATGCCGTTTTAGTTTTGCTTTTGCTAAATTGATTCTTAATCTTTTTGTTACAATTTCAATGATACACCATGCTTTTCTGTCACTGCTTTTTACAGGACAATGCCATCGGGTTAAAAGGGTATTTCATGTTCTACACTATTTGTTCGCACTACAGAATGAAAATTTGTCTTATGCTAATCTAGTCCTCTTGCATGGAGACAAGGACGTTAGTGATGATTATTGAGCCATAACCACGGGAATAGAAGCCAGTAGCAATAGTGTTAGAAATCAGTTGATAACTGTTTATGATGCTGCTGTCACAAATTTCATGTGATCTAAGCTTTCGTTGTTACTACAGTTTCCCTTTTAACTTTTGCAGTTCTGCTTCAAGCTTTTGTTAGCTTTAGAAATTGCATCAGGTACTGCAATTCAATTTAGTGGTGTTGCACGCCATCTCGGTGACCATAGCTTTGGCAGGGTCAAAGGAGCAAATGAGGTGGTGTTCAGTTTAAATGCTCCAGCAGATGAACAGTGTTTCCAAAGCTATTTTGAAATGGAAAGAAGCAAAATCATGTACACTCTTATTGGCTTCAGGGCAGTGCTAATCAGTGTGCAAGAGAGCTCCGAGCAGAACACTCTCAAGTCTCAACCTTTAGCATTAGAGAAGCTGAAGTTAAGATATGGTACACATTGCTTGTGCTAATAAAAAGTGAGATTATAGTTCGTAGAATTTTCAATACACAGAAAAACTGAGAAACAAAAATTGAAGCATTATTTGTAGAGGAGGAGAAATACTTATACTATATTTGGAGAAACAACAATGGAGTCATTCTTAGTAGGGATGGAGAAGTATTTATACTAAACTATTGTTGTTGACAGTGAAGTTATAAAAGTATCAGGAACCTTTACAACCGAGAATCGTCTTCACTGTACACTAGTGTTTATTTTAGAGTGCTAGATCAATGGCTTAAAGGTTACAAATTTGGAAGAGTTATTTTGTTTATTTTCTATCACTTAAATTTTTTGTACACATTAAATAATAATACAATTCATATATTAATTTTCAAAAAAATTCCATGTCACCCGTTTATTTTATTTCATTTTATTGGAAGATGACAACCATTGTATAAAACAATCTGACATGGTTGATAGTTGTAGTTTAACAATTAAGTTAAACAATTAAATTAAAATGATTTCAATGGAGATTGTACAATGTAATGCTAGATGGCTAACATTAAAGAGAGATGATAGTATAAATAAGGTAAGATGATTTCAATCCAACGAATCCAATAGTAAATTCAATTGACACCGTATTCAAAACTTATTTGCAATAAAAAAAGGTTAGAAATAACAATGAAAATAAGATGGGGTGTTGGAAAAAATAAAGTAGAGATTATAAAATCACTCTTTCAATCCTCACACAATATCAAGCTTAACGAGACAAACATCAGTTGATGTATTCAATATCTTACTAGTTCCAACGTTTACTCGTGAGATGTTTATCTTCTACTGCTTGAATTAAGCAAACAAGAGATTGATTAAGACTAAGTGAATTAACCAAGAACTCCAAGAAAATAATTGAATTCTCAACAAACGTTAAAAAACAATTCTTTTGACAAAAACCAAATTTCAAAAAGACCAACACTACAACACAATATGCTACACATAAACCTCAAAATTCATTGCGAAATTACAAGAGAATCAACCTCAAGTAGTTTAGCTTTCATACGGAGGCAAAACGAAAGGATTACAACGAAGAAAGTAAAACACTAAGAAAACCCTAATGCTTTGTTTTTCTAAAGCCTTTGTCAAGCTCTGAAGCTTGATGATTTCTCCTTGAAGCTTGTATCTTTTTTATTGGTGTTTCTAATCCAAGGATCTTGAGAAAAAATCATGGTTCAGTTTCTGTTAAATGTTCCCAATTTTTCAGAATTCTCGGATTTTGTTTCCAGTTTTATCATGATTTTGTTTCTTCGTATTTTGCATAAGATTTTCTTCCAATTCTATTTTTTGAGATATTGTAGATTTTATTATCTTATTCTTCTCCTCATATTTCTTTTTATGTTTTGATTCAAAGAAACAATTTGAACTTTTGCATATTCAGCTCACTCGTAGAGGTAAACACTTCCTTTAGACCGTTTATCTTGAGAAATATTAGACCGTCTATTCTAAAAACATAAAATTAATACAAATAATGGTTAAAATCAAAATAAAATCAGTTAGATGAATCTTAATTAAAACAACGGATTTATCCATGATTACAATCTAGGAATATAGGATTAAAGCTATTAAGTTTGAATAAAATTATGCTCATGAAATACCCTCACACTTATCCTTTTTCACTCTTGGGCAAAACACTCTATAGACTCACAACAAATTAAAAGAATATAATGCAAACAAAAGACAAAAATAACAGTAGATCCTAAGAACACATAATAGAAAGCATGATATAATTTCAATAAATCAAAGAATCAAAACAACGTGAATAGAAATTCATGTATTTTAACACACAAACATGTAATTGAAATCATACTTTGAATCAAGAATGACAGAACTTTCACTAGACGCTCCCTAACCCTCAAGTGTTTAGGTTTGTATTTACACTCAACAGTCATGTAGATAAACACTACCATATGTTTAACAAGACTCTAATATTTGCAATAAGAATCAAGATGACTTCGTGATGTGAGTTGAGTTTAAGATTGCACATTTTAGAGGTTGCACTTTGGTTCATGATTTAGGGTTTAGGGTTTAGGTAAATGATGACCGAATAGTAAATGAAGAAAACAAGAACATAAGGAAGAATGATAAGAAAAGGTGCATTGGAAGATAACAAAAAGGAAAGATGTGATAGAGAAAGCTTATGAAGGAAGGATAGTGGTCACGCCACTTGGAAGAATGACTGGTTCCAAGATGAGTGGTGAAGAGTTGTCACTTAGAGCATGCTCTCACAAGATAAGACCCAAGAACTTTAGGAGAACAAAGCTCACTAAACAATCAAATAGGGTTTCTTTTTTATATTCAAATTCAAGGTGAAAATACAAGAGGCAAGACACCCTATTTATAGGAGAGAGTACCTTGGAAAACAAGAGAAAGGGAAGGAGAAAAGTGGGCAACTAGGTCAAGCTTCCTAGGTTAATGTCGCATCCTAGAAAGTCTTCTAGAAGGTAGGGTAAATGAGAGCTAAACCTAGGAGGTACATGAAGAGAAAGTGGGTTTGACACAAGCCTAAATTACTAAGTACACTTTACTCTAATGAAATTAAAAGTAATGAAAATAACTGATGCTCAGGTCCAATCATGTGGGCTCTGCTCTTGATAATCCTCTAAGGAATGATATGCTCTGATGCACTGGCTATGGATTGCTCCTGACATAGCCCTGGGTCTTCTGTCATGCTCCTGGTCATCCTTCTAGAGGGTTGGGCTAGCTTAGTGGTTGCTCTATCTCTCAGGGTTCCATCACTTCATAGAGCATGTAATGGGGCCAAGGTAGGGATGGCAAAGCGGGTCAGCCTGCCCCGCACTTGGCCCGCCCCGCAAAGTGAGTGAGAGCTAGACTTTCCGTCCCACCTCGCATAAGGGCTGGTCCGCGGGTTTGCAGACCAGCCCGCATTCAGTTTTTTTTTTTTAGAAATTAAATATTTTTTTTTTTACTTTTTCTCTTGAAAAATTGTCATAAAAAAAGACATTAGGATTAATACAACAATAAACATTAATTGAATGTTACATAATCCAAGTATCAACCTTTCAATATTCTTGACTTACCCACTACCTAACATATCCACTATTATTTATTCCAAATTACATGAAAAATATCATATATGTATTTTCATCCCCAAAACTAGATCAAAAAGGAGTCTTAAGGAAATTATAACTCCAATGACCCTTGTAATTTTCTACCCCAAAATGAAAAAGGAAGAAAACAAAACATTTACTCCACTGCTGCCAAAGTCAATTTTTTTTTTTGTGGGCCAGCTTGCCCCGCCCCGCTGCTGCCCCGCGCGGGCCACGGGTTATGCGAGGTGGGCTAATGCGGGTTAACGAGTTGAAAATGTGAGCCCGTCCAACATTTTTTAACAGCAGACCGCGGGCTGGCCCGCCCCGCTTTGCCATCCCTAGGCCAAGGTAAAGGTACGTAAAATGGGGAAAAGAGGCTTAAAAAGTCATAGAAAATCTCATGCAGTAGACCATCTAATACTTTTCTCATCCAATAGACGATCTTCCCAGTGTATTTGCCAATCCACTCTTATGTTCTTTATTTGCTTTTCTTTTTGTTGTTTTATTCCTTTTTTTTTTCCTATTTTATATTTTTCGGCATTGAGGAGGTACACTATGAAAATGAGGTACACCACCACACTTATTCAAGAATCTATTCCCAAACTAATTTCAAAGCTCCTATATTTTCTTTGGAAGAGACAACATGATTTTTCCATTTTAAGGTTTTTAATGATGGTTAAAATAAGAAAAAGGCTATAGGCTCAAGGGGGCTAACAAGTGAATTATCATGAAGGGTGGCTAATATGGCTAATGGCTTAAATTAAACAAAAAAATGTCTCAATCATATCATTTCATGCATTTAAATCATAGTTGCAAAACAAATAATCAAGCTAAGTTCTAGAGTATAAAAAAACATGAGTGGAAACACACTAAAAAGGAGTATTAGGCAGTCTCTCATGATCCATTAGACGATTTGTCAATGAAGCTCAAAAAATTACCAAGAACATCTTATCACAAAAGATTCAATTTAGAATTTCTCATAACCAACTTATTTATCAATTTTAAGGAAATCCAAACAACAAATATCAAGAAACCAAAATTCTCCAAAAATATGAAACATACTCGCCATTACACGATCCTAGAAAGAAGATTTTTTTATTTTATTTTAAAAGAAGTAAAAAGACACTCAAACAAATCAATCAAAAATGAAAAAGAAAAGACAAAAACTAAAACTTATGATTCTCCTCCCTCGCACTTAAATTACACATTGTCCTCAATGAAAAAGCAAGCAAATAAAAATGTATGATAAAAATGGGAAAAGATGAACTCCCTCGTCAAACTTGAGGGAAAGGAAGAACAACAACAAATCTCCTCAACCATCTCCTTTACAATAAAAACAAAAGGCCTTCATATAGGGTAGCACAACGAAGATGTTTGTTAGAAAATATGGCCAAGGCATACATAACCTTGTTGTAGATGGTGAATTATGAAGAACATCTCCCATTAAGAGCCTATGTGCAATATGGCATGACTAGCATGAGTTAGGAGGGCAAATGTAGGCAGGGTATAGACAGTTCCGTGAATGGATGGTAGTATGTAAAGAATAGAGGGAAGATATAAGCTTATACAATGTAGACGATCTAGTGGGTTTTTCTTATATGGGACCGTCTAGGGGTGGCTGTAGGTTGGTGTTGATGGAATATGAACATTTAAAGTTATACTCAGGTGACAATGAAGATAGTTTAATTTGGGTGGGATGGTAATGGTTGGGTTGACTAAACTGTGTAACTATGGTAATAGGTAGTGGTAGCTGTTGATGATTATTTTATGGCAAGTGTCTCGAGTCATAAGTAATAAATTGTCTCTAAGGACGAATATCGAACCCATAAGGAACAATACTAAAATTTCAAGTATAATATTCACTAAATATGAAAAGATGTATCAAAGTGATGTGAGTTGATTTTAGGATTGTTCATTTTATGGTGTGACACTTTACTTCGATTGAGATTTTAGGAATTTAAGAGTGAAGACCTTAAGAAAATCCCCACTGGACATTAACTTAACCAAGTGGTTAAGTAGATGTGAAGGTTCATTTCACAAAGACAAAAGGAAAAGACAATTATAAGGTAAAAAAGATGCTAGAAGGTGCGAAATTAAAGAACAAGGAAAAGAAACCAAAATAGAATTGCCGAATGGAAACAAGGAAAACCAAACAAGAACATGATACAAAGAGTAAAAATGGAATGACAATGGAAGA
>Ga0123341_1007148_pt1 | contig 10159 bp, 6 predicted proteins | sample Turbeapinknodule_FD_89959 | JGI IMG/M metagenome (GOLD analysis project Ga0123341, IMG submission 89959) | Root nodule microbial communities of legume samples collected from Mexico - Turtle bean Mexico pink nodule | ecosystem: Host-associated > Plants > Roots > Nodule | place: Mexico: Nepantla...
CTGAAACTTACAATGCAGAGAGAACTGAAACTGAGAACGTTGAAACGAAGAGCGGAGAAGAGGAAAGTGAAAGTGAAACTAGTGGCGCGCTTCAATTTTTAGGGTAAAATTGTTTTACAAATGTGGTTTTAGGGTAAGACCGCATTTGTAAATCAATTCAAATGATTTACAAATGCGATCTTTACAATGACCGCATTTGTAAATCAATGTGAAATTAATTACAAATGCGGTCATAGTAAAGACCGCATTTGTAAATCATTCTGAATTGATTTACAAATGTGGGCATTGTAATGACCGCATTTGTAAATCATTTGAATTGATTTACAAATGCGGTCTTACCCTTGAACCGCATTTGTAAAACAATTTAATTTCAAAAATGCCACCGCGTTTTTTACAAATGCGTTTAAGCGCAAAGCCGCACTAAATAAAGGGTCGTTGTTTTCATATTTTGTACTAGTGGTCACTTCTTTGGTGGTGTATGTATGTAATCTGGTTTTGATTACTTAGTGGATTCCCCAATGGTTTATGGGAAAATGGATGTAGCTCTTGGTTTAAGAGTGAACCAGTATAAACTGTTTGTGCATCTCTTTCTTCCTTAAACTCTTTAAATTCAGTTGTTGTTATTTTTACTGGTATAAACAACCGATTGTTTCTACGTCACAACCGATTGTTTTTTTGGTGCTTTACTGTTTTGAGCTTTGTTTCTTGGCTAACTGAATTCCTAATCTGGTTTCTTGCAAAGAATTTCATTCTATCTTAAAAAGTTTGCGAAAACCCCCTTTAAACAATTCACCCCCCTCTCGTTTAAGGCCACACATTCTAACAATCTAGACTTTACAGAATTGAAGAAGAGAAGGTGGAATAACCTAGAATTCAAGACTTCAAGAATGATTAAAAACTCTTTGATCTTCTCTCTTGAAAACTAATTTCAATAAACTCCCTTATTCTTTTTAAAATGATTAGAAAACAATTTTTATATACACTTTAAAAGGTGGTTAAAACAGTTTGATCATTAATTGATATTAAAAGCATTTAAAAACAGTTGAAAATCATAACATAATTCTATTAAAATTACTTAATTGATTTTTAAAACAAACTGATTGTTTCATTTTCTGTTAAAAACTTTACATAAAAAACCAGTTCATTTATCAAAATAAATGAATGCTTTTGCTTTACAAAAAAGACAAAGGAAAACAAATAATTTCTAAATCCTTTTAAAACCTTAAGTGTTACTCAATCGGTTGTCGCGATAAATCAACCTATTGAAAAACTTGCTATAGTCACCAGACTTGAACAAAAACTTTTGCATCTGATTTAAAACACAAAACAACTAACTAAAATTAACACAAATTTGAAAAACAAAACTTTCAAAAGAGATTTCAAATCATACGAACTTGGATCATAACTAAGTGCAAGTTAACAACTTAACATCTACCTAACTACACACACAACAACAAATTCTTCAAGCAGGATTTGATATCATCAAAGCAACCTTGTTTAACAATATCCCCCTATTTGATGAAGACAAATCCCTGGTTGCTTGTGTTGTAGATTTTGATTTTAGGAGAGGTCCTGCAAAACAGAAAGATATACCATGCAATCCACACACTGCAAGTGTAACAGGATACCCACACAAATTTATAAGGAACTTATAAAGCACTACAAATTCTGCATAATCACACATTGTAGCATAAACTTTAGAAACCAGAAAATTGTTCAGACAATTTAAACAGTTCAACAATGCAGAAATTTAAAACAAATTACAACCAAGCAACAAAAATGCATATCTCCCTTTTGTCTTCACAAATAGACAAAGAGAAGAGTTTTAAGGAAAGATTTTAAAGATCAAGGATCCCTAATTCATTACATAAGATATTAAACCTTTCACGAGATAGAGGTTTGGTGAAGATGTCAGCTAGCTGCTTTTTAGTTTCAACAAATTGAAATTGAATATCGCAGTCACTGTTACTTACATGATCCCCTATGAAGTGATGTTGGATCTCAATGTATTTGGGTCTTGAGTGCTGAATTTGATTCTTGGTAAGGTTGATTGCACTTATATTATCACAAAGCAAAGGCACATTTCTCAGCTTTACTCCAAAGTCTTCTAATTGTTGTTTGATCCATAAGATTTTTGCACAACAGCTGCCAACAACAATATATTCAGCTTCTGCAGTGGAAAGAGCTACACATGCTTGTTTCTTGTTGTGCCAAGATATGAGACTTGAACCGAGAAGATGACATGTTCCACTTGTACTCTTTCTATGAAGCTTGCATCCTACAAAATCTGAATCAGAGTATCCAACAAGATTTATAGAAGAGTGAGAGGAATACCATAAACCAACACTGGTTGTGTCTTTAAGATACTTCAAGATTTGTTTGGCAACTGTGAAGTGTGATTCTTTGGGATTAAATTTAAATCTTTCACATAAGCAAAAAATAAACATAATATCAGGCCTACTAGCAATGAGGTACTACAAAGATCAAGTCAGCCCTCTGAATTTAGTTTGGTCAACAACTTTTGATTTTAAGATTGCACATTTCATGGTGACCCTTTATTTATGAATTTTGATTTTTAGCAATTATGGTGAGAACCCTAAGAAGATTTCCATTAGACACGAACTTAACCAAGTGGTTAAGTAAGTATCAAGGTTCACTTCAGAAAGGCAAAAAGAGAAAGATAATAATATGGTGTGGATGATGCAAGGGCAGAAATTAAGACAAGGATAATTAAAGAAGAAGAATTAAACAAAGCAAATTAAAGAGAAGAATAAGACATATATGGAATGGAGGATGGCAAAAAATAAAGAGTAAAAGAGGAAGGGATGAAAAGAGCTTATGGGAAGAAATGAAGTCACGCCACTTTGAGAAGAGGAACTCCAAGATGAGTGATAAAAGAGCAGTCACTTGAGATATTACCCACCCAAGATAAGACCCATATAACTTGAGCCGCCACTTGAGATATTACCCACCCAAGATAAGACCCAACATGAGAGCTCACAAGTCTCACAAAATCACTCATGCAAAATTTCTTTACTATTCAAATTCAAGTTCTGAATACATGAGGCAAGACACCCTATTTATAGGAAGGGGTGTCTTGGTGGGCAAGATAGGGAAGGGTAAAAGAGTCATACGAAGGGGGGCGGCCAAGCAGGGTTGATAAGGGTCAAAACCGCCCCTTGTCTAGGTCTTTTAGAAGGCCAGGAAACCTTCCTAACCCTAGATGCCTTGTCTTGAAAAAATGGGTTTGGTACAAGCCCATTTCACTAAGTACACTCCCTTTTATGCTTTTTGAATCTACTCTAGCCTATTTTCCTATTTAGACCCCCCAAAGTGAACCCAATTTATTTACAAACATGTTTTTGTCCTTTAAGAAGACCATAAGAAAGAACATTTGGTATTCAGGTCTATGCCCAGTTCTTCTTCTGGTGAGGTCTGTCAAATCTTTGGCGGGGTCGACTTGATTGCTGAGATGACTGCTCACGGTGTGAATTGTCTCTTGAATCCTTGGTCATGTTCTTAGCTACTTGGATTGTATCATGCTCCCCAAGTTAGAGAGAATTCGACCTCGAATTTAGAACTTCTGCAAATAACATAGTCAGTTTGTTCACATATAAGATATTGTGAGGTGGGGTATGTGAACTAAACTTATGTTCATTAAGCTTTGGGAGTTCATATGGGTAAGTTCTAGATACAAGCCATTTTTGGAAATGTCTGGGGATGAAATGACTTTTTGAAGAGAATCCTCTTAGAAGGTGAGTAGCTTTAGGAGGTGATTGAATTGTATCCCAAAACTTCTTTGTCCAAGATGTCAAGTATTTGGATATTTATTAGGTAATGAAAAGGACAAGGAAGAAGAACACCTTGGAGGTGCAATTTGCATTCCAGCATGGGTCAACATGATTGTTATTGCAGTGTAAGGTGAGATATTGAGACCAATTTTACTTTCATCTCTTTTTTCATTTTGTCTTTTGTTTTTCATTTTTATTTGGTCCTCGTGAACTTCTTTGGGAGAGAGGGGTTTTAAGATAACCTTATGCCCATGGAAGTTGAAAGATATTTTATTGGTATGGCCATCATGTAAAAATTGTCTATCATATTTCCAAGGCCTTTCCAATAGAATATGTGTTGCTTCCATTGTCACAACATCACATAAAATCTCATTTTTATACTTTCCTATACCAAAATTTATGAGGACTTGTTTGCTAACCTTGATTTCACCCTTTTCACTAAGCCATTGTAATTTATAGGGCTTTGTATGAGAGATAATGGGTAATCCAAGCTTCTCCACTACTCTTATACTTGTCACATTAACACAATTATCCCCATCTATTATCATGGAACATAACTTGTTGTTGATAAGGTAGTGGGTTTGGAAAATATTTTCTCTTTGTGTTTTATCCAAAAGTTTTGGAATTTTTCCCAACATCCTCCTTACCACCAATAAGTCACATTCACAAGGTATCTCACATTCATTTTCACTAGGGGTTTTTGAAGGGGAAGGGGAGTTAAAGCTAGAAGATTTATCATTGTGGTTACTTACTACTCTCCCCTCCCTAACCCTCATGGTTCTTTTGTTTGGACAATTGGTAGCTGTGTGCCTAAAACCTAAACATTTGGTACTTGAGGTTTTGGTTGGCGATTTAGTCCTAGAAGGAGAAGGATTTTAGAAGTTTCTGGGGTGGATTCTTTGGAAGGATTATCTTGTTTTGAAAATTTATGTTTACCCTTTCAAGAGGAGTCATAGAAGCCATCATTATGATTGTGTTTGAAAGATCCTTTCTTAAAAAGTTGTGATTCAACCTTGATGGCTAGGTGAACCAATTTTCCAAAGGTGTATACTCATAAAGTTCTACAACATTTTGAATTTCTCTTCTTAATCCACTCACAAATCTAGCAATCTTGGACTCTTTAGTTTCATGCATATTCATCTTTGTCAAAGTTACTTCTAAATCTTTAAAGTATTCATCTACACTCCTGGGTCCTTGTTGAAGCCGTTGGAGGTTCAACAAGGGTTCCTTCCTATAGTGAGGAGGAACAAACTATGTGCGTACACATTCCTTTAAATCATACCAAGAGACCACGGTTGGCCTCTTATTCAAACCAATGTCCATTACAACTTGATGCCACCACTGCATGGCATAATATACAAATTCTAGGGAAGTTAACTTAACCTTTTGGTCCTCTTGGACCTCATACACATTAAATATTTGTTCTACTTTAGCTTCCCATCCTAAATAAACATTTTGGTCACTATCCCCACTAAACCTAGGTAACTTTACAAAAGGAAAATAATTATTTGGTACTGAAGTTGATGGCGCCTCTCTTCAAAGTTATGCACTCTTCAATCTTGGTCTTCTTCTTGACTCCCATAGTGCGTGTAACTTATAGAGGCTCTTCTTGGTTCCCATCTTCTTTCTCTAGTTTGTCTCTCTTGTGCCGCTTCTAGTCTTTGCAACCTTTCCACTAAGTGCCTCATTTCCTCTTCCTTTTGGGCCAAAATCCTCTTGGTGACTGCAAGCTCTCCCAAAAGATATGCCTTTTGAGGAGATTGTGGCTTTGAAGATTCCCCAAAAGACAAATGACCCATAATTTGCACAAAAAGGAAACAAACAATTAGTGAAAATTAATAATGTTATTCACTCACTAACTTGTATCACTCGGCTATTTAGTAAAGGCAAGAAGAATTGTAATGCACTCAAGAAAGATTTACTCTTTAAAACCAAAGGTCTACACTTGGTAGCAACACCTCAAGTGAAAGATGACAAAGCTCTTAACTTGCTCACCAAAGATCCCCACAACTAAACTTAAGAAAATTTCAAATATAAGCAAGAAAAGTTTGAAAGAAAAAAAGCTAAACCAAATGGGAAAAGATAGTGACAAAACTTTGAGAAGACAAACAAAAAAAGCAGGAATGAAGACTCCAAGAAACTTACTTAAAGTTTTAACTATGAAGTTTTAATTTTCTCAGAAATTGTAAAAGCAAAAAGGAAAAATTTCACCAATATGAAAACAATTTTCCACATAAAAAGAATCCTTTTTTTTGTCCTTGCTTTTGTTTTATGGATTCAAAATGTCCATAATCTTGGCATGCATATTTTAATTCACTTTCAATTTTCACAAATAGATTGGGATTCAATTCATATGATCACTTGAATAATTTGTTTGGAATTAAATCAACTTCTACTCAAACAAATTTCTAGTTGATTTTAGTTCTTCAAAATTAAAAGCAAAATAAGTAGAAAGGATTTAAAGACTCCTAGATCACTAAGAACAAAAGACTCAAGCAAATGAGGTAAGGAAAAAAATTGACAAAAAAAAAAATTCAAAAGCACAATTTAAAGTTCTTAATGAATAAAAAGCGAAATTGTAAATGACAAGGAATTTAAAGGTGGAATTGAAATTGCTTGAAGGTAAAAGCAAGAATTTAAATGTGCTAGAATTTAAAGGGCCAAAATCAACTCAAAGAAAATAAGGACAAAATAACCATGCTCTGATACCACATGATGTGAGTTAATTTTAAAATATCACATTTTATGGTGACACTTTGTTTATGAATTTTGATTTTTAGCAATTATGGTGAGAATCCTAAGAAGATTCCCACTGGTCACGAACTTAACCAAGTGGTTATGTAAGTGTGAAGGTTCACTTCAGAAGGGCAAAGAGAAAAAGACAATAATATGGTATGGATGATGCAAGGGCAGAAATTAAGACAAGGATAATTAAAGAATAAGAATTAAAATAAAGAACAAATTAAATAAAAGAAGAAGACATATATGGAAGGGAGGATGGCTCAAAGTAAAGAGTAAAAGAGGAAGGGATGAAGAGAGCTTATTGGAAGAAATGAAGTCACACCACTTGGAGCGATGAGTGATGTTGTGAATACATGAGGCAAGACACCCTATTTATAGGAATGGGTGCCTTGGTGGGCAAGATGGGGAAGGGTAAAAGAGTCATATGAAGGGGTACGGCCGAGGAGGGTTGACCAAGGTCAAAATCGCCCCTTGGCTAGGTCGTTTAGAAGGTAGGGCAACCTTCCTAACCCTATATGCCTTATCTTGAAAAAGTGGGCTTGGTACAAGCCCATTTCACTAAGTACACTCCCTTTTATGCTATGTGAATCTACTCTAGCCTATTTTTCTATTTAGACCCCCAAAGTGGGCGTCATTTATTTACAAACATGTTTTTGTCTTTTAAGAAGACTAGAACAAAGAACATTTGGTGTTCAGGTCTATGCCCAATTCTTCTTTTGGTGAGGTCCGTCTGATCTTTGGTGGGGTCTTGACTTGATTGCTGAGATGACTGCTTACAGTGTGAATTGTCTCTTGAGTCCTTGGTCATCTTCTTGGCTACTTGGATTGTATCACTTTTTGCAGTTTTCCATATCAAAATTTTTTAGAATCTCTTTGCAGTACTTTGTTTGACTAAGGAAAGTTCTATGCTCTAATTGCTTAACCTACAGACCTTCAAAAAGGATAACTCCCCCATCATGGACATTTGAAACTCTGCATATATAGTTTATGCAAACTCCTCACATAGGTGTCATTAGTAGCTCTTAAAATAATATAATCAACATATATCTGAACTAAGATGATGGCTGATTTAGACTTTTTAATCTTATCAATTGTTCCTCAGCCCTGAGATAAGAGAAAATTGCTAAGCCTTTTATAGCACTGTCTTGGGGCGTACTTTAGTCCTTAAAGTGTCTTTTTCATTTTGTAGACATATTCTGGATGTTTATGATCTTCAAAGTCGGGAGGTTGAGAAACATAAATTCTTCATTGATGAATCCATTGAGAAATGCACCTTTCACATCAATCTAAAAAAGTTTGAAGTCACTCATACAACCAAATGCAAGCAGTAATCTCACAACTTAGTTTAGCAACAGGTGCAAAGGTTTCATCATAATATATTCCTTCTTCTTAATTATACCCCTTAACAACCAATCTAGCTTTTTTTCTAGTGATCATACCAGATTCATCCAATTTATTTCTAAATAACCATTTTTGTTCCACTGACATTCATGCAATCAGATTTAGGTACAAGAAACTAAAAATCATTTCAAGTAAATTGATTTAGTTCTTCTTGCATGGAAGAAACCTAGTTTTCATCCTTAAGAGCATCACACATGGTTTTACGTTCAATTTGAGAAACAAATGCCATGTGTTTGCAGAAATTAGTAATAGAGTTTTGAGTGGAGACTCTCTTATCAATCTGCCATGTGATGTTGTCCAGAGAAAGGTCTCTTGGGATTCTCTATTCTTTGGGAAGATCAGATTGGTTCTCAATTTTAGTTGGTTTATCCAGAGTTTCATCCGGTTGTTTTTCTGGACAGAGATGCATCTTTTGCATAATTATATTCTGATCATCCTTTTCTGCAAATTTGTTTAAATAATTTTATTCTATATGGTTAGTTTCTTCACTAACAACATGAATAGATTCTTCCACAATCATCAATCTTTTTTTATAAACTCTATATGCATGACTACTTAAGGAATAACCAAGAAAAATACCATTGTAAACTTTTTCATCAAACTTGCCAAGGTTTTCCTTCCCAATATTTAAAATTTAACATTTGCAACCAAACACTCTTAAATTACTAATGTTGGGTTTTCTTCCAATAAACAGATGATAAGAAGCTTTCCTCATAATTGGTCTAATGAGGACTCTATTCATTACATAGCAAGTTGTGCTAACATTATCAGCCCAAAAATATTTTGGTAATGAAGATTCACTTAAAAGTGTTCTAGCAAGTTCCTCAAGAGATTTATTTTTACTTTCAACAACCCCATTTGGTTAGGGAGCTCTAGGAGCTGAAAATTTATAAGAATACCCAGTTTTTTCATAAAAACAATTGAATTTTTCGTTTTGAAACTCTCCTTCATTGTCATTGTGCACCACAAGAAAAAATGGTTTTAACGAGGGTTTATTTTTACATTATCCAAGGTTAAAACCTATATTAAGTCATTTACCCAGGGTTGTAGTTTCCCCCGCTAAACCATTCATGGGGAACGTGTTCCCTGGGATTTTTTTTAAGCCTCAAGAAAAGCCTTTCAGAACCCCTGTTAAATACCATGAGTTTAAAAATCTCCGTAGAATACCATAGGTTTCAAAACCTCTGTAAAATATCATGGGTTTCAAAACCTTCGTTATACCACGGGTTTAATAACCTCCGTAAAGTACCATGGGTTTAAGAACCTTAGTAAAATACCATGAGTTTCGAAATTTCCGTAAAATGACTTGTCGTTTGAAATAACCTTCAACCCAATTTTCCACTATCTCTAACGATCCTCCTGACTTCTCTCTTCCACCGTAGACACATTGCTCTCCAGAACAGGCTCAATAGTTGTCGATGACAATCTTAATAAGGAATCACAATTCATTCTCACTTATGTCTATTATATCTAAGAAGAAGAAACACTAAATAAGGCACTATCTTCTTCTTACTCCAATATTGCTTATTTCATCACCTTACTTTCCCATCTTGGGTAACAAGCCATTGTTACCTAACTCGACAACAACTGGTGTTTATCACTACTTTATATATCCTAAATAATCATATTATCTATTAGATGTGGGCTTCCAAGCCATGTGTGTTGATGGAAGAGGGCCAAGCACCACTTCAAAGGAAGGCCAAACAAAAAGGGCAATGGCTAAGAGTCTTGATGAAGATTGGGACACCGCCACTGATGGCAGAGAAACTTACCTTTACATGTTCCAAGAGGTCCAAAATCAAGCGTAGCATAGTCTTTAAATTCTTGTTAAAGTAGTATAGGAATTTTCTTTTGTAAAATGTAATTAGTATGAATTTTGGTTCTTAAAAACCAACCTAAGTTAGATTAAGGTTACTAGAACCTTCTATCTAACTTAGGTCGGTCACCTAGTGTGCGCTTGAAACATCACTTTGGCTCACGCTTGTCATGTGACTCTTTAGGCGTCACATTTGCATTTCATTTGGCTAGCATTCCATTGTCATTGACTATTCATTTCCGATCCTCCAAGCCTATATAAGGAAGAGCCGCCCTCATGTATTCTTAAGATTATTTTGAGTAATGAAATGCTGCCAAAATGTGCCATTCTTACTCCCTTGCCTAAAATCTCTTAGGATTTAGGTCTTAATCTTCCAAAACTGCACCTCAAAGAGAGTTGGCCGAACCTC
>Ga0123341_1007149_pt1 | contig 10158 bp, 6 predicted proteins | sample Turbeapinknodule_FD_89959 | JGI IMG/M metagenome (GOLD analysis project Ga0123341, IMG submission 89959) | Root nodule microbial communities of legume samples collected from Mexico - Turtle bean Mexico pink nodule | ecosystem: Host-associated > Plants > Roots > Nodule | place: Mexico: Nepantla...
AGATATGTGTCATACATTTTAAAGATTATATTATCTTCTTCTGAATCTAGATCATTTTAATGTCTTTTTCCTTTTAGGAAAATTCCAAAACTATTTCTTTATGGGATATGGGACACGCAAAACTTGGAAAAATATATATTATGACCCTTATCACTATTTACTACATAGGTTCCATTGCTAATAAAACTTTGTTTATATGTACAAAATTAAAACAAACACTTTTTTGTCAGTTTTATAAACATCATGTAAACTTTCCTTATTCGTTTAGATCAATATTGTGATGTGGAAATAAAGAATTATAAATATATTATTAAAATCTAAAATTATTATATTTCTTACTTATTAAAGGAACTTTAAAAGACATCTAAAAGGAAACATTTCAAATAAAAATAATATATCTACTGTATAATTAAGTCCTTTCATTATTTAATTTTTATAACAAAAATATACTGTTTCACCTTGAGCATAATTTTTTTAAAAAAATTCAGAATAAAAAAAAACTATACATTCAAGACAGTGTCAATCGAATAAACAATACTCCAAATGGCATCGAGGTTCTTGAAAAACTATAAGAAATCGCATTCATTATAAGAGAGATACAGAAACAAAATAAAGATCGAACGTAATTAACCAAATACTTCCTTATATTCCTTTAACAAATTAATTGAAAATAATAAATTAGTCAATAATTTATAGTATTGTTTTAATAATTGAGTAATATTATTAATTACCAAATTTATCTTTCTTATTAATAATTTAAATTTTGTTCTTTATTAATAAAAATAAATATTTCATAAAAATTATTAAATATCTCATTAATTTTTTCTTAACTATTATAAAAAAATGCACTTTGTATCTTTATATTTAAAGAAAATAAAAGCAAATAATAATGATGCTTTGAATAATTTACGGTAGTATGGTTATTGAAAAGTGTAAATGATTTGAAAAATTAGGAAATAATAAATTAGAACATAATAACACGTGTCACATGATCAAAATGAATGGGCCGATTCCACCGATAATTCTACATTCGACCTGAGAGGAACGCAGCCTGGTCTAACATCATCATCAAACCTCGAAAAAATAGAAAAGAAAAGCACAGCACAAATACTGAGTCACGCACACAACGTTGTTAGAGAGTGGAGATTGTGTTGTGGTCTCTATGGCGAGTAACAGAGAGAGAGAAGAGTCTCTGACATTCACAATCCCTTCTTCCTCTTCCCATTCTTCACCCATCACCGTCTCCGACCAACTCGACAGCTACCTCGCCGACCCCAGAAGCGCCTCCGGAAGCTTCCAGAACGACGGCCTTCTCTCCTCCGCCGACGCCGCTTCCGATCCCGATTTTGGATTCTCCCGCTCCGATTTTCGCCAGAGTCCTCTCTCCGGCACCGTGGAGCTCTACCAACGCCATGTCTTCCTCTGCTATAAGAACCCTCGCGTTTGGCCACCGCGCATAGAAGCCGCCGAGTTCGATCGCTTGCCGAGGCTGCTTCACGCCGCCGTTGTTGCGAGGAAGACTCACATGAAAAAGGAGGTACCGTCTTCTCTCGCTCCCCTTTTGATTTTTGTCTCTATGATGTTCGAGGTATCACTATTAGACGCGTGATCTTCAACAATTGTTACGCCACGTTTTTCGGCTTTGCATTTGTCAAGCGCTGATTACATTGTGTTGGACTTATGAGTTGTCTCTTTGCCAGACTCGGTTAACGATTTGTGAGGGTCATGATGGAACTGAGACATCCAATGGGGATGTGTTGATCTTTCCTGACATGGTCAGATACAGGTTTGTACTATTGATCTTATTTGTTTTTTTTTTCAATTGCTTTTCCCTTTCTTAGATCATTGTGGACAACAGGTTTTGATGGAATTGCAGGAGGTTAACGCATTTTGATGTTGAAACCTTTGTTGAAGAGGTTCTTGTGAAGGATGGGGAATGGCTTCCTGGAACTCCTGAGGCATTGAGAGGTTCGTTTGTGTTTGTGTGTTCACATGGATCCCGTGATCGCAGATGTGGGGTTTGTGGACCTGTCTTGGTCAGTAGATTCAGGGAGGAGATAGAGTTACATGGTCTTCAGGGTAAAGTGTTTGTAAGCCCGTGTTCTCACATTGGGGGAAGTCAGTATGCTGGAAACGTCATTGTCTTTGGACCTAGCATGAATGGAGAAGTCACTGGCCACTGGTAAGGAGAACACCTCCATGGTTATCAAAAACTATTTTTTCTTACAATTTTTTATTTTACTGTTCTTGTTAGACCTTTGTACCATTGGTTGTTATATTTTGTTATTTAACTGGTGAATGTTTTCCTCAATTGAAATATGTAGGTATGGATATGTTACCCCGGATGATGTGCCTTTTTTGCTTCAGCATCATATCATAAAAGGGGAGGTCTTAGATTCATTATGGAGGTAATTGTTTCTTTAGTGCTCTATTTAGTTTCTTTACTATTTTGGCTAAAAGTTAGATTTCATCCTATAAAAGACTAAATTGCTAGACTATCCTTTTTTTCTCTCCCATACTGGGTTTTGGCCTTTTGGGTGTCTTTGGCAGCAAGGAAAAATGTTAGTGAGAAATAGAGTGAATGGAAATAGATGGAAAATAAAGTGGATGATTCTTATCTCTAATCTGTTTCTTCTCTTCCTCCTCCTCCCTATATTTTCACACGACCAATCAGAATTAGGGGGCAGTGCCTGAGCCTGTGAGGGTGGGTAAATACGTGTGAAAAAATAAGTTTCTGAAGCTTATTATCATTGCAAGTCAAAATATCTATAAGATTTTTTTGACACCTTCAGGAATCAAGATTTCTAAATTCTTCATACAAAATTTGACGTCAAATAAGGTAGGTCTTTGTTTTTTTAAAAATGATCTTTTTGCTCCCAATATCTATAAGCCCTGTTTACCATCAATGATTTAATCGCATTTGAATCTTGGAGTAATAATACCTTCTTGGTTTATGTATTTTGAGATTGAAATTATGGTATGACAATAAGTGCCATCTTCATGCCAATGTCGGATGGTATGACAGCTTTGCTCCATGCACCTTTTAATGGCATCTGTGACATGCCAGTTCTGTTATTTATTTACAAACTAAAATCTTAGAGCATGTTTTCAATTCCAAGGACTTCAAAATTGAGCAGCTACAAAATGAAGTACATATGATGGATCACTCCTACAGTAATTTTATTCCCTTCTCAATCTCCAAACTTTCCGAAACCATGGCTTCACCCATAGCTTTTCAATTACATCTCTTTATGCCCCCTTCTTTGTAATGAAAATTTGATGAGACAGGTGGTGTATAGGAAATAGCCTGCTGAAATTATTACTTGGTTGAAGATAATAATATGTATCAGGCTGATGGTTATGAAAAATTTGTTGCATAGGTCCATGATGTATTTGCGGACTTGTATTTCTTACATTTTTTTTATATTGTCATCAGGGGTCAGATGGGTTTCTCAGTAGACGAACAGCTGAAAAAGCAAGAACAAAGGCTTCTTCTGAATGATATTACATCTCAAGACAATTTTGTGAGCTGCTGCCAGTCAACTGCTAGCTGTTGCCAATCAAATGCTAGCTGCTGCCAGTCAAATGGAGACTCTTCTATCCATCAGAATCGATTTTTAGTGGAAAAGAGAATGGACCCGGATATCATTGAGGCAGAGGCAAAGCTCTCAGCTGATAATAAGAACAACGAGTCTGTGTTTTCTCGGATCAATAGTTCCAAAGGAGCTTCGCGCAAGTTTCCTTCCGTGACAACTTGGCTCGATGGCTGGGAGCAAGAAGATACATATGCAGCTCTTGCTGTTGTATGTGCTGCTGTGTCAGTTGCCATTGCCTACAACTGCTACAAGCAATTTCAATAAAAGGATTCAACTTTGGCAGCGTTATTAAGTGGTTCAGATAACTTAAGTTTTGCTATATCTGGATATATTAGCTTCAAGTCTGATACTAGTGCAGTTCTTCTTTAGAGCAGTCATAGTTACTAAACATATAGGGAAACGAGCGGGAGCTCAATGTTTAATCTGGATGTGTGCTTTAGTGCTTGCACTGTATTGGCTGGGTCACTTTTAATTGCTAGTTAGCTTATTTTGTACATACAAAAAACCTCAGCCGCAGAATATGCAAATTTAATATTTCAACAGTTTGTTTAGGTAGAATTTGATTTGTGGTCTTTTTCAATTTTATGAAAAGTTTAGGTGTTCCTTGAACTTGCTAGTTAATCCTAGAATTGTTTGCCACATAGGTGACAATAGTGTCTTGCCTGAACTTTTAAGGTGAAACACTTCTTTCAGAATTCTCCGTCAACTTGATATAAAACTCGATATTACACGCAATAAGTGAATATATGGCCACTGCAAAGAACAAGAATTGTAACTCTTATTCAAAATGGACCATGTAGCTCTCAACAACTGAGCATAATATGGATTCTCCAGGTTCAACTGACCAAGATGCAGACAATAACTGCAAGGTCTTTCCATCAGTTGGTGAAGCCATTCTGAATTTCCAGTTTGTGGAACTCGGTTTCTATAGTCTTGGCAATTTTGGCATCAACCAGGTCTGGCTCCGGTAAATCTACATGGAAAGAATCCTGGGATATGGACTCTATGAACATAGCCTGCTGCTCGATGTAATTATATAGTTGTTTATGGAAGACATGATCAAAGGAGAAACAATTTTCAGTATTTCCTGCTGCATCATCTCGGAGCACCCTGGAATCCTTCTTTCTGCAAAAATGTGGGAGGGATGCATAGTCCATTACCTGTTTACAAGTTTTGAAAACATGGTTTAGTGTTGAAGCCCTCGCAGTTGCAACAAATCAAGTTATAATGGAAGAAATTCAATTTGGCAGTGCTATTTTTCAAGTCTCTATGTCAGGTTAATTATTAGCAAGCATAGATTTAAGATGAACATATATGGAAGCTCCATATTTATTCCAAACTGATCTATCCATTGACAAAGAAAAATCCACAAAATTTACTTCTTATGACTAAAAAAACTAGAGAAAATTAAAACTTTAAACATCTTCATTATGGAAAGGCAATTTCACAGTACTGAATTGGAAATTGGCAAACAAAATCCATAAGCATTGTATTATTTAATATGACTTTATCTGTCAATAGAACAAAGAGGAAAATTCGTATTAGGTGTATTTATGAGGGATCAAGCAAATAGTTTATGGTAATGCTATTGTTTACCTTCAGTAATTCTTCTGTGCCACAACCTTTGAGTACATGGACTTTCTTCCTTGTTCTTTCTTGCAAAAGAGGCTTTACAACCTTCCAATTGTCAATGAAGCAAAGAAGAGCTCAGCTTTCAAAGATCAGAATGAAATTAAAGTGAAAAGTACACTCTCCTTCAACATGAAACACTGGCACAAACCTTCCAACACGCTGAGAATACATATGGAACGTTAACTATGTAATATGCTTCTGTCTTTTCTGGATAGTTCAAGTCATCTATTGTAGTTATAGCAGTCAAAAGCTGAAGATGGCCAAGAAAGTGTCAACTAGGAAAGCATCTAGTGGCATGAACAGTGAGAAAAGAAACTTCTGAGAGATAGTAAATAAGAAGTTTGTAAATTGCTGTCTACCTTCAATTGGTTCAAAGCTGAGAGTTTTAAACCAGTCATATCCAAGACTTTCACACAAGTGTTAATGTGTCGTCCATGATTCTTTGTAGCTCTTGGCTGCAATAAAAATTCCAAATAAACATTAGGGTGTCAGAATTTATCAGGGACCAAAAAACTCTAGTCTAGGTACTCACCATGGTCACTCGATCCCTATATTCATTCATTTGGATGTGCAACTGTACATAGTATTTGTCCTGAACAAAACAAAACAACTGACAATTTGACATCATGGAAAATAAAATAGTCCACATGCTACATTAAGGAGAACAAACAGATAAGCAGCATTGAACACTGCAGCACCAATGTATCATAAAGTACTGGTAAGATGGGTTAGAGATGGAGTGAAGTCCTTACAAACACTTCATCAAATGTGCTAAGCCCAACACCAATAACAATGACAGGTAAGCCCTGCCAAAAACAAAATTAGCAATTATGAATGTCACTTTATATAAGAGATGTGTTGGGAAAATGAGAACAAATTCTCCCTCTTTGTGTAAATACAAAATGGGCACTTACGGAAGCAATAAACATATAATAGAAAATAGAGCAAAAGAGAAAATGACGCCGAAAATTTTTAAATGGGAAAACTTCCTCAACTTGAGGATAACACTTAATCTCACCCAAGAAGGATAGAATACAAAGCTCTCTAACATCTTACTAGGATTTCTAATCTCACATTATTGGTGGATATCTATTCTCTCATTTCTCTCTATGTTGCTCTTCTTCCTTACTTGTCTTTCTCTTCCTTACAAGTTCACTTTATATAGAGAATGAGAGAAGACTTATCACATAAAGAGATAGTGGTTAATTAAAGCTTATCACATTTTTAAGAGAGATACAATTTCAAGACTTTTAGAATGTCTATCATTGAATATATTCAATGGATCAGTTATCAAGATTCATTGGTCATGGTCCCATTAAAATAAGGAGAGATTCCCAACAAGACTATGTCCTTGATAAATGCTTATAGTGTCTTACATAAAGCTGTTATTCTTACACATCACTCATATTGGTTAATGGCAGAGAATTGGCAGAGAATAACCATAAGGGGTGGAGGAAAACAAACAAATTTAGCCCTGAGATCAAAAGTTGTACGAGGTCTATCAAAAGCACAGAATACCTCCTTTGTGAAACCAGACATTCCCACAAGTTGAGTATCTCGCAAACTTCTGTACAAACCAGGTGGTATAGGCTTCTGCTTACAAATACAAGAAAAAAATATACATTTATGATCATGAATTCACAATGATCGAGAAATATAGTAGCTGTCCATTTTATGCTACAACTGTGATATGATGTAGGGATTTGAATAAGAATAGGAAAATATCTCAATAACTACAGAGACCATGTAAATTTCACTCTAGATGGTAGTGATAACATGCATTCTTATATACATTCGTGCCACTCTTAAATGCTTAACTTTAATTGGTATTTAAGATGTGTTGTTCCAAAGTCAATAATATTATTACATTGCTAATATGTACAGTGAAGGAACTCACCGCTAAAACATTGTCAATGTCATTTTCTAGTCTCCATTGTAAGCAATCAATCAACTGTTATAGTTAAACTGTCAGCAAAGTGTTATATCCAAAAGATAGAATCAAGAGAATAACTCTATATTGGGACCAATAAAAATCTTTTACTGCAAACTTTCGAACCATTTTATGTGCTTTGACAACATTCCCGTCCCTTGCTTTGAGAAACCGCACTAAAGTTTCTGTTGCATAGCCCTGGTGCATATTCTGAAATACAAAGAGAAAGCTTTCATGAAAGAAAATAAAAGGAAACTAAGAACATTCATATGATCACCTCATTTGTAAATCAGACAAAATGTATTTAGCAAATATTTTCGAACACCTCCTGTTATCACAGTGTTCACATCACAGCTTTACTTTAGTGAAGAATTGTTGGCAGCATCTAGGTACTGATAATCAAGATTAATTTAGCAGCAAAGTTTTATTCTTTTGGTTCAGAACTTCCACCCCAAATGAAATTTTTAATATATAAATCACGGTGACTTATTTTATCCAAGACAAATTGATACATTCATCAAGTTATAACTTGTACTGTTTCTTTCTGTCATGATCTTTCTCAACACCTAAGACCAAGTAAAACAAGGAGACAGAAGAGCCAGACCTGGAATGTGTTCTTCTGTTTCTCATCCACTACATCAAGAGAGAAATAAATATATATATTAAAAAAACAGTATGAAGATATTTAACAGAAAAAATCAGCTGAGATCCTAGAAAAGCAGAAAAGTGCAAATTAAATGCTTACTTACAGTTTTCCATAAGGGATTCCAACTGCTTGATAACTTCTTGGGTAGTAATACACATGTTGCTGGTTTTATCTGATAACACGATAGAAACTCTGAAACTAACTGGCTGAGAAGTTTTAAGGAAAACCAGTGGCTGGGTTTTGGAAACTGGAATAATGATATTTTAAACTTCTGTAAGAAAAAGTAGAGGTAATGAGCTGATGTAAGAAAATGACAGATGATACCAAAATGACAAGTTTTTCCATGTTAAGGATCGATGCTTTGATAATTCAGAATTATGTAGTTCACTTGTTTAAAAGGGGAGATTCACCTCACTTCAATATTTCACATGGTGTGGCTGCCATAGAACATCAGAATATGTACCATCAAGTTTCACCTGTATAGCATATACAGTGCCACGGACACAGACACTTTGATACGTATAATCTCCAAAATGTAAAACATAGGAAGACGCATTTATATACTATATAATTATGAATTATATAAGTTGACAATAAAAATTTATGTATATCTCAGTTTTTTTGTGTGACAAAAAGATATTTTTTTTTTACAGTTGATTCAAAATGATTTGTTCCTTATTTTTATAATTATAATAAAAAAATTATAAATAAATTTAAGTTTTTAGAAAATTAATATATTTGTTCTTTTTAAATTTGTGTTAACACCGTGTTAGAATTGTCTTGAAACCGTGTTAGAATGGTCAGATATCCAATAAATATTTTTTGAATTTGACATTTCACTGATACTTGTCCTATAAAAATTATACGAGTATCGATATCCAATAGTGTGTCCGACACAAACACACCATTTATGACACGTGTCCTAATATCGTTTCAGACAGTCACACACATTTATTAATGTTTATGTTTCACAACATCCAATAGAAACACTGACACATTAGACAGAGAAAGTGCATGTAACAGTTCTATTGAATTCACCATAAAGTTTATGATAATTTAACTTCCAACGGTTTTGCTTAATTGTGACCTTGTCTATTTTTACTATTACCACACATTGTTTTCAACTTAGAGTTTAATTCTGTATTTACCAATTTGCAACATTGTCACGTCAAACGTTTACTACATTTGTTGAGGTGTCTCTTTATACCATATTATTTTATTATGCCATGTTTTAAAATATTCACACCCTTCATTTTTTTATCATACCTCAAACAAAATTTACTAGGTAGTTAAATCCAATTTTTGAAACTCACAGATATAGAGATCAAACTGTGATAGTATATGTTTAAGAAGCAATGTTATTTAAGTCACACTAAGTTAGTGTTTTCAAACTGTTAATTATCATCAATATATAAGAAGAAAAAAAACACTCTTAATTATCATAAACAGAAGTTTTCAATAAAATTTAACCCCAGGCTTTGGGTGTTCAGGTTAGAGAAGAAGACACAGGGGACAACCTTATATGTGATGAACACAGGAATTTGTATTTGAGAAAACATGTGAATGAACAAAAAGTATTCAAATCAAAGCTCTAAGGAGAATCTATTCTTATTCTAAAACAGAAAAAAAGGGGAATCTATTCTCAGTTTCTCGCTCAATCTTTAGTATTTATGCTTTTAATGTTCACGTTTTCTTATATTTCTTTTTATATTTTCTCTCTTCATCTATCTTTTTCCTTTTTCTGACTCATTATTCATTAAAACTCACGCTTTATTTTTATTTCTTTATCTTTCTTTCATAGCAACAAATATCATAACGATCAGCGTTTAGCAGATTAACATGCAAGGAATCGTATTATACAGTTAAAAATATGTGTGAACATACATGCAAAAAGTACAAATTTGGTGAGTGCGTTAAGAATATTCATCAGGAATTAATTTATTATATTCGCTACAATGTATAAGTATCTGATGCGAAACGTTCAATAATTTTTCTATGATCAGAAAGTAGAAACTACTATAATCATCTATGGATTTCATACATCACTGGAGATTCAACGAATACTGAAGCCTCATTTGACTACAAGGCTAATTAATTACATGTATGTAACACAGAATGTCCAAATAATCAGAATATTAGACAGTAAAATACCCCTTGATAGCTTCCAGAACTCGGTTTGCTACTTCTGGACCAAACAACCTGGGGAAGCTTGAACCAAGATCAATCTCAATTGTCTTGTTTCTAATTAGACCATCCCTTTTATTCAGATAAGCTCTTTCTGCCTCTCCAACATCTCTCTTGGCACAAGCACAATGATCCAACCAGATCCCCAACACTTGCTTTGAAATGGGGTC
>Ga0123341_1007151_pt1 | contig 10156 bp, 7 predicted proteins | sample Turbeapinknodule_FD_89959 | JGI IMG/M metagenome (GOLD analysis project Ga0123341, IMG submission 89959) | Root nodule microbial communities of legume samples collected from Mexico - Turtle bean Mexico pink nodule | ecosystem: Host-associated > Plants > Roots > Nodule | place: Mexico: Nepantla...
GGTATTTTCACAAACACACAATCTGAAAACTTTGTTTTATACAAAATGACTGTTGTGGTTTGTGCAATGTGTAATTGATAAATTAAAAAGTACTTTTTGTATTAAATAATTCAGAAATAAAAATATATCTTCTAAATTATATAATTTAAATTTTTTATGATTTTTTGTTTTGAATTCTATGATTTAGAAGAGTTTTTTTACCTAGATTGCAAAATTCAGAAAAAAACTTTAGTCGGACAAGTGCAGAAGGAAAGAACGGGGTGCAAAAAGAAATGTCCTAAATTGGATTGTAAAGTGGGCCTGGGCCTATGACATAAGCTCATGGAAGGGACGTGTCACTGTTGGCGTGAAAACGCAAGCAAAAAGCAAATGTTTTTGTCAGTGAGTGTCGCTGGTGTTGTTGCTTATTAATAATTAATTAATATTATTATTAATGAAAAACTTGAACAAGAAAAATGAAAAACATAACCAAATACATTGTACAAGGACTGATCTTAGCTCTTGTTAAGTTTCTCAAAGTACTATAGAGTAGAGACAGATGCTGACAACAGGAAGAGCTTTCAACTTTGGTGTATTATTGTTCCGCTCACTTGTCTCTGCTTTCTCTTTTGTAAGCTCTTTCTGCTTTTATTTTTGCACTTCTCCATATTTTTTATCATTTCCCTTTTCTTTTTTGCTTGACTGCTTGCCAAAGTTTGATTCTTTTTGCTTACTGCATGGCTTCAAATTTCACAAATTCATCTGGGTGCTGTAGAGAATGGCTCAACAGTGAATGTAAGCTGGTGATTCTTTAGTGTCAATGGACCCATTCTCTCGTTAGGTTTTGCTGCAAGGATTCTTTTCCTTTTTTTGTGTCTAAAGAAAAAAGAATAGTGGGGTTTGTGTTTGAAGTATGTGAAGCTTCAGGTTATAAGCAGAGTTTCTTGCTTTTTGTTTTTCTAGGGTGTTTATATTTTATCTCAGTTTTTGGTTACAAACTGTGTTAAACGGAGCATTTTCATTCTTGTGCTTTGAAAATCATGGAGTGTGGATGGTGGTGACTTGATGGAGGTCAGGTTAGTGAAGTGGTTTTGTGTGGGTTCACGTGGTTAATAAAGTGTTCAATGTCAATGGACATTGGGAAGTATGGTCATCGAAGAAAAGTATTATTGTTTAAAGATGCAACTGTAGAAGTTTCTCTTGGTAGGGATTGCTTCAATGTGTTTTGTGTTAGATACCCTCATAAAGGACCTTATTGGTCCAGTTATTGCTACTGTTGATGGAAAAAAAAAATCTGAGGGAATCACGGACTCTTGTGGTTTATGAATATTGTGGCATATTAAGAGGTGTCTTGAACTTCTATGTAGAAGAAAGATGAACATTTTTACTTTAGCTTATTGAGCTTGCCATTTTTTCTTGGCAACAAAGATGTCCCATGCTTAGCTGGCTGGTCCTTTTGTATAAATTATGAAAAAGGATGAGTTTCCATTTTGCTTTTGCATATATTAAAAGGGAAATTTCATGGCACTAAAACCATTTTAAGATTTTCAACCATCACAATATGGTATTGATATTTCAAATGCCTGTGGTGAAACTTGCTACCCTTCTTGCATCCATTCATATTAGTTGATGTGAATTGCAACTCCATAAAGGCTTTTTAACTAATTTGCAGGTTAAATCAGGAAGGCACTACAAAATAGGACTTAAACTGCCTTTGTAGACTGAAGATATATGCTATCGGAATCCAATCTTTTGAGAGATGTGTCCTATGATTTGTAAGATATATTCAATTTGTCATTTATTTCTCTATATTCATAATATTCTATACTTAAGTGCTGAAGGCTTGACTCTCACGTGGATTGATCTTCATTTGTGACCCATGTTTCAGTTCTGTGTTCAGTGCTCCAAGCCTAGCATCCAGTAGTTCAGGAGTTCTTATCCAAAGAAGTTTAAATGTTCGGGAACAAAGTGTTTCTAACTTATAAAAGAAAGCGGCAATCTCTAACTAGTAATTTTATCCATGGGAATTGTAACCAACATTCGGCATGTGAAGATGCCCATAATGGCAATCAAACTGTGGAGAAAACATCAGAAAAGCATGAAGAAAAAACAACGGTGAGATTCTTAAAACTCATCTTCTGGTTTTGTTGATATGTTCAAGAAGCATTAAACTTCTCTTTCGCTCTCCCTTTCTGCAATTCCATACGTAACAAGATTTGACAAGACTCTTGTAACCCTTGACTAGCCAGTGGATAGGTTGATTAATGTATTTCTACTAAATAAAAATGGTTTTCGCTGTTACAAAATACTTTATTTATGTGCAATGCTGTATGTCGGCAGTGAAGAGGATTATTGCGAGAGAGAGAAACTCTGACATTATATTACTGGTGCTCATGTGCTTTATGTAAACTCTCATGTCTAACAAGTATAGGTAGCATTGTGAGTTCCTTGATACAAAATATTTGATTTAATTGCATTGATGTATATTGGCAATGAAGAGTATAAAGCTAAAAAGTATAAAGAAATTGGAATGGATAGCTATTAATTTTATAGAAAGAAATTAAATTCTTGAGACTGTTTTAATGATTAGAAGAAAATATGTAGTTCGAGGCATGTGAAAACAATAACTTTAGATCTTGTTAGAATAAACTTCTCTATAAAAACTTATGAAAGAAAAATGTACAAAGGGGAATAAATTGAACTTCTCTCATAAGCTAAAATCAACTTATGCACATAATTTTTATAGAAACTCTTAAGTTTTCCAAAAGTAAAGTGTGTAAACTGATGTTATCTTTGGGAGAACATAATATTATACTTTTTTATTTCTTTTCCCTGTAAGTGTTTATGGAAAATTTTATATAAACAAGGCCTGAAGATTTATTTGCCTCACATAATATTTTGTTAGTAACGTGAAAATCTCCGAGGTTTCAACATGCTCTTGTAAGATGCACCCCCAAGTGACAAAATTATAATTTTTTTCCCAATATTACGGGGAATTTGAAGGAGGAAGAGAAGAAGAGAGCGAGTTGGTGATAGAATCACGAGAGTAATGTTCTATAATAACAAATGATGTTTGACTTTGACAAAGTAAAACAACCAATAGGTTAAGTCAAAATATATTAATGCAAAAATTAGATTTATCTAAACTCATCATTGCCCATTTACTCAATGCTAGACTTGTTCCCTTTAGAACTTCTGAGATACTCATACAAATAGCCAAATTTTGAAATACTCAGACTATACTCATAAAATCGTAGTATAATGTACTACACGTGAAAGCAAGAAGGCCTAATGCAATTTTGGGATGTGAGGGAAGGAATCCAGAAAGCTGATAACTGAGTAACAAATTTAAATGGCCAATATTTTACTATTTTGTTATTTTACACGTCAGGAAGGTGGATTTTTTTGTTGAGAAAGTTCTTTAGATGTAAGAGCTGGGACATAATGCCCTTTAAAGTTCAGTTTTTTCCTTTTTCCTTTTAAAGAACAATGGAAATATCAAGTAAAGAACACTCGTATGGAGTTTCCCTCGTGATGTGATGCATTACATCACGATAACTTCCATCATTCTTATAATTGTCAAATCCAGAGCAAGTAAATTATTTTTGGGTGCAAAAATGGGTATATATTGGAATAACACTTAACTGCTAATTACATGGAGAGCTTTTGTGATTGCATGCTGACAAGCTTACTCATCTATATATTTTGTAGGATACTAGTAATGGGAAAGTGCCATGTTTCAAACAGCCGGATTGTTCATCATTGCTTCTGCTTCAAAATACCGGTGACCTTAAGGCAGGAGTACTTGGAAACAATGATGCAACAGAAATGATGGTTACTGCCCATGAATCATTTTCAACAGAGCATCCTTGTGAGGATAACATCAAGAGAGATGATGGTGAGTTGCCTGTAGTAGAAAAGGCTTCAGATAATGATTGCGATACTCAGAGAAATTCATGTGCTGGTGAAAGCTCTCATAATGTATATGACAACTGTTCTAATAAAATTATTTCCCTGCCAGTTGAATTGGGTCCTGGCAATGATTTTAATTTGGTCAACTCAGAAACATTGATCACAAGGGATATCAGTTCTGCGCAAGTCAATACATCTCCTGTTTCAAATAGTTCAATGGATGATCCTACTGATTCACGCTCCAAAGATAATATTAGAAACCCATCTGGAGATATGGTTATTCGGGCCAACTTGACCAGTCCTCTAATAACCTTTAATCGATGTTACAAAAGAAAAAAGGGGTTGGATGGAAATGGCAAGCAAAGCAGCCTTTTGCACACGAAAGAAAACATTTCAGTGTTAACCAAATGGAGTATGCTTGCAAATGATAATCTATGTTCTAGTGATGAATCATCTAGTGAGGAATGTCCTGTAGATAAAGTACCTGACCTTAATCAATCAGTGGAGCTTTCAGAAAGAGGGAAGGCATTGAATGAAACGCAAGATGAAACATCTTGTAGAAGTTGCTCTATATTTTTTGTGGCAGACCTTAATCAATCTGCTGAGCTTACAAAAAGAGGGGAGCTTTGTCAAACTAAAGAAAAAGTATGGCTTCCTGGTGATTTTCTTAAACCTTATGGTTTGTTACTTGAAATTTTGAGTTTGATTCATGAAGGTATACAATAATTACTTTAGGAGATGATTTTAATTTGTAGAAGCTTCTTAAGTTTTGTATTAATATTTTTCGCCAATTTTAGGATTATCATTTTTCTCCTTTGCTGATGTTCTTTATATGTGAATAAATATTTGAGGTTTACGATGTGTTTGGGATATGAAATAATTATAAAATTTTAACAGTAAACAATTGAAGAAAGTTTGAAGAATTCTCACAAAGATCAGGGTTGAAGAGGTGAAGTTTTGATTTTTTTAATTATATTTTGTATGAAGTTGGATATTTTGGTTACTTAGTTTTGAGCAGATGAATGTTTAAAACTACATAATCAATTCAATTTTAGGAGATTGAGTGAGGATTTAAAGGCTTTAGATAGAAAATGAAGAAATATGCTTAATTTTGAAAACATTGGGACTTAATTTACTCTAAAACTTGAGGATCAAAATCATGTACAATTCAAATAAGAGAGACCAAAAGACCAATTAATCATACAAAGCTTTTAGTAGGTTTAGAGTTCTTTATGATACAAGGTTTTTTGTCCTCTTTTAATCCTTTTCTGGACATGTAGTGACAAAGTCAACAGATAATAGCTTAAAGACATGGGAGTAAACAGATTCGAAACAGAACTCTAAAATATTAGACAGTGCTATTAGACATCCTGATCATGAAAACTACTCAGTTTGAAAGGGAAATTGAGTTTGCGAATTTTTTTGATGTTGATCATCAATCAAATCTCTTGAATAACAGTAGCTCTTAATTTTATGACAGGTCAAAAGTACTGATTCTCCATTTTCCCCTGGAGTTGTTTCTGAAACATGGTATATTTTCATAAATCTCAACTCTGCAATTTTTTTAATATTATAAAACAAATAGAAAACCATTAGCTGCTGGGGGGAAAGTTGAATATCAATGTTTTCATTCTAACAGTGTGGCAGACATGAGAGAGAAACTTTGTCATGGGGAAGACTCGGGAAAAAATGCCTCTCATACAGACAGAACAGCAGAACTGAGCCATAGTTGTCTGATTGACAAGGATCATCTTTATAAGGATTGTCAGGGAGTCTCTATCAAAGTTGATTCTAGAGATCCCTATCCTTCAGCCACAGCCACTGATCGGGAACAAGAAAAGTCCCAAATCTTGTGCTGTGAGGCCAATGAACATGGTTTGAGCAATGAAACGATGAAAATTGGTGAAAACCAATCTCGGTTTGACCGGCCTAATAACTCCGGGGGTATGATTTTTCACCTAGCCTCAAACATTGAAGTGGCGAATCTAAATATTTTGTTCAGTAATTGTGAAGTTGTTATTAGTGTTATGTATTTCTGCCAGAAAGCTTCATCATACATTTTTTCATTTTATTTAAAGAATTTTACTTGATATACATTTTTATGTGATACAGAAGAGCACACTGTTGATTTAAACATGGGTGCTGAGAAGCATCCCCTTCATTTGAGTACGAGGGCTCCGGGGTCCAAATTGGAATCTACAAGCAGTAGTTCTGCCATTGCTGAAGATAAAGTTTCTGAACTGGACTTTTTAAACACTAGAAACACACAGGTATAAGGAGGGTACCAATTCATTTCTATAACTTCAAAGATGGTATTTTATATTTTAGAAAAAGAAAATTACAATGCACAAATCCCAGCAAACATATTCCCATTTAGGAAGAATTAACAAATCTAGAAATATATTTAAGCAGTTAACCAATAACAGATTGGATAAAACATTGCTTTTTCCCGAAATGGAAATATAAATGTTTTAATTTGTCCTCCTAATTGGAAATATGTGTACCAAGACTTGCTTAATTTGATCTCTTACAAAAAGGTTTGTGCACTGTTAGTCTTCCCAAGTGCAGCATTTCTCATCCTTTTAAAGCTTTTGCATGGGGCTGTTTGTGAGCATCAACTATGAAGTTCATCATGTTTTATCTTCTCTTTAAAAGAAGATAATAGTGTTGCCCATTATTGATATCTGGTTCTCCTTATCCTCTTGTATATCCAGCTGATTTCGGAAGGAAAAGCTATAGCTGGTGTTTGCTCAAGTAGTACTCAACCTCAGTTAATGATGACTGAAGAAAGAATGAGGGTTCAACAAACAAAAACCGATAAATCAAAACTGATGCCTTTGATTTCTCTTTCTCTGGGCTTGTCTTTACCTATGGAGCTCAAGACCAGAGGCAGTGATTCTGTTAGTAGTTTGTCTGTCTTCTCTTTGTCAAATTCAACCACTGAAACTAGAGATATTGTCCAAGATGGATTATGTCGGTCATCACCAAACCGGAAACCATTACATCCCAGGAACCAGGTGGTACTTGACAACATTGCACACAGAACAAGAGCTTTAAATGAAAGAGGAAATTTTCAAGAATATTTGAAGCCACATCCTATCAGGTGGTCTGAAGAGGAGTTGGATTTTCTCTGGATTGGTGTAAGGAGACATGGTAGGGGCAATTGGGATGCCATGCTAAGGGATCCTAGATTGCGGTTTTCACCATTAAGGGTACCAGGTGACCTTGCTGAGAGGTGGGAGGATGAACAATTAAAACTTTTGAACGATATTGACGTTCCACAGTTCATGTATCCAGCAGCAGAAAGGGGAGCAGCTGTGGCATCATTGCAAGGAAACTTTTGCTACTTGGATCCTAAATCAAGTCTCTGGGAGAGCAACCCTTTGAAGAAACCTATTACCAGATATAATTTTCAAAGTAACACCACTGCGCACAGTCATAGGCCAACTACTCATTCCAGAAAGGCCAATTACAACAACATAGACAAGTATGAACTAGGATTTTTCAATTCTCCTGGAAGCTTGAGCATTTGCAGGCAGAATGCTTATTCGAATGACTATCCCTTTAATTGTTCAGCTGCGACAAATAATTTGCCCCACTGGCTCAGGGAAGCTGTTAACACTCCTCCAATCATGCCAAATATGGCTGCAGTGTGTTCCTTGAGTTCTCATCCAGAAGTAGGAGCTTCAGATCATTGCTTCAATACCAGCAAGTCATGCTTTGTACCTCCAAATTGGTTCAATGGTTTGAGGGCAAGTGAGCCACACATGCCAAATGGTTCTCACTATTCAACCTATTCAAGAAAGTATGGGGTGGTGAAGATGAACAAATCTGTGGAACATCGTGTCCGGAAACCGGATGACTTGATCATTGTTGATAGTGACACTTCTTCTGAAGAGACTATATCTGATGATAACCGTGCCAGCTTGTAGATCTGAACAAAGTATTTGATGTTGATAAAATGATAAGCTTTGTTAATTACTGTTGTAAGCTGCATAAAGGTTGTAGGTGAATGATGCATGGTTTTGTAGTTGAGCAATCTGTATAATGTAGGAGAATGATGTGACTTGCTGCCAAATGAACATTGATTTTTATATTCAACTGAATTTTTTAGAGATATTAAATGGTCGGTATTAATTTGAGGAATCAGAAAAGGATGAAATGCTCTCTTTTTGTTACCATGTACAGGTTGAGAACAAAAAGCAGGGAATCTAATCTGTCTAATATTCTATTATTTTTTCAGTTTAATTCTATTATTTTTAAAGGTCTCAATTTGATTTAAATTTAAATTTTTTTAATTTTAAAAAGTCAATTTTATCTCTTTTATTAAATTGGTGTTAACCTCATTTAGAAAATGACAGATATGGTAGAATAATGAAGAACATGGTAACTGATATCCAATGCAGGAAGCTAGCAAATGTAGTCATGCTTTGAAAACATACCCTTCTATGCTATAAGTGTAACATTTATTTGGTTGAAGGGCACCCTCTTTGGTTTGTCTTTGAAGCCAACACAACCTACTTGCAAGTCCCATTTCCTAAAGGCCTCACCAGAACGGCATGTGGAGGCAGAGAGGATTGGAGGAAGGGAGAGGAAGAGGAGGGAAAAAAAGGTGAGGGAGAGAATGATTGTGATGGTAATTTTTAATAAATTATAGGTAGTTGATTTTTACAATAACTTAAGCTGTATTTATGGTTATTTATAAGTACATAAAATTTTACATTGATGCCATATGACTATTAAATTGTAAAAATAAGTTATGCAAGTAATTCTATACAATTATCCAATTACATACTATTTTTATGTAAAAAAAAGTACATACTATTTATGATAACTTTGCTGACTTTTGCTATATATGTAACTTATAAGTCTTCACCACTAATTTCTAATCGACAATGTAAAGCTTTTATATCTTTCTCTTTCTTTCAATTCTCTTAATTGGTCATTAAAAAAAATCTAATATAAAGAAGTTAGTTGCCAGTTGTGATTAATTCAATACTGGAAACAACATTTTTCTGGTACAATATCATACTCACACGGTTAAAAGACTTTATGCGCATGTATACCCTAAGCATTTGTGTCTGATTGATGCAATACGGAAATCTTACCTAAGATTGATTACGTTGCATTGCATCAATCAGAAAAGTAAGCTCTACTTTTCTTTTTTCTCATCACAAAGCACCTTTGATGCAGAAAATTCGGTCCAATTATTTTGCACTGATATTTTACACACTTTGTATAATTACAAATGTCAACATCATTGAAGTTCTGTGGACCGAAATTCTTATATATAATGCATGATCTCACCAGTTTTTCCAAACTAAGAAATTTTCATTGAGGTGCATAAAGAATGATGGAGCCTAAGCCTAACTTTGTGTTTCCACTTCCTTTCATGCTCTTCATTACTCATTGGTTTCTATTGGCTCTTCATGGCAGTGCTGCTGAGAGTTCCACATATATAGTCCACATGGACAAATCCTTGTTTCCTCATGTCTTCACAACCCATCATGATTGGTTTGAATCCATTATGGATTCCACAAAATCTGCAACACTTGGTCACTCATCCATACAATCACAGAAATTAGTGTACTCCTATAGCATAGCCATGTATGGCTTTAGTGCAGTACTAACTTCAGAAGAGTTAGAGGCTGTCAAGAACTCCCTTGGCTTTGTTGCAGCATATCCAGACAGAACTGCCACTATAGACACCACTCACACTTTTGAGTTTCTCTCCCTAGACTCTTCTAGTGGCCTGTGGCATGCATCAAATTTTGGGGAGGATGTCATTGTGGGTGTTATTGACTCTGGTGTGTGGCCTGAGAGTGAAAGCTTCAAAGATGATGACATGACCAAGAAAATACCAAGTAAATGGAAAGGGGCCTGTCAGGAAGGACAAGACTTCAACACTTCCATGTGCAACTTCAAACTGATTGGAGCTAGATATTTCAACAAAGGTGTGATTGCTGCAGACTCCAAGGTTAGAATCAGCATGAACTCAGCAAGAGACACTCTGGGTCATGGAACTCACACATCATCAACAGTTGCTGGCAACTATGTCAGTGGAGCCTCTTACTTTGGCTATGCTAAAGGAGTGGCCAGAGGCATTGCACCAAGAGCTAGGCTTGCCATGTACAAGGTCATTTGGGACGAGGGTCGTTACGCCTCTGATGTTTTGGCTGGAATGGACCAAGCCATTGCTGATGGGGTTGATGTCATTTCCATCTCTATGGGGTTTGATGGTGTTCCACTTTATGAGGATCCTATA
>Ga0123341_1007152_pt1 | contig 10156 bp, 6 predicted proteins | sample Turbeapinknodule_FD_89959 | JGI IMG/M metagenome (GOLD analysis project Ga0123341, IMG submission 89959) | Root nodule microbial communities of legume samples collected from Mexico - Turtle bean Mexico pink nodule | ecosystem: Host-associated > Plants > Roots > Nodule | place: Mexico: Nepantla...
TCGCGCTAATGGGCTAAATGATAAAACATAAAAAATGCCCAATCTTTCTTTGCATCTTTTTCCATTCTGGGACCTTCTATCTTTATCTTTTTAGCTCAAATCATTCATCTTTAATCCAAATCTTCAATCTTCCTTACTCTTATTCAAATAAAGATCATAAAAAATGTAAAAATGTATAAATTCATAAATTAGGAATTATTTTATATGTAAATTAGCAATAAATCCACATAAGTACCTATTTTAATATAAAATATTATTGAAATTAGACACTTATCAGTAGCCACCACTCCTTTACCCTTGTCGGGTAGTGGACGTTGACGTTTTAAGCGAAGGTCATAGATGTACGTCTTTTCCTTCGAATTAATGAATGTTACAATATCTGCAATAAATAGATAAATTGAAAAAAAAGTTAAAATCTTGTGAGAAAGTCAAATAACATAAAAAAATTGCTTATACTATCAAAGTCATCCCTCGTCAGGGGATTGGAAAATCGACAACAATTTATGGGTATGATGTTTTTAAGGGAGTTGGTCAAGAATCGAAAGCATTTGAAGGTATCTCGGATTCATCATTGATCGAGGCTACAAATTACATTTCAAGGGATCTTTCATTCAGAAGAAGGGAAACTTCGACACTTTCCAGTTGAAAAATACTTTAGCTTGACACGTTAAACAAGGATATTGAAAAACCAATCTTTAAAATTTTTATACAAGAAAGTAAAAAAGGAAAGAAACAAAACTTAGACTGGCTGATAAGTGATAACCAGGCAACTCGCTTGCTGGGACGAGTACTAAAGTAGTGAAGAAATACTTGAGGACTCATTTGAAGATTCAACACCTTGCATAGTAGTCGAAACACCTGAAGAGATGCTCAACTATTGGGGGTGAAGTTGGGTCAGTGCCCTATTTAGTATCCAGAGAACCACCATGGTAAACTCGTCGAGAGAAAATCAAACATGAATGTCTGTCAACAAACACGCGTAAAAGTAATAAAGATCTTCTGACGCCCTTTCTTCTCGATGACAATGTTATCTATAGCCAGACAATGCCAAAAAGCCACTATGTCCTCCGTTACGCTTGGATCATATACGTCTACAATGGCCACGTATGAACGGAATACCAAAGAACACCGGTACTTCGAGAAATATTCCCAAACATGATAATTCACCCATTTATAACCTTTGTAGAGACTCCAATTTTCTTTGACTTTCTCTGCCCCCTCCTCGGCATCAAGGTCGGGAACCTCATCAAACACATTAGAATTTAAGTCTCCCGACATCCTCTTCAAGACAAAGACAATGCTACCCACCAATCTCACACTACAAGAAAATCATGAAATAGAAACCAATTTTTAAAGACCAAAATAATTAGTTGCAATAGTAACTAAATTAGAGACCATTTTGGAAACTAAAACAAAAATTGGTTTCTAAATTAGTTTCTATTATTTTCTATTGTTGTTAAATAGTTTCTAAATTGATATCTAATTAGCAACCAAGGTTGTAGAGACTAAATTTAGAAACTAAATAATTGGTAGTTAAAACCTTGGTTGCTAATTAGATACCAATTTAAAAACTATTTAACAATGATAGAAAATAATAGAAACTAATTTAGAAACCAATTTTTGTTTTAGTTTCTAAAATGGTCTCTAATTTATTTATTATTATAACTAATTATTTTGGTTTCTAAAAATTAGTTTCTATTTGATGATTTTCTTGTAGTGTCAGTCCTGGGGTCCCTAGTGTCCATAAGCAAAAGTACTCCCTGATCTCGATTACTTCCGCTTGAAAACCCCAAATACCCTTTGGAAATAAAAATAAAGCTAGAAGAAGAAGAAGCCATGTAACGTACTCGATATCGAAAGACGCTTACGTCTAAAGAAAAACAATTCTTTAATAATTATCTCTACGTGCTTTACAATTTCTTGAGCTCGAAAGGCCAGTGTATTGGTCGGTGTTCTCGCCGGTTGACCACGGTTGGATTGAATGGGCGAGCTCTGCTTTAACTTGTCTCCACTTGGTGCTCCGAAACGCTGCTCTACTGGGACAAAAGGGACTCTACCTGTTGATCACACACTCTGACGATCAAGTCAGTGAGAACATTCAAACTTATAAAATATGTTTCAATCTAAAGTATTCAGAAATTTGGGGTCTCAAATCCATTTTATAGACATTCCTTCAACAATTTTCATCAATGAGAAAATAATCTCAACAAACATAACATGATTTCAACGAAAAAAATATAATTTCAGAGAGAATATAATTTAAGCAATGAAACATTATGTTCACAGGCACCTTTATTTTCGGGTGCTATGCCACATCATTTCCAACAACTTTTATTTGTATGTATTAGACATATACATTATATAACTAATTTAGCTATTCCTTCGGTTACCTTAATTATCTTTTTCGCGTAAACTATCAAACATCAGGGCCGAACTCATAACGTGTTATTGGGCCCATACTTGCCCCAAACTAAGCTAGGTACAACCTTATCTATATGAACTTACTTCACTTAAGCTCTTGGGCTGAGGATCCGAGCACGTCTGGCCAGTACAATCGATATCTCAGCCTTGGCCTCTCAGCAACCAAACGAACACTAAACCCAATCACACGACTACAACGTATCTCAACCTCTTGACCTAGTAAAGTTAAAACCAAGTTGCGTGCTTTATCATAATAACTTGATTACCACCCTTAATCAAGATTAACATTATTAAGCAAGCTAAAACCAATTATCAATAAGGGGATTAAGCCTAAGCAAGGCCCAAGAACAATAAGGCCCATCACAAAAAAGTATAAATAGGTACCTAAGAGAAATGTTAGGTTCAATTACATTAACTGCTCATTAATACATTTTATTCACTTGAATGTCAGAATGCCTTTGCAGGTATTCCCACCCCATTGCCGAAAGGAGGAAACCGAGAGGAGGAGATTGAAAAATAAAAATATCATAAAGACATATTTCTATTTCTATTATATACATATAATAATAATAACAATACACAACATAAATTTCCATCAAGGGATTTAAAAATAATAATTTGTGGTGTGTAAATAGGAAAAGGAGGTGTGAAAATAACATGTGCGAACTTTAGCCCGTTACTTCCATGGCTGATCATGTTGGATTGATCGAACGAACAAAGTATGCGCTTTAATTCTTTATAATTAAAAGGAAAGAAAACTCAAACCAAATGCGACGACGTACATTGCTGTTCTTTCCTTTCCATCGTAAGACTCTCTCACTGTGACAAAACACGATTTTCTATTTTACCATTTCTTCTCATTTCGGGGCCATTCGATCTTAAGAAGAAGACTTCAAGAGGAACACCATGTTGGAGAAGATTGGGTTGCCACCAAAGCCTTCGCTGCGAGGGAATAATTGGGTGGTTGACGCTTCACACTGCCAGGGATGTTCCTCTCAGTTTACCTTCATCAATCGCAAGGTTGATTTCGATTATCATTTTTCATTTCGATTAATTTTGTTTTCGCGGAGGGGGTTTCATTGTAAATACAGAAACTTTTTGCAATTAGAGAGAAGACCCATGATTTATATTCCCTTTCGAATGTTGGATTTTATGTGGGTATTTCAAGAAATCTCAAAGTCGTTAAATTTTCGCTCATTTATTAATCGTGAATAATTATTAATTTGTGGCTGGTGTCTTTATTCGTTATGCTAGTTGGTTTTTGGCTTCACTGTGTCGATGTTTGTGTTGTTTGTGCTTGAATTGTGCGGATAGTTAATTTCGTTTTGAGTTAGTACATTCTTTCATGAAAAGGGATTAAGTTAGTCCAGTATGTCGTTGATCTGTTTGGGACAATCTGGTTAGGGTGATTGATTTTCTTAATCAGTTATTCAATTGCTGTGATTACAAGAAATATTGTATTCAAAATCTCTTTGTTCTGTGAAGCCATGCTTAATACTCATTTTCCTCTTAGTAATGTATATGCAAGATTTTGCTTCCTAAACTCACTTATGTAAAGTTAGAAAATATAATGTCCATGTCATGTGACACTGTTTGGACTCTCCTTCCTTTGTGCATTGCATCTATAACTTGTATAAGAGAGGATAAACACTGTGTTTGAAGCTTCCCCAGTTGAATCTTTTTAACAGACGGTAGTATGAAGCTTCATGGAATCCTTGGTTACAATAAATGAATAAAATGCTAGTCAACTTCATTTCATAATTTTGTATGAAGCATAAGATGGTGTTCCATGTTTGCTTATGAATCTGATTGAACTCAAACTGAATTCTTTGTCCAAAATTTATTTATTTACATTGTTTGCAATTTTCTTTTACGGTTCAGCATCACTGTAGGAGGTGTGGGGGGATCTTTTGCGGCAGTTGTACTCAACAAAGAATGGTTTTACGTGGACAAGGTGATTCACCTGTGCGTATTTGTGAACCTTGTAAGAAGCTAGAAGAGGCAGCACGGTTAGAATTGCGACATGGACGTAGACCTGGGAGAGGTATTTTTATTTATTTTTCTTCATATGGCTTTCAAGCTATGCTATTTTACGTTAAAGTAGACCCCCTCTATTTCACTTTCGTTATTATTTCACAGTTTTATACTTATTGAATGTTCATTTCAATTTATCCAGGGAGCGTGAAATCAGCACCTAATGATGAAGATGAAGTTTTGAACCAAATTCTTGGTCAAACCAGTGACAAAGTTGCTAGCAGACAAAAATCAGTTGGTATTGCATCTTCTTCAAGCACATCCAATTATGATGGAGAGATACAAAACATTGTCTCAAATGATAAGCCTAATCTTTTGGGTATTGATTTGGGATCCACCACTCCGGAAGAGTTACGTAAGCAAGCTTTGGAAGAGAAAAAGCAGCATAGAATTCTTAAAGGAGAGGGCAAATCTGGGGAGGCGATGAGAGCTTTCAAGAGAGGGAAGGAGCTTGAGAGACAGGCTGATGCTTTGGAAATTCATTTAAGGAAGACTCGGAAGAAGAGTTTACCTTCAGGAAACTTGTCTGACTTACATAACAAAGGAAATCCTGTAGAGTCTGACAGAAAAACAAAGTCACTTTCTCATGTTGGCAGAGAAAAGGACGATCTTAGTTCTGAACTTAGAGAACTGGGATGGTCTGATATGGATCTACGTAATGAAGACAAAAAGTCATCAAACTTGAGTTTGGAGGGTGAACTCTCATCAATAATTGGAGAAATCTTTACTAAAAATGGTGAACAAAAGGTTAGCAGGATTGACAAGTCCCAAGTTGTTGCTCTGAAAAAAAATGCTCTACTGCTGAAGCGTGAGGGTAAGCTTGTAGAAGCCAAAGAGGAACTAAAAAGAGCTAAAATTTTAGAAAAGGAACTTGAAGAACAGGAACTCCTTGCTGGGGCTGAAGATTCTGATGATGAGCTATCAGCATTAATTCGAGGCATGGAGGATGATAAAGAATTACCAAATCTGCAAGATCATGGACATGGTTTTGATTTTGAACACCTTTTGGCCACTTCTGATGACCATGACGGTAATTTTGAAGTGACTGATGAGGATATGATGGACCCTGAAATAGCTGGTGCTTTGGAATCATTAGGTTGGACTGAACCTGAAAATACATCTTCCAAGTCTCAAACCTTTAACAAAGAAGCATTGCTTGATGAAATTCAGTCTCTTAAAAGAGAGGCTCTTAATCAAAAGCGAGCAGGTAATGCTGAAGAAGCAATGGTATTCTTCAAAAAGGCAAAGTTATTAGAAAGGGACCTTAACAGCTCTGGACCTGAAGACTATAATAATATGTCTCAAAAATCCACATCTATAAAGAAAGGTGCGCGTTCGGAAATTGATGGTAATGGATCAGACTCCATTAAATTGGATGAGAGAAATACACGTGCTACTAATAATGTTTCTTCCACTGTGGCACCAAAAAGTAGATTGATGATTCAAAGAGAGCTTTTGAGTTTGAAAAAGAAGGCTCTTACACTAAGAAGGGAAGGGAAAATGAATGAAGCAGAAGAAGAAATGCAGAAGGGTGCTGCACTTGAACGTCAGCTGACGGAGATGGATCAGACGTCAAACCTCAAAACATCACATGCAAATACTGTTTATAATGTTCCGGTTACAGTAGGTAAGCATGCTGATTTTAGTTTAAATCTGGCACTTGAGGAAGGAGGTGAAGATGATGTGACAGATCAAGATATGTCTGATCCCACATATCTTTCACTCCTTGGGGACATGGGTTGGAATGAAGACAATAAGGAAATTTCTAACACTCCAAGCAAGCCGTCCAAGAAAGATGGTAATCATTTTGTTCCTGTAAATGATACTTCTCTAGGTAAGCATTCTGCAAATATCTTGGTTCAAGCTCCAAGAAGTAAAGCTGAAATTCAGAGGGAACTCTTGGGTTTAAAGAGAAAGGCCCTTGCTCTCAGGCGTGAAGGGAAAGTTGAGGATGCAGAAGAAGTTCTTAAAATGTCCAAAGCATTAGAAGCCCAGATGGTAGAGATGGAAGCTGCAAAGAATAAATCACAGGTTGTGGCTCCTGTGATGAAAGACGGACTTTTCAATCCTCCAGTTGATGAAGAAAGTGATGTGGTTGTTTCAGAAGAGGACATGCACGACCCGACATTGAATTCAATGCTTACTAATCTAGGGTGGAAGGATGATGAATCTGAACCTGTGACCATAAAAGCAGAGCCAGTTAAGGAAGCTACTGGTAGGTCTATACATACTGTGGATCTATCTGCGCCTGATTTATCTTCAAGCATTCCTGCTGCAGCATCAAGAAATAAGGGAGAGATTCAAAGAGAACTTTTAGTATTGAAAAGGAAGGCACTTGCATTTAGGCGCAAGGGAGAGATAGAAAAGGCTGATGAAATTTTAAGGCAGGCCAAAACTTTAGAAGGCCAACTAGAAGATTTTGGGAACCAGAACAAGGACTTGTCACTTAATGTTTCCGAGGATAAAGAGCCTCTCCGGTCTGAATCACCTGATTTCCAGGAAAGGCATGGAAATTTGGGAGTGGCTACTGAAGTTGATAATGCTTCAGCCTCATCTGTGGTTTGGTCAGGTAAGAATAGTTCTGAATCAACATTTGGTTTAGAAATAATCAGCAATGCGACAAATATTCCCATCTTAAGGAAGTCTGATAATTTACTTCCTGCAATCTCTCACTTTGCAGATGGCAAGCATTCATTGACTGCTGAGGAGAGTACTTCAAGTGAAAATCTTTCGAAAAGGATGAAAGCGGAAAAAACCATTGGTCATGGCTCCTCAGCTGGCCACTCTATGGACATGCTAGATTTACTTACTGGTGACAGTAGTAACAGTTCTGAAATATTGACTCAAAAACATAAAGAATGTAAACTTGCTTCAGCTAATTCATCTCAAGCTGGGTCCGCTATTCACTTGGACTCTAAAGATAATTTCAGCCAATATGAAGGATACAAAAACAGGGATACAACTCAAAAAGGAGGAGTGACTGATGTAATTGAAAAGCCAAACATAAACAAGTCACATTCTGTTCAGGATTATCCTTCTCAGCACCACCATACCTTGCGTCAGGAAATTTTGGCTCATAAAAGGAAGGCAGTTTCTTTGAAAAGGGAGGGAAAACTATCAGAAGCTAAGGAGGAACTCCGGCAGGCCAAGCTGTTAGAGAAGGATTTGGAAGATGGAGGTATGCAGCCAGACACTGCCTCTGTGAGCAATGTTTCACAGGCGTCAAATGTTGTAGAAAATAAACAGGAATCGTCAAATGTTGTAGAAAAGAAACAGGAATCGTCAAAAGTTAGTTCAAAACCATTGAGTAGTCGTGATCGATTCAAGTTGCAGCAGGAATCTCTGGGGCATAAACGACAGGCCCTAAAGCTACGGAGGGAAGGCCGGACAGAGGAAGCAGAAGCTTTGTTTGAGCGGGCAAAGGCAATTGAAACCCAGTTGGAGGAGTTGACAGCTCAAGATTCCAATAAGTTAGATGGTGTAGATGATGTGACTATTGAGGATTTTCTTGATCCTCAACTCTTATCTGCTCTGAAAGCTGTTGGACTTGATGATGTAGGTGTTGTCTCAAAAGCCCCAGAAAGACAAGAGACTGTGAAATCCAATGCTAAAGCTGAAAACTCTAACCAAGAGAGAATTCAGCTAGAAGAAAGAATCAAAGAAGAAAAAGTTAAGGCACTTAATTTGAAACGTTCTGGGAAACAAGCCGAAGCCTTAGATGCTCTTCGACGTGCCAAATTGTATGAAAAGAAGCTAAATTCATTAACCTCTGGTTGATGAAGTAATACTGCAACTTCAGGTTGGGAAGTCCTCCCTTGTTCAAATTGGTAGTTACTTTGAGGTTAGTTGAATTTGTGAATTTTCATTAAAGGAGGACTAGAAGGTGCCCAGGAGGTTGCTCCTTCCTTTATTACACATGCATGTTTGCCTTACTATGCTCATAAATATTGGAGAATGTATACATGATCATTTGCAAGTTACAATTTTCAGATGTGCTCCTAAACATGAATCGATGTTGTATAATATGTTTACATTTGAAGTTATGTACATGGCCATTCCCACGACATATTGCAGGAAGGTTACCTTCATTTTCACCAAACAGCTGCTCTTATTATTCCCATTTGTATGAACCCTGTTTTGCAGCAGATATAACTTGTAGGCTAGATTTTTCTTAGCCATTTTCCTTTTGAAATAGCTTCATCAGTGTTGCACTGCACTAGTGGGGATCTATGACTGTGTATAACAAATACAAATTGTAGTGACTTTTAGATACAGCTTGGTAATCCAGAAACAATATATCCAAGCTGGGATTGAGGATTTGTGTTCCGGACCCAATTCTATTTCTTAATGGAAATGTTTGCTGTTTTGATTTTACATTTATAAAAATGATAAAAAGCGTGATGTTATTTTTATTGTTATTGTTACATTTTTTACAAGCCAAACAAGTCTTGACTGTGCAGTATTGTGTTGGGATCCAATGCATTGTGGATGGTGCAGTAAGCGTCTGTGATGTTTAAACTAACCGTTTGGAGCAGTGCTTAATGCATGCAAACCGAATTAAGTATTCTGCTTAAAATAAGCTCTGTATAAAACTCCGAAATATTTTAATGGGTACCTAAGGAATTGTCATGGTTTGAACACGAAAAGTTTTTTTGACTGACCTTTATGTATTATTACTCACTCCCTTTATGTTTTTAATCATTGCCGTTTAATTAGCATTAAGTAAAAGAAAAGAAACGTTCCCAAATCGAAATCAACCATACCAAAGATAACCCTAATATTGTGATTGAATAGGAAATTTAAGAGGATAGAGAATTTAAAATGTTTTATGAAAAATAAATGTTGTCTGGGTAACTAAATTTAATATTGAAATTCTAGAATTTTATAAAAATAATTAAATTACTAAAAAGTAAGAAAATTTCAAATTTTACTTAAAAAAGTCAAATGTGAATTTATTTTGTATTATTAAATTATGGGTTATATATATATATATTATTTTTTTTTAACTTGATTTTGATTGAGTGATGTATATGACTAATAAGAAGACATTACTTTTTGATTGATGTTAACTACAAACTTTTTAATGTTAATAAAAATTATTTTTAATTTAAATTATTAAAGATTAGTTGCTGTGGATCACTATTTCTCAATTTATTTTAAATTGGGTTTTCTATATATTATTTTTTTAGTTGATGTGAACTAAATTTTTTGAATTAGTTAGAAAAATTTTCCGTCACTAATATTTTTTTATTTTGCTAATACTCACTAGGGAATTTTTAGCCAACATTGATTGAAAAGTTTACAGAAAAACGACTGATTAGCAATATCATAAAAATAATCTTGATTAATGTCTGGTCTATATAACTGGTTGACATGACAGAACATATATAATCTTAATTCACATCAATAAAATTATTTTGAATTTTTTAACAAACTTTGATAAGGAAATAACAAATCAAAATCAAGCTATTTTTGAATTATTCAATTCAATTCCTTTTTTGCACTTGGCAGTAATTAAAATATTTTAAAATTTAAAATTTATTAAATTTAAATTGGATAATGTATTCAAATATCTAAAAATATAAAATTTCTTATTTAAACATAAAGTAAAACATTACAAGAAAATCATGAAATAAAAATCAATTTTTAGAAACCAAAATAATTAGTTACAATAATAACTAAATTAAAGAGAATTCTAGAA
>Ga0123341_1007156_pt1 | contig 10153 bp, 6 predicted proteins | sample Turbeapinknodule_FD_89959 | JGI IMG/M metagenome (GOLD analysis project Ga0123341, IMG submission 89959) | Root nodule microbial communities of legume samples collected from Mexico - Turtle bean Mexico pink nodule | ecosystem: Host-associated > Plants > Roots > Nodule | place: Mexico: Nepantla...
TTATAATATTAATAATATTAATAATATTAATAATATTAATAATATTTAATAATATTTAAATTATTAATAATAATAATGAGTATAATAAAAATCATAATATGTCAAAAGAACTTGTATAGTACCGTGATTAAAACTTTTTTGGTCACTCAATGAACTTGGCTTCAAGTACTTAAAGTTGATCCACAATTGTTCCATCCGGTAGATTGCTTACTTTTTTTAATAGATGTAAAATGTGTGAAAAAAATTTATAACTATCACATTCTTTTTAAACATCGAGTTTTATTAATCGACATAAGTATATACTTGTAATTTGTCTATTGAAGCTTGTAATTAACACCTGATCGCCATTAGTGGATTTATTTCATGTATGATTTGTAGCACATGAAAAGAAAATTCTCTCTTTAAATAGTTATTATTATCCCACTTTCGTGAAAAGCATATGAAACTAAGTTTACCCGAAAAAATCCTTTAATAAGAAGGTGGACATGAATACAAGAACAACAAATAGAACAACGATTTCACTTGAGTGTCATAACAAAAGTCTCACAAAAGAGTTTCACACATGCCCTCAATATATCTCTCATATTTGTGCTACAACACCACCATTATATTCAATCCCACTACAATCTTTCTTGCTCTCATTGCTCACTTTCTAATGTTGCTTACAAAGGATCTCACTTATGTACTTTTTCTAACACAATCCGTTTGCACTCTCTCATTCTCACACACACTCATAGGGAGATAAACATAAACAAAAAAAAAAGACAGATTCCATACAGATAAAAGGAATAATGGGCCCAATGATTGGCCTTTTTCCTTGCATTTTGGCCTTTCTTATGCAGCACTCCAACACTGATAAAAAGAGCCTTAGGAAGGCACACATATACTGCATAATATATACAACATTGCATGGGGAAGTAAAGTTAATTAGATGTAAGAATTTTTTTAACATGGTTGATACATATACATGATATGATTCAGGCAAAGCACAATATCCCACCCAACAAATCCTCCAACAAGCTTCCTTGATTCTCTCCCAATTAAAACCTTATATATATAAGTTATAGTTTTGATACAGTAATATCAATAATAACATATTATTAGCTTGAGACATTGCCAAGTGGCAAAAGTTAGAAGCGCGTGTCACATTCATCCCTCGTGGTTTAGTTTGCAAAAAGTAATGCCCCTCACAAGAGGTTGTATGGCAGATCCCCACCTCCCCATGTTACAACTTCCCTCAACTTGTCCCTACCTTCCCCACATTTTATAAAACCCCATAACCCTCCCTTCCTTCTCCTAATTCACTTCCTCATCACACCCTTCATTTCCTCTTATTGTGCCATTGTCATTGCCATTGCACCTTTACTAGTTTCTCTTCTTTGTTCTTCAGCACAACCCTTTTTCCAGTTTGAACTCATATCATAACAAGGCACCAAAATGTGCAGCTCTAAGGCCAAAGTGACTGTAGGCATAGAGGGTGTTGTTGCTGCTGCTACTACCACCAGTACTGTCATGCCTTCAGTGGCTAGAATCAATGGAAGGCCAGTCCTTCAACCAACTTGCAACCGTGTTCCAAACCTTGAAAGGAGGAATTCAATCAAGAAAGTGCAACCACCAAAGTCACTTTCTCCACCATCACCACCTCTTTCTAGCAAGACCTCATTGACACCCCCAGCGTCTCCAAAGTCAAAGTCCCCAAGGCTTCCTGCAGTGAAGAGAGGCAATGACAACAATGGACTGAACACCAGTTATGAAAAGATTGCCATCCCAAAAAGCTCCTCTAAAGCTCCAACTTTGGAGAGAAAGAAGTCCAAGAGCTTCAAGGAAGGGTCCTGTGCGCCAGCCTCTACAGAGGCTTCATTCAGCTACGCCTCCTCTTTGATCACTGACTCCCCAGGGAGCATAGCTGCTGTGAGGAGGGAACAGATGGCACTGCAGCAGGCGCAAAGGAAAATGAAGATTGCTCATTATGGAAGATCAAAGTCTGCTAAGTTTGAAAGAGTTGTTCCTCTTGATCCTTCAACCACTACTCTTACATCAAAGCCAACTGAAGAGGAGAAGAGATGCAGCTTTATCACAGCCAATTCTGGTAATTAGTAGTGAATATTTTAATTGCATATTTTTAATATTGTTCTTGATTAGAATTGGATTTTTATAAAAAAGTTTATATCAAATATTAACAAAAGTTACTGGGAAACAACTCTAATCATAGTTGAAAGGCATATTTAAGTTTTTTCTCCATATTTTAATGCAAATTCATACTACTGAATGAATGTGCTTTACCTTAAAAAGCAAATTTTTTTGCTTTATCTCAATGTTTGTTTTGATGAACAGATCCCATCTATATTGCTTATCACGACGAGGAATGGGGAGTTCCAGTTCATGATGACAAGTAAGCCACCACTTCTTTCTTTTTCTGCCTCAAACACATCAGTGTCACACCAAACACAAATATTCAGAAACTGTCAATGATGACTGACAAAATCACTATTCTCCATCCAGGATGTTATTTGAACTTTTAGTCTTAAGCGGTGCTCAAGTTGGATCTGATTGGACCTCAACCTTGAAGAAACGCCAAGATTTCAGGTTGAATTCTGTTAAAAGTCACTCATATTCATAATTTTATGAACTTTTTTGGGGTGGAGGAAACTAATATTTTTAAATTATGTACAGAGCTGCATTTTCAGACTTTGACGCAGAAACTGTGGCCAACTTGACTGATAAGCAAATGATGTCTATTAGTTCTGAATATGGCATTGACATAAGCAGAGTCCGAGGAGTTGTTGATAATGCTAACCAAATTTTAGAGGTAAGCAAACTCAAAAGCTGTACCCTTTTCATCTCTCTTTTTAACTTAGTCTCTCTTCTTTTCATCTCATGTCCCCCAAAATTGTAGTTTGAACTGGCTTAACTGAATATTCTATTATGAAACAACAGAATAGTTAAAGAGTATTAATGGTGAGGTGACTTCTTTAGCTACATCTTAATATTTTCTCTATAATGTACCTAATGACAAGAAATTTCCAATAGATTACAAGTTTTAATACTGGCCCCACCCTAGTTTATTAACACAATGCTTTCCCCATCAATCTTTTCATAAATTACAAAATTTTAGTTGATGTTAGTTAACACTAGCTGATAATTACTGTTTACTGTTCATTTAGCTGGTAATAATATCAATGCTGCATTAATTATATCTAGTTAACTATTTGTTAATATTTGCTTCTTTCAAATTGGGTGTTGCAGATTAAGAAAGACTTTGGATCATTTGACAAGTACATTTGGGGGTTTGTGAATCATAAACCCATCTCCACTCAATACAAGTTTGGCCATAAGATCCCAGTGAAGACCTCAAAATCAGAGAGCATAAGCAAAGACATGGTGAGGAGGGGCTACAGGTTCGTTGGTCCGACAGTGGTTCATTCATTCATGCAGGCAGCTGGCTTAACCAATGACCACTTAATTACATGCCACAGGCACTTGCAGTGCACCCTATTGGCAGCTCGCCCCCATACCATAGAGTCCTCCCAATAGAGCCAATTTCAACTGATGAGAAATAATGAAAAAGAGATTGACCCTGAAGAGCTCAAGACACAAATTAAGAGTTATTGTGTATGCTGAAGATCGTGCATATATAATAATGTGGCTAACAATAGTTTACTTTTCGGTTAATCTTGTGTATAATATTAGATAGGACAACAAGGTTTTCTGATTTGCGAGATGTTGTGAGAACTTTTAATGATAGTTTGGGTGTGCTTTTCTTTGCATAATTAATGGGAAAAAAGTGATTATAAGAAAGAAGAAAAAAGGTTTAGGATGGTGTTATTTAGTAGTGGGAGGAGGCTTAGGGAACAGTCACCATGTGCATGTGCAATTGGGAGGCAAGGGCATGTGTGGTGTCAGTTTGCTTTCTAGACCATGTGACCCATCAGACTTTGCATTATTTAGTTCCCTTTAACAGCCTGTGTGTGATACATGTAAGAGGGGAGTGTAGGACCACCCTCCCTTCCCTTTTTCTTCTCTTGCTTTGTTTATGGGGTTGTTATCTTTACTGTATTCTCTAACTTTTTGGCTTGGTTGATATAAATTATACCCCAATATATTTTGGAGTTGGTGTGGATGTTTTGAGTGGCCTTCAATACATTTCCCATGTGCTTCTGTACTATTTCATCACTAATATACTTTTCAAAACGTTAACCAAATAAGATAAGTATCTTACTATCTCCCCCATGTGCTCACTCACCTTCTATGTTCTTCTCTCCTCTTTTTGTTGCTTTCATTCTCTCCTATTTGGTAGTACTTCAGAGATAGTGAAACTCATTGCTACCACCATCACTGTAGCAGCATTTAACATGGTACACATGCATGTAAGAACTTGGCAAATGCATGAGAGTGTTATTATTAGTAGCGTGTTAATTAAGAGATTGGTCCTAACATCAAGGCTAGTATAATGGACAAAAGAGCATTGAATAAAGAATAAATGGCCAATTAATGTGAGGTAGTTGACAATACCAAAAACTGTAAAACAAGAAGAATCCACTAAAGTATTCAGCAAGTATCCCTTTATTGCAAGGTGTAAGCAACTTCTTGAACCATGCCAACGAACATTGTACCAACTAATTAATTTTCAGTAGTCAATAAGCGTAAATAAATGGATTACTATTATCTCTCTATCTTCATGACAGATACATTAAGAACAAATTAAGAAATATACTATTCATGCATTTCATCAATCCAAATGCAGATAGGTTTTGCCTCATTGTTTTCTAGGCCATGCGCTATGCTAGGATGATATGCAGATTCTGCATAAAATTATAGGCCCATGCCCTCAACATTCTCTGTATTTTTCAGAAGTGTTGCTGATCTTCATTGTTCTTTCTGCCCTTTTTCCAACTCCCAGGTGAAGTTATTGTAACAAAAAATCAAGCACTTTCAGCTTTGTATAGAGTTTCAGGCTACTTGGCTCCTGTGACAGTAAAAAAGAGTTCATACTAGATAATAGGCAAATGTTGTTGTGCATCAATAATCCATAAGGAGTATCAATAATTTAGAAAAATAACTCAAAGTAAATCCAATTTCATGAAGAAATTGGCATTAATATGTAAATCATTTTGCTTACAAAAAAATTGTAAATCATTTTTGTAGAAAAAGAATAGAGAGAGAGGAATAGGCAAAAAAAAAAGTGTAATAGGATAATTGATGTAAATGAAAGAAGAACACTCTAACTATTACCTAATTCTGTTAAATATGTTTTTCTCCATCGGTTAAATATGTTTTTCTCCATCTTATAATACCAAATAGATTGTTTTTAGTTCAAAATTTATTTCTCCTAAATATTTATAATAAAAAAATTATTGAAATAGATTTTATTCATACTTTCTTTACCTAATAAACGAATTTAATATGTGAATTATATTACAATATTATAACATTCTTTTCAATCATAAGTTAGCATGAAATATTTTAAGACTTTAATTTATATTAAAAATTATTTATAAAAAAATTGAGAAGAATTTATTTCAATAATTTTCTTAATATAAGTATTCAGAAGATTTAAAATTTGAACTAATAAAAAATTAATTTAATGTAAAAGTAAAACACAAAATTTTAGTGATTCTTTCTTTATTGTTAATACAAAAGATTACCTAATTTTACTAAAGATTAGGTTAAGATTTTCAATCTTGTAAACAAACAACTTCAATCTAATCCGTTTTTTAATGAGTAAATGCGTTTGACATTCGTAATTTGTATCAACTTTTTATTTCTTTCCTATAGCTAAAGATTCTATGGTTTAATCATTACACAATTAATATTTTATGTTTTAATCCTTACTAGTCTATTTTTGTGGGAGGCTTACATTGTTAGTAAACTAACAACAAAAACTAAAAGTTTGCTTATATAAACACCTAATCCAACGATATTTTGGTATAGGGAATAAAAGGAAAAAGCTACCACACTAGATAGAAACAAAAGGGTTAACTAAACCTATTCTACATGTCATTTTCTGTCACGATATATATGACGCACAATTTTACGTTGTTAACTACCTTTAAGAAAAAAATATTGTCAAAAGTCCTTTTCGCTATGAGAAATATATTACACATAAATATAATGTAAAATTTACAGTAATATATAAATATATAAAATCATTTCTTTTTTTCAGAAAAAAATAAAAGAAAATATTAGAACATTTAATGGATATACAAGGAAACTTGAGAGGAGAATAGTCATCCTAACCTACAAAACCATCACTTAATTTATACCTTAAATTATTATTTTAATATATTAAATGTAATAATATATTTAAAAAATTATTTTGATTTATTATATTTATAAACCTATTAAAACATTGTACTTGTCCACCTTTAAAATAATCCAATAAACTCAGTATTTTCATTATTAGGCTTATTAAAAATGAATTTAATAGTTTAGTACTCAATAACTCTTTAAGAGGAAGTGGAAAGAAGTTTTAAACTCTAAGTATAGATATGAGTTTGGGCAAACACACATCCTTATAAAACATCAATCTAGGTGGTGGAAAGATTTGCTAAAGGTGTGTAGCGATGAAGGTATGACATGATGGTTTCAAAAAGTAATCGGTGGAAAATTGGAGCTGGAGACAAAGCAAGATTCTGGGAAGACTCATGATTTAATAATAACAATCTAAAATCAATATCCCAGATTATATTTAATGTTGCTAGATCAAAGGTTAAAAGTGGGAGAGGTTGGAGAGTGGGTTGGTTCAGTATGGCATTGGAATTTAAGGTGGAGACGTAATGGCTTCAAATAGGAAAAGGCTTTACAGGGAGAAATGCTAACATCTTTGTATTGTATTAAGTTAAATAGGAATGAGAAGGAAAATTGGTGTGGGAGGGTGAGGATTTCTCAATCAAATTTGCATATGATTGTGTCTTAAATAGTACTTGTGACAACAATTGTGTGAATTTGCCCTTTAAGCAACTTTGGATGGCTAAAGCCTTCCCGAATGTTCTAACTGCAACTTGGAGGACCTTACTGAATAGATTGCCAACAAGAGAGAATTTATCTAGGAGGGGTGTTCTGGTAAACACTTTATCGTGTGCCCTATGTCAAGACTGGGCAGATTCATCCCAACATCTATTCTTGGAATGTAAGTATGCACATATGGTATGGAGCAATTGTTATAGGTCGATTGGAATCCTTTTTGTTCAACACAAAGACCTAAGAAGTCACTTTGAGAGCTTCTTTTTAGACCATGTCAACTCTAAACAAAATCTTGTATGGAAAGGAGTATGGGCGACCATAGTTTGGAGCATATGGGAACAAAGAAATAGAATAGTATTTAAGTAGGGTAAAGTTGGTGTCGAGGAAATCTTTCATTTGGCGCAACTCAAAACTTGGTTATGTCTAAAGTATAGGATGAAGTCCTTTATGTCTCCCTCCCAGATTGGATTTTAAACCCAATATTGTGTATTAAAAGTTGTTCTTAAAGGGGAAGAAGTGCGGGGGTGAGCAATAGAGACTAATATGAACTAGAGTAGGGGAGTAAAATCAATCGGTTATACAATTGTTATACCAAAGGGTTGTAGTTCTTGAAACAACTTGTGAATACTTTTTTACATGGTATTGGTAATCGAGAAATAAGGTAAAGGTGGAACAGAGTGATTGTTGGGTATTTACATGATTTTCATTTACGGTGCATTGTCATGAGGCTTTTTTCATGTGTTGGTTGCGTTGTTGGGTTGGATTTAACTATGTGGGGGTAGGGTCAACTATGTTGGCATGCAATGTTCTTTTAGTGTTGAGAAGCCATATTGAAGATCTACCCTTTTAATGTTGATGCAATAGTATGCAATAAAGAGGGAGTGAAGGAACATTTTGTAGGAGACAAGGAGTGTTGGAGTGCATGACTCGTAGGTGAGAAGTTAGAAAGAAAAAACATCCTTTAGGCTTCTATGTGGAAGGATGAGGATGTTCTTGAGGAAGGAAGAATGTCCACATGCTGCAAGATCTGTGTTGTTGTCATGTAACTTCTGTGAAGGCTAGTGAGCATCAATATAGTTTGGTGTTGGTATGTGGTAAGTGAACTTTATGTGAAGGTATGTATGAAGAACAAATTGTTGTTAGCAGTTATGCCATAATATCACCCACGGGCAAATCTAGTTTGCTGCACAATTTTGTAAAGGAATTATGCATAATTATGCAGTGTGGCACAGTAGTTTCTATAATGTTGTGCTACCTAGCCTGGTTGTTAATAGGGAAACATAGGTATGGGTGTCATGGAATTTTTTTAGGGACATATTTGGGTTTGTTTCGTTATGTTGTGTAAGGATTATGGCACAGTAGTAGATGCAGAGTTGTTTGAAACATGTACTTCCATAGATTTTGAGTTTCTTAGACCTTCTTGGTTGATCAAGATCATTTCAACCTTCAAAGTGGTTGTGTTTCAAATAATACTTGGAATTTTAATCAAGAATGATTGCGTGTTCAAATAATATTTGGGTTCTTTTATCCGAGAGTGACTAAGATCCAAATAATACTCAATTGTATCTTTGCAGCGTGTTAATTTGCTTAATGAAACTTGACCAAGCTAGTAAAAAAAAATAAGATTTTGACAGGTCATGTATGAGTTCAAAGTTACGTTTGACCATACTCTATCGATGCATTATTGTGAAAAATCTATCAAAAATTTTAATACACAATTCAACCCTCGATTATGGAAGGAAACATCAATATCTTTAAATTCAAATTACAAAATATTTGTTATTTTCTTTAAGAGTTTATGGGTGGTCACAAAGGTAAGTAAAAGGTATACCAGCACACAATCCCCACTCTTGAACGTCTAATTGAAGACACTGCCAAAATACCAACCATCACATGCCCCCAGTTTGAAACTTAAGTGATTAGACTACCAAATAAATTAGTAAAATGTCTACTACCACACAATCCTTCAATCTCAAACCTAAATAAAGAGTCTCTCAAGTATATTAACAAAATATCATGCACCACACAATCTTTTAATCTTGAATGTCATCTTTTAATCTTGAATGCCATTCAAGAGACTCTCAGATAAGATCAATTAGAAAAATACATATCATCTTCCTCTCACAAGCAAAATGTTTATCACCACAATACTATAATCACTTAAAAAAGTACTTATAACAGCCATTATGAAAGACTCTTGTACTTAATCACACATACGTGTATGAAGACTTCCCAACGTATATCGTATTCATAACTCAAAATGTAATGATTACTTTAGGCACATATTTAAAACAATATTCTATTAATCAATCAATAGAATCTTATGACTAAGTCATGCACTTAATGTCTTGTCCCAACTTGCATTAGAATTATTATTCTAACGACTTTAATTAAATAAGACTATCCAGTAAACAAATTACCCATATTATTTTCATATAAATTAAGATACAGATAATGTAAGTAACTTGGTCAAAATGAATTTATCTTTATGAACTAACAGAATTAACGTTTTCCATTAAAAAACACAACTTCTATTCAATAAATGATGTTTCCACAATTCATGAATTCCCAATCTTCGTGCTCAAGCAATGGCCAATTTTATAGCAACTACAACACAAGTTTGTATATTAAACCATATAGTGCATCGAAACTCAAAAAGAACATGAGAAGAACTTGTTTAGTTATTTTTCTATTTTTTTCATGTTGCTTTGAATGTGCTGCTGAATGATTTGACGAAGGCAATATTATATCAGTAATATTATAATGATAATTTTTAAAGATAGTGTTCAAAGTTTCTTCAAAAGCATTGTCCATGAATTGCGCTGCGCCGTAGCAAGAATTTAGTAAACGTTTCAACTATGAGCAAATTGCCATAGCTAATAATATTATGTCGTTCCATGTTTAGTTAATTATTTATGATTGGCTCTAAATTATGTTAGATAATTTATTAGAATTAAAAATTAGTTGGATTGTGGAGTATTAGTCTCACCGTGACGAGAATTAAAAATGTCTACTAAAGAGAGTACTATAATAGTATTAAAATTAGTTGGATCGTCCAGCTTTTATTATAGTTGCATTATAAGAAATTATTAAATACAAATTAATTTTAAAAAATAAGAGTAATTATTTATTATATTGATTAAGTTAAATATTATTTTATAAATAAAAAAATATTGATATTTAAAGTGAA
>Ga0123341_1007157_pt1 | contig 10152 bp, 8 predicted proteins | sample Turbeapinknodule_FD_89959 | JGI IMG/M metagenome (GOLD analysis project Ga0123341, IMG submission 89959) | Root nodule microbial communities of legume samples collected from Mexico - Turtle bean Mexico pink nodule | ecosystem: Host-associated > Plants > Roots > Nodule | place: Mexico: Nepantla...
CATGCTAATTCGCAAATTAAATAAATTAAATTTATTAAAAAAAAGGTAAAGTATTAAAGAAGATATTTGTATTGTTTAAATCAAGGACGATTAAGCATTTCCAATAAATGACCAATCCGTTTTACTAATACGATCTAAAAAATTGATTTGATTAATAACTTATAATCAAGGATTACATTATTATTTTACTTATAATCAATCGTATCTAATTTCAAAGACTATATATTACATTAATTTTATATAAATCAATTTATTAAGTTATCACAATTTCAAACATTAGTGTTTTACTAGACTATTTCAAAAGATTTGATGGAATAGTGTACTTATATTTCATATCTTGATGTACTTTAAACATCTTCAATGTAAAAAGCATAACAGTCTCAGAAATTAATTTAAAAAAGGGTGAGGCATTCAGGTATAATAAATTGTCAAAAGAGTGTTCATACAACTAAAACCACTCATAAACTCAATACGTAGAATGTTGCAATGAAATTTATTAGTTTTTATTGGAAAATAACATTTAATGAAAATATCATAGGTCAAATACATTTCAATCAACTAATTTGTTTATAAATATTATATGCTTAATCCTATTTTTTGTTCAATACATTTTTCAAATAGAGAAAAGAGTATAATATAAATATTAAATTTTCTTCATTCTTATTAGACCTTTCATCATAAATGACATAATTTAATAAAATAAGCCAAACCTAGCTTTAGTTGAAAGTAAAGAAGACAGATGAAATATATAAAAAAAAATGAAGATGGGCAAAAGTAAAATAAAGGATATACAAGTTTTTAAAACGAAGGTAAGCAACTGACACATAATGAAAAATGGATGCTATATCATTAGTCACATGTTTCCCAATATTAAATCTATCATCCAAATGATAAAGAAATAAAAAACTGAATACAGAGTAATGTTTGGTAGACAGACTCTAAAAATACTTCATTCCTATAAAAATAATCTAGAATGTTACCACTGACTTATTGAAAAGTGGAGGTTAAAACATTTAAAAATTTACATGTTTTGGAATATTAAATTTATCATCCAAAATGTTAAAGAAATAAACATTTAAAAAGACATTCAGTGGACAGACTACAAAAAGATATCATCATACCTTTATACAGACATTAATCTAGAATGTTACCACTAACTTCATGAAAAATGGAGGTTATATTATTTCATAACTCACCTGTTTTCGTATATTAAATTTATCATATAGAATGTTAAAGAAATGTATATTAAATTTATGATATAGAATGATAAAGAAATAAGATGATAAATTAATATAAATAAATAAATACAAACTTAAGTTTGGAGGACAGGCTAAAAAAAACTTCATAACTATGAAAACAATATGCCACCTATGATTCCACATTTTTTAAAAACTAGTTTGCTTTTAAACCAACTTCTTAAATTGAATTTAAGATCTATAACCTATACAATAATATAATATCACAATTGTAGAGGCAACACTCATATCTTGTCTCCAAAATTTTCAAGTATTTTTCCTCAAGATTGAGATTATAAAGTACATTAGAATCATGTTTTAATAATACACAAAAAATCTCACCAACTAAGTATGAAACCAATTTCAAATCAACTTCACATTTACTATTTATCCTTCATTTTTTTATTTATTACAAGTGTGTATAAGTTATCCTTCCTATTCAAACGAAATTATGAAAAAGAGACTCAAAATAATTTATTAAAAACGTATTTAAGAAAATAGCCCCTAGATCAGCATCTATTTATTAAATTTTGATTACATCAAACTTGCTAAAAAATTAATTATAAAACTTCCTAAAAGGACAAAAAATAACTTATACTACTTAAATTTTAAGAAAGTAAATTAGACATACAACAATAAACTAAAGAGTTTGTAGTCCCTAAAGAGCTTGTAATCACTAAACTAGTTTCAAATCTCTTGCAAAACATTCCCCAAATCAATATTTGTTCATGCGAGAAGAACACAATTGTGTAGATTCAATTTGGAGTAGATTAAATAGAAAAGGTGTAAAAAGACAAACTAAGAAGAACATGCATTTACCAAAAAAAGAAGAACAACTTTTTTTTTCATCCATTAAATTTCTCAAGTACTGGTTGCCACAGTTAAAATTGAATGAAAAAGTAAGAAAGATATGATCCAAGGCAACAATGAGTAGATGTATTATGATATCATACATTTGAAATCCAAATAATCGAAAAGGCTTACCTCAACATGGGATGAGAGAAATGGTAAGATAACCCTGGATTCGTTCCCAAGCAGCAGCAACAGAATGCATTTGGGTTGTCTGCAATTATTTTCCATCTGCACTAAATCTAAACTAGGAAAACTAATATATTTCTACCATCCTCATTATCCACAATTAATTAATTATTAATACTAATACTAACAAGCAATAAACTTTCAGCGTCTGCGTCAGCGTTGTGTACCCAACACTTTATTCACCAAGTTTCAATCTATATGTGATCCTCCTTCACCATGTACTATATGTTACCAAGTCCAAACCATCTAATCAATCGATAAACGATTCCGACAAACACATCTAATCGAGCAATTGCAACTAAAATTTCTCCGAAGGATCAAAGAAGAAAGGATCATTATAATCCCACAAACTGCCACTGTAATCAGCCTCACTCGCCAACGGCCACACAGAAGAAGAAGATCCAAGCCCCACTGTCCCCACCAACGACAGATCCGGATCCACCGAAGCCTCCATATTTACCTGAGAAGATTCACCCGAACCCACAGCGGAATCCACTCCATCGACAACGCTGTTCTGATGTTGCTGATGCTTCGATGAATCGCTATGTTGAGCATGCACACGGTTATTATCCTGGTGACCATGCCTTTGGTACGAGGTTGATCTACTGGAACTATCAGCAGTAGTATTATTCCCACCTAAACTCACATCAGATTCCGAATTTTGATATGATGTTGATAGAGCATGCGACACTTGCACCACTTCCTCAGGACGACGATGATGATGATGATGAACATGCACTGTATTATTACTATTGTCATTAGGGCACATCACCTGATGGGTGTAATTGAAAGTGGTGGCATACACGCCGGCGCAAGGGTAGGGCAGGGCGGCGGCGTGGAAGGGAAAATTGAAAGCGAAGCCTGTGGGGCGGGGAAGCAAGGGTCTTAGGGTTTGAGTGGAAGAGGTGGTACGGGATGAGGAAGAGTGAGGAGAGGAACCGGAGGGTTCGAGATTGAGCTGGGCCCGGGAACCATAGAGGATGAGGGCGGCGCGGTCGTAGGCTCTGGCGGCGTCTTCAGCGGTGGCGAAGGTGCCTAGCCACTTGCGCGTGCGCTTACGTGGCTCGCGGATCTCGGCGACCCATTTGCCCCAGCTTCGTTGTCTAACGCCGCGGTACCTAAATTTGTTGTTGTCAGGGCCACCTTTGCCTTTGCATTTACGAGTACTTTTGTTGTTGGTGGTGTCATTGGTGCTGTTGGAAGTGTTAGATGTTTGGCTGGGAGTGGAGGGCGTGGCGGTGGTGGCGGTGGGTTTGGTTTCTTGGGGTTGAGGTTGGAGAGAGGCCATTGGTTGGGCCCAGTTTTTAATCTGAGGGGAAAGATGGAGACCCTTGGGTACCTCGTTCAGCGTTGATGTTGATTAGTCCAAAGAGGAGGCTCTGCTGAAAGGGTTGGATGTCATCCCTGTCAATGGTGGAATAGGGCGGTGTAACATGCAATTTATATAGGGAGAGAGAAAAAGTAACCCATTCATCTCTCTGCATCGAATAAAGACACACTGCCTCGGAATCGCTTCTTTCTTTTCTTCGTTTTTTCCCTTTTAGTCAAGTTCTCTTTTCACACTTCTGCAACTTCACCACTCTCATGCTGTTTACTGTTTACCAAAAAAATTATTACCGCTACTTTCCCAGGCACTTAAACTCATTACTCCACTGCCACCTCTTGTGCCAAATTTTGACTACTACTAACGTTACACAACTTTAATTACACTTCAAATTAAGGGCCATCTTGCTAATTATCTATTATCTATATATAATAAAGGATTAGGGTACTGTTAGTTAAAACAAGGGCAAGCAGATTAATAAACGTAGCAGAGTGGTAATAAATTAATTAATGGGTAGATATTCATCTGAAGTATTTTTATGGTAACACTTGGCACTTGCATTCCTACCACCCTTATTTTGGCCACACAATAACTTGCATGGAAGTTGTGGTAAATGTTACTAATGTCGGAAGTAATTATTCTTGAAAACTAGAAAGATGGTTAAGTGTCTGCTAAGTAGACACATATATAAGTACAGTTCCTTCATTGAACTGGCATGACTATATATGTTTCGAAGGTTTTTGTCCTACAAAAATAACTGTTCTTTTTTGGCTCATTTACCATGGTGAACTTCCAACTAATACTGAACGCCACAAAAGACATTTATCCTATACCTATAGTTTCTCTTCCAACTTGTATGCACAGACCATTCACGATTTCCGTTCTATTTTTTTTGTGTACTTTGCACTAGAGCTTTTCATATTTGGGAATGACTGGATTTTTTCTATTTTTGGCAATAACAAGTAAATGATGTAATCTGAAAAGAAATCATTGTAGACACTGGTAGAAAGAAAAATGGGAGATAGCTACTTCAAAGAAGGGAATATCACCGTGGAGGAAGGAATTCTATGAAAATTCCTATATACATATTATTTCTTAAACTTTTCGATTAACTTATGAGACTATGACATGTGAAAATTTTTTAGTAAGTGGAGAAGGGTTAACGAAATGTTCATATCAAGAAAAGAGGATAGAAAGTGATCTAGATTTAGGTTTGTTTTTTTCTTTACTAAAGAATGAAGGAGAACTCGAACAAGGTGTGTAGGGGAATGATATAGTGTTGTTAGCTAGAACAAACGAAACAAAAGTTAAACGAGTAATTAAAGATATAATAAGTGAATAGTCAAAATGTTTCAATCGATTGTAGCATGGTCGAGGGAGGATAACTAATATTTTCAAAAAGACTAGAATATCCAATATTTTCAAAAAGATGATAGATGATACTAACATTATTTTTTTATCAGTAAAAAATAAATTAAATAAAATTAAATGAACAATTTTAAGAATGTTTTAACTTTATTAAATGGAACACTACTTAATGTATATATGTTAAAGTGGGAGTTGTGAAAATTTGGAAAAGGGTGAAATTATCATTCAAATATAAAAAATATGAAAATCATCAATCATGTCACTATCATTAATGGAAAAACATCATTTTATTATGATTATTATAATTCATTTTTCATAATAAGTAGTCTAGTATTTTCGTAATAAATTACAAACTAATTATAATGGTTAAAACAAAAATGACATATATGGGTTCTTAGGAATGAGGTAGTCTTTAGACAAGGGGTAGTTGTTGACGATAAAATTCTGCAAATGGCTTAACTAAAGACTTGGTTATGAATGAAGAGTAAATATACAACTTTCACTTTCTCCTTCTCGGATTGGTCACTTAACACAATCATATGTCTCAAATATTTTTGTTAGAGTGAATTGCGGTTTAGAATTTTTGATTTTCCTTTACTTATATAATCGTTTATGTGTTAGTTTATCTGTTGGGGAAGGTATTCTGTTGTTGTATGTTTTTGCAGATGAGCAACAAAATTCTAGACTTTGATTTATAAAGTAGTCCAATGGAACTAGATGTATAAACCAACAAAGAAAATTAAAAGAGGATAAATGAGGATCAAATTTATCATATTTGAGAAGATTTTTTTGATATTTTGCTTCTCCATGTCATAAACATGTATGCGTCTTGTAAGTTTTTTGACATTATGGATGAAAGAGGGTGCAATATTATTTGTGTATATTTGTGTATAGGTTATGATTCTCATTCTTCTTTTCAGTTGTGTTTTTAAGCTTCTTTAGGACAACTTTTTTTATTGAGGTTTGTCCCCTCTCTTTGTCATTATAGGAGTGTGTAGTGTAAGCACATTTTGTTAAATGTATAGAGGAAAGTCAGTATTCTTCATGAATGGTGGCTTAATAACTTCTCTTTTATAAAAATTGTAGTATTCTTAAAATATTTCTTTATTATTTCCTAATAAAAAAATTAAATGGTAAAATACAAGAATTATTAATTATTTTTTTTTTCAAATTAAAGATCAAATAATTAAAGAACTTATCGTCAAGGATAAAAAAAACTACATTAATTACATTTCATCTTTACCACACTTTAAATTTTATCCTAATAAGTGTTTTGTTAAAAATCAGGCTACAAAGGAGATTCTTCTCCAAGGAAACATACGTGATGACTTATATGTTTTTCCCTCATTACAACTCTTTGCCACCCTCAATTAATAATACTTCTCACAATTCGATTATGACTCCGTATGAATTGTGGCATAAAAGACTTGTTCATGCTTCATTTAGAACAGTGCAAAGTGTTATGCGAATGAACAATATACTATGCAATACAAATTCTTCTTTCTGTGATTCGTGTGTTATTACTAAAATTCATCAATTGCCTTTTTTACTTTCACACACTCTCTATACTGCTCCTCTTCGATTAGTTTTTGTAGATATATGGGGTCACTCACACATAACTGCTAGTGATGGATCCATGTATTACATCACCTTTCTTGAAGCGTTTTCTAGGTACACTTGGTTGTATCTCATAACTTCTAAATCTCAAGCCATTACTATTTTTTTTGCATTTTAAATTACTTGCTGAAAAACAAACTGGTTTTCTCATTAAATGTCTTTAAACTGATAATGATAAAGAGTTTATTTCTTTAGTGAAAATCTTGCATGATCATGGTATTACTCATAGATTTACCTGTCCACACACTCCCGAACAAAATGGATCTATCAAACACAAACACGGTCATGACACAAGTTTGGCCCTTCTTACTACTGCATCTCTTCCTCTTAAATTTTGGGATGAGGCATTTGTCTCTGTTGTTCATATTATTAATCTTTTACCTACTTCTGTTTTAGATAATGTTAGTCCTCATGATAAGTTGTTTTCCTATAAATATAATTATAACTTTCTTTGTATATTTGGGTGTGCATGCTATACTCTTTTGAGACCTTACAATCAACATAAGTTTGATTTTAAGTTGTCTTTGTGCTTATTTCTAGGTTATAACAATAACAATACACACAAAGGATATGTTTGCCTAACTCCTTCGGGAAAGACTATTATCTCAAGACATGTGATTTTCATTGAATATTTGTTTCCTTTTTTCCATGCATAATAATCCTTTCATTCTTCATAATGATAGTAATACTACTGCTTCTTCCTCTTCTTCTTTACCTATAACTGTGGTTTCTATTTCTAATTGTTCTTCTCCTATAACTACAAATAATACATCATCACCTTTATCTACTGTTGATAATCATTGTCAGATTACTTCTCCTATTCATGTTACCAATTTTCTTCCCATGATAACTCGTGCTAAGGCAGATATATCTAAACCCAAAGTTCTCCATACTTTTGTGACTAATGATTATTTTGAACCGTCAATTTACAAACAAGCTATGACTCATCCTCAATGGCTTAATGCAATGCAATTTGAATATCATGCTCTTGTTCAAAACAACACATGGACTCTTACTTCATTGCCTGCTGGTGCAAATTTAGTTGGTTGTAAATGGGTTTTTAAAATGAACCATAACTCTGATGGGTCTCTTCAACGCTACAAAGCAAGGCTTGTCGCCAAAAGTTTTCAACAATTTGAAGGTTATGACTTTACTGATGCTTTTAGCCCTGTCATCAAGCCTACCACTATCCGCCTAGTCCTAACTATTGCGTTGACTTCACGGTGGCCAATTCATCAAATTGATATCAACAATGCTTTCCTCCATGGTGAGTTATCATCTCTTGTCTACATGCAACAACCACCAGGATTCTCTACTGACTCTACTCTTGTTTACCAATTGAATAAAGCCATATATGGTCTCAAACAAGCACCTCATGCCTGTTTTCAAAAGTTGTTACAAATCTTCTTCATTTGGGCTTCATTGCTGCCAAGAGTGACATTTCTCTCTTCACAAGGTTTACAAAAAATAACACTATTTTTATACTAATTTATGTTGACGATATCTTAGTTACTGGTACTTCTTGGGTCTTAGTGTAGGATTTCATCAAACAGTTAGGCTCATATTTTGCACTAAAGGATCTTGGACCGCTGCATTACTTCTTAGGAATCAAAGTTTCTTGGCTTAAAGACAATTCTATTCACCTATCTCAAGCTAAATATATTAAAGACCTTCTACGTCGCACAAACATGGTTAACTCTAAGTCTCAACCTTCTCTAATGCTTTCTTCTCTGCGACTTACTGCTAATGAGTCTGTCTTCTTCAATGATCTAACTTTATATCAATCCATTGTTGGTGCCTTGCAATATGCTACTATTACCAGACCTGAAATCTCCTTTTCAATTAAGCGGGTTTGTCAGTACATGCATAAGCCACATATTCATCACTGGAAAGCTATGAAACGTATTATGCGATACTTGGCTGGTATTTCCACTCACGATCTTCTCTTAACTCCTTCACCAACCTACTCTATGACTGGTTTCAGTGATTCCGACTAGGCCACTGACTTGGATGTTGCAAGTCTACCATGGGATATTGCATCTTTGTTGGTCACAATCTTGTGTGTTGGTCCTTAAAGAAACAAAAAGTTGTCTCCAGAAGCAGTACTGAGGCTGAGTATAGAAGTGTTGCAGCTGCTCTTGCTGATATTATCTCGATTCAATCACTGATGACCGAACTACGCATCACTTCTTCTAATCCAACAATCCATTCTGATAATCTCGGCGTCGTTCATATTGCTGCCAATCCTGTCTTGCATTCACACTCTAAACAATTTGAGCTAGACTTGCATTTCGTTTGTGATCATGTTCAGAATAAACCGTTGTTGTTAGTTCATCTTCCATCTCAGTTTTAAATTGTCGATGTTCTAATGAAACCCTTGTCTGGGACAATGTTTTAAAAATTTAAAGATAAACTTCGGATAGTTGATAAGTCCCTCATAAATCTATTAAAGAGTGTTAGATATACTATTGATAGTGGAATTACATAGTTTCTTCACATAGGTTTTTTCTTTTATAAATACATGTTTTGATCCTATGTAAAACACTGAATAAAGAATAATATTTCTTTACCCTTTCTCACTCAATCCTCGGAAATACACATACATTTATTAACATGGTGTCATTAATTAAAACATAGACTATTATACACTAACATATATTATAACTCTAAAAAACTCATCCAATTTAAAAATAATGAAATGGAAGAACATTTATGTTTGCATGTGAGAATGTCAGGTAGTTGAACCCTCCTTTGGGACTCATTTTGAACCCAATTCTAGCCATTAGAAGTATCCACCATGACTTCTTATTCCTAACATCCTCAAATTAAATAACACTAAAATATTAAACATTAGAAAAGATACATGTGAGCACCATAGTTTAGGGTTAGACACTTTCTGCCTCAGGAAGACAGAGTGAATGAGACAATTCCCTATCTTGCACAAGTAAACACTTTTTGCTTCTGTCTCATTTTGTTTTTATGCTGTGCACCACCCATTCTAGAACTCTTTTTAATTTTTTAAATATAAATAATTTCTTTGTTCAAAATGAGTTAATTTTAAAATTTAATTTTGACTATTTAAAATTACTATGGTCCATTTAACTTGATAACATATATCTCATAAGATTATCTCCTCATTTTTTCTCATACAGTGTTTTTTTTTTCTAATAGAAGTTGTCTATGGTGGATACGGGTTATTGCTTTCTTTATAATTTTTATGTGCAAATCTTTCTGATAAAAATTTCTGATTAAAAAAATCAAATTATTCTTTTATTGTCTTTAGTTTTTGCCTAACATTTGTTATGTTATTATATTTGTTATCGTCGTTGTCATCTTTCTTAACGTTGTATCATTGTACCATCTGTTATGTCATTTTTATTATCGTTGTCATCTTTTTCATGTGTTTTGTGAATGGATAAAAAAAAATGTTTTGAATTATGTAGAAGACACAATTCAAAATTTTCTTTAAAAAAAAATTAAATTATGTAATATGAAAACTTATTTTTTATGAAAAAATAATAATTTTTAAATGGTATAATCTAAAAAATAAAAGAAGTTTGTAAATTATAC
>Ga0123341_1007158_pt1 | contig 10152 bp, 8 predicted proteins | sample Turbeapinknodule_FD_89959 | JGI IMG/M metagenome (GOLD analysis project Ga0123341, IMG submission 89959) | Root nodule microbial communities of legume samples collected from Mexico - Turtle bean Mexico pink nodule | ecosystem: Host-associated > Plants > Roots > Nodule | place: Mexico: Nepantla...
AATATTAATAATATTAATAATATAAATATAATATTAATAATATGAATATAATTTATTTTATTATTAATAATTTTATTAATATGTATAAATTATATTAATATGTATAAGTATAATAAAAATGATAATATGACCAAAAAACTTGTCTGGTCTAGTGGTCAATGCTTTCCCTGGTCAATGGAAATATTTGGATTCGAATCTTGGCTGCTGCAGTTTACCTAATAATAATATTTGACGTCTTCGAGATGTTGATCTTGTGTTTGATCATATATTTTATTTAGAGAGTAATTTGTGGTTTTAGTCATGTTGTACGTTTTTTCTTTACCTTAATTTGATCATTTGTTAAATTAGAAAGTGTTTCTGGAGCACTTTGTAGTTTTTAGTTATATTTTAATAGTTATTTTAATTAATTAAAATCGCTTAAAATATGTTGTCTATTTGATTCTATTTTGACCGATTAAAATAATTTAATTAATTAATATTATGTAAGTCTCGAGTTTTTTTGTTCGTTTTATTTTAATAGATTAAATCCAATTAAACAAATTAAAATCATTAGAGCTTAATTATAAATTATTTTTTAATTATGGTATAAATATTTTGATATATATATCTTTTTGTTGGTTATTAATTCTGATTTTATTACCTTTAAACTATTTTACTGTTATTATTGCATTAATGGTCAGTTTACAGGCCTGTTAATATTCCTATTTTATAGCTTCCAGTAATTTTAATTTTATTATATATATATATATATATATTATTGAAGTAAATCAAAATGAATAAGATCAGTTTAGTAGTTGTGCAATTACCTTCAATCAGTTTCTACAATCTTTTGCCTTCTCTTATTTCCTTCAATTAGTTTCCACGTATCAAGAGCTAGTCTGTTATCATGAACTCTACCCAATTATCAGTCATTATCCTTGATGGAAAAAATTACAATCGGTGGTGTGTGCAAATGAGAGTTTTGTTTGATTATCATGAGCTATGGGATGTCGTTGAGAGTGGAGTGTCTGCATTAGCAGCTAATGCAACTGATCTTATTAAACGAGTAGCACATCGTTATCAGGAGAAGAAAATACAATAAGGCTTTGTATCTCATCCATCAAGGGATGAATGACGAGACGTTTGAACAAATAGAAGGAGCTACAACTACAAGTGAGACTTGGACCATTTTGTCAACCAATTATAAAGGTGATGACAAGATAAAGAGGGTGTGTCTTCAAACTCTAAGACGCCAATATGAACTGCTGCAGATGGAAACCACAGAGACTGTTGATGTGTATATAAATAAAGATCTTGCCTTGACAAATCAGATGAAGACCAATGGTGAAACACATTCGGAGCAGGCAAAGGTGGAGAAGATTTTGAGATCTTTAACACCCAGATTAGGCCAATGACATTTCAAAAATGACAGTAAGGTTATTGTCTGTTCCCTACGAGCGTATGAGCAGCAGATGAATGACAATAATATTTAAAAACCAATTGAACAGGATTTACAAGCACAAACCTCAATTGGTAGCTCCTATCATAAACACGGTAGTTCACGAGGCAGAGGACAGGGACATGGTGGTAGCTATTCCAACAAAGGTCGTGGTGGTCAGAATCATGGAGGCGATGAGCAAAACAACATTGGTTCCAATCACATTCCAAGTTCAAATAACTCTTGGCGCGGAGAATGTGGTCGCAGAGGATGAGAAGACATTTATAATAAATCAAATGTGGAGTGTTATAACTGCCATAAACACGACCATTATGCAAATGAGTACAAATCAAAAGGTGATAATCATGTTGCCAATTATGCTAAAAAAGATAGTAATCACGAACAAGATGAAGAGGATCATGCAGTACTGATGGCAGCCACATCAAATGAAACTCCAAACAATCAGACTTGGTATTTTGATACAGGTTGCACGAATCATATGTGTGGTCAGAAAGAGTTGTTTGTAGATTTGGATGACTCATTTCGCAAAAAAGTGAAATTCGGTGATGGTAGGTTCGTTCCGGTGACTGGAAAATGGTGAATTCTTATCACATATAAGAATGGTGATCATAGGTACATCTATGATGTTTTCTATGTACCTGATATTAAAAGTAATATGTTGAGTATGGGACAACTGGTTCAAAAGGGTTACGTTATGCACACAGTTGAAAATAAATTCTCAATTTTTGATAAAAAAAAGGTAATTTGATTCTTAAAACCTTTTTATCAAAAAACCGCATGTTTCCAGTAAATATTCATATGGGTGATTTCAAGTGCTTGAATGCAATAATGAATAATGAATCGTGGTTATGACATTTACGCTTTAGGCACTTAAATTTTCAGAGTTTGGAAAATCTCTCCAAACGAAATTTAGTGAATGGTTTACCCCATATTCATCACATGATCAATTGTGTGAGACTTGCATTTTTGGAAAGAATCACATGATACCATTTATTAAGGAGCCTTGGCATGCAAAATTTCCTTTGGAGCTTGTTCATACAAATGTTTGTGGCCCGATGAACATATCATCAATTGGAGGTAATAAATATTTTTTTAACCTTTATTGATGATTTCTCAAGGAAAATCTAGATTTATCTATTGAAAAGTAAGGATGAGGTATTCCACTACTTTAAAATATTTAAAGCATATGTTGAAAGACAGAGTGGCAGACAAATTAAGATGGTGTGTAGTGATGGAGGGGATAAGTACAAGTCTAATGAGTTCAAGAGGCACTGTGAAGAACTTGGGTTGCAGCATAACATAATTTGTCCCTACACACCTCAACACAACGGAGTTGCCGAGAGAGAGAATAAAACAATCATGGACATGGCGAGGAGCATGCTTAAAGTGAAAGGTATGCCAAATTATTTTTGAGTTGAGGTCGTAACATGTGCGGTATATTTGATAAACAGATCACCCACTCAGAGTGTTCCTAACATAACTCCGATTGAGGCGTGGAGTGGATTCAAACATAATGTGCAACACTTGAAGGTATTTGGGTAAATTACTTATGCTCATGTCTCCAAGGCAACAAGATCGAAGTTGGATGATAAGGCAGTGAAGAGCATTTTCATTGGATATAAGCATGGGGAATACAAACTGTACAATCCAATGACAAAGAAGGTCATTGTTAGTCGTGATGTTACATTTGTCGAAGATGAGGAATGACAATGGAATGCAACAACTGAAATGGATTCGAAAAAATGATATATTTACGTTTTGAACGATGATGTGGAAGATGGAGTCATTCTTGAAGCACCTACAGTTCAACCTGCAGCTGTAATTCAACTTGAAGTTGCAACTCCAATTGCAACTATGATGGAGCGACCAAGAAGGCAGCAGCGACAACCTGTACACCTTCAAGATTGCGAAGTAAATCTTGATGATGAAGTTGATGAGAATGGAGATTTGGTTCACTTTGCTTTTCTTGCAGATTCAGAATCCGTGAGACTTGCAGATGCCATTCAACACCCGAAATGGCAAGAGGCTATGAATGAAGAATTGATGGCGATTGAGAAAAACAATATCATGACTCAAATTGGTTTTAATCTAGATATTCCAATTAAGATTTATGTTGAAGATCAATGCTTTCATCAAGTTAAGAAATCTGTTGGGCAGGAAGGTTGTTCCAAATCAAAATTAAGGGAGGATGTTGGTTATTAATTCAAATTTTATTATTATTAATTCAGATTTTATTACCCTTAAACTATTTTACCGTTATTATTTCATTAATGGTCAGTTTACAAGCCTGTTAGTATTCCTATTTTATAACTTCCAGTAATTGTAATTTTATTATATATATTATTGAAGTAAATCAAAATGAATAAGATCAATTCAGTAGTTTTGCAATCTTGTGCAATTACCTTCAATCAGTTTCTACAACCTTTTGCCTTCTCTTATTTCCTTCAATTAGTTCCTACATCCCTCAATTAATAGCTATGCTTAAATTTTCTAGATGATCTTTTTCCTTTTTTTTAGTTTCTCGATGGTGTATTTGATTTTGAATAGAGTTGTCAAGGGTGCTCCTTGTGATAGAGTGTCACAAAGGGTGGTAGAAGATATTGTTGTGTGAATGATATTTTTCTTTGTGTAGGGTAGGGAGGGCTTGTAAAACTTGAAAAAGTGGTTACTGTAATTAAGGTGATTAGGCAATTTTATGTAACTTGTACAATAGAGTAAACCAATATAAAAAAAGTTTGTGTTTCTTGTAATTTTCAAATTGTTCCTTGCATAATTGGTTTTCTTGGAATGTAAAGAACAATTAATACTACATCTCAAATATTTGTAAAACTTAGATTTACAACCTTGATTAATTTGATTTAGTTAAAATTACTCTTCTTATTGCAAAAATATTTTATGGTTCAATTCATCTTTTCTTGAACTCAACTTACTATATTTCTAACAATGAGTACAAAAAAAAGTTGGTTCTTGAAAGTTATTGAAGATTCAAATTTATTTTCAAGAAAATGACAAAGAATATGTTGTCTTTTGTTAAATGAGAATCTATTAATAAATCACTTATATTTAAATATATTCATTACTAATTTTGGAAAGTAAATATTTTTTTATTAAATATACTCATATAGGTAATAAGATTTTGTTAATGGACATATAAATTTATACTAACTTTACTAATGTTGAAAATGTAACATCCTAAAAATATTTTTAACTATTATGATACTGAAGTTCTATAGAGTTCTAAACAAATCTTAAAGTTTTTCAAAATATTCCTAATATATTATTTGCGCTTATATAAATACAAATAAATAAAATTCAAATCTCAAAAAAATAAATAAATCTTAAAGCCTCCCAGACACTCATGTACCTTTCACAACATTTGAGCAAGCTTGGGTGAAATTGGCATTTGGTCTCTGGCGTATTATTGCTTGGGTGAGCCTTGAGTGAGTGTTGGGCGAGATTGGCACTTGGTCTTTGGAATATTCTCGCTTGTGTGAGCCTTGAGTGAGGGATGGACGAGTTCTAAGCGAATTTTGGTGGTGGGGCGAGCATTGATAATAGAATCAGGTGTGCCTCTCGAACATTCTTGCCTAAGTGAGACAAGCTCGCTTGAGTGAGAATCTTGGGTGTCCAAAACCTTCTTTTCTATCTTCTAACGCCTCTCTATTCGTCCTTTAACCCTCTGCTATTCTTTCCTTAATTTCCTTAATTTCAAGTTGGATGATAAATAAATCAACAATTAAAACCATAAATACCTAGCTTTTTGCATGGAATATCACTAAATACTGGAACTTATCACTCATGCACCTGTATCAGCATCTACTTGTGTATGTGGTACAATTATCACAATTCACATCACAACAAGAAAAAAAAATAAAGGCTAGTAAAAATAAAATTTATAACATAGACAATACATGCAAAATAGCAAACCAAATTACAAAGATCAACTTTTCAATCAAAATTACTTTTATTTCATTTATACTAACCACCCATAGATCCATTTGCATTCACAATGTCTTATTTCCTTTCAATCCTTAGTATTTTTGATTTCATTTCAATCATAGTGATTGCATATGGATCTATCATCTTCTATAAAACTCATCAACTATGACCCTACTAGAGACAAACAATGTGTATGAACTCCCTCTTTAACTTTTCACCACTTGATACCTTAGTTTACATAACTTAGACCATCAATGAAGCTAGAGGATATCTACTAAAACATATGATTTTCACACTTAATGTACCACTAAACACCATCTCATATATTATCCCAAATATATTGCCTCAATTTCATACAAGTTTCATCATACAATATCATTCACATAAATTAAATTTCATTCATATATAAGGCTTATCAATCATTCATACATCATTTAACATTTTTCGAATAACACATATCATTTAAAAATTTCACAATTCAATTGATTATAGAAAGTAATATTTACTCTATATTTATATATAAAAAATTCATATATAATTCAACTCATTAAAGAGACAATAAGAAAAGAAGAAATTTTAGGCTAGCTGAAGTGAAAATATCTCACTTGAGAAAAAGTATCTCGCTTGATGCAATCCTAGCTTGCATTGCTATGAGTCTTTTGTTTTGTATTTTGGGGTGCAAAATTTGGTGGGATTGAGTGACTAAAATGAGTGAAAGAGATTGTGAAGTATTGGTGTTTGGAGAATGATAATGAAGCTTAGAGAGGCTAGGCCAACTTCTAAGAGGTTCCTTGCTAAAACACTTAGAAATAAGGCTAGAAAAGAGTGGTTGAGGCTAGAATTTTTTGTAGCAATCCAATAGTTTATTCCAAGCTAATTTACAACGGGGCTAACACTTGTATTTATAGTGCTATCAGCAGCTAAGGTGCAAGTTTTAACCCCAAAAGCTCTTCACTCATAGAAGGACAAGTGTCTCTCTCTAATTGAAGAAAATCCTGTCAAACTAGAGGTTGACAATGTCCTGCTCTAATTGGAGAGAATCCTTTCCATTAAGGAGATGACATGTGGATCTTCATGCCTTCCTTGCTAATGCAAACTTACAAAGACCCCAAAACCAAGTCCACAAGAAGATGACCAAGGATGCCAAGGGTCATCTCAACAATCAAAGGAAGACCTCATCAGTAGGAGGAATGGACAAGGTCCAGAACACTTGAAGTTGTTCCTACTAGTCTTCTTAAATATTTACCAAAATGTTGTAAATAAGTTCGGCCTCATTTGTAGGGGTCCAAATAGTAGAAATAAGCTAGAATAAAGTGCCTTTAGCATAGTAGGGGGTGTGGGTAGCATTCTAGCCTGTTCCCAGCCCATTTGAAGGCATTTTGACATAGTTTCTATAAGGATAAGCCTAGAATACGGGATTGACTTAGTCAAACCCTATGTCTGCCCATTTTTTCCATTTTCCCTTTCTATCCTTTAAGCTTGCTTTCCAAGGCTCCTAAATCTATAAATAGGGAGGCCTACCTTATGTATTGATATGTTGAATGAAGAGTAAAGTTACTATACACAAATTGTGTTAGAGTTTTGTGAGCATTGTCTCTTTTTGGTCTTATCTTTTGAGTGTTGTGAGCTCTCAAGTGGCGGCATCTACACTTATCTTGGATTCAATTCACCATCCAAGTGGCGTGCTCATTCACAATTCCACCACTCCTAAGTTTCCTTTCACTCATCTTTTTCCATTCCATTTCCATTCCTATTTTCAATTTCAATTCCAAAATATGTCTTGTTCTTGAATTTTCAATTTGGTCTTTATAATTGCTCACCTTGTGTTTGCTTAAATTCCGCACCTATATTTGTCATTCATTCTCACCATTAATTGTGTTTTTCCTTTGACCTTATGGAAATGAACCTTCACATCTACTTAACACTTGTTAAGTTAATGTCGAGTGAGAATTTTCCTTAGGCTTCTCACCTATATTTGTTCTAAAATCTAAATCTAAGTAAAATGTCATTAATCAAATGAACAATACTAAAATCAACTCACATAACTTGCAATCTAGTAATTTATTTGTGAATCCTAGATGCTCTACAATTGCATTGGGTCCAAGGAGGCCCAATTGTAACTCTATCTAGACTCTTTCTTTTTCTATTTACACCCTACTCTAATTGGCCCAATACATGACTCATGAAAATTGGCCCAATACATGACTCATGAAAATTGGCCCAATACATGACTCATGAAAATTGGCCCAATACATGACTCATGAAAATTGGCCCAAATACAAGCCTAAAATAAAGCCTATACTACTGTGTATAATGTTTATAAAACTAGATAAAAATGGAAGAACAAACAACAATTAATTCTCTCTGAGATGAGAGTCTTCTGAGATTCTTTTTCTGCTTCCAATCTTCTTAGTCAAATGCTTTGAGGCTGGATGGGTTTTCATCATTCCCTCCCTATTGAGAATGATATGTTCTCAGATCCTGAATGATGTTCACTGACAACAACCTCTATTTATTTGTTATTTTCTTCCAGGGTCAAATATCCATCTATAGTAAACATCAAACAAACATGAAACAAGTTTCTTTAAAAGAAAAATTAAAGAAAAAGAAAACATAACAAAAATAAGCCCTTCATTTTTATAAAAGTTTTGAGAAATAAGGTTCTTTTCAAAAATATTTCCATTCACTTTGTATTGTTCTTTTTCTAAACTAGGAAACAACATCACAAAGTGTTGTTTTTTTAGATTTTTGTGAAGAAGAATTAGCATTATCTAATTGAAAAGAAGAGTGAAAAGTATTGAAATCCCCCTTTAAGGATTATTTCCTAGTTATGTTTGCAGGGGGTGTCATAAGAGATTATTCTTCTTTGTGGGTTTCCTCTTCTTCCTTTTGAATCAAACATTCATTTGTATTTTTTGTGGAGGAACAATTTATATCTATATCTGGTTCAACTCCAGACACAAATGTTTCTTCAAGCACATCCTCACAAGGTTTGTTTATAGAAGGTAAAATGTTATCAACATCTGGTTCAGCTCCAGACAAAAGCTTTTCTATTTTTCTTTCTCTTTCTTCCGTGTGTGACCTTTCATACCTGGATTTGGAGGGTTGATCCTCCCTTTTAAACTCTCTTATAGAATAGGATGTGTTAAAATAGTCTTTCGTAGTGGTAGTAATTCTTGTAATTCCTTGTTCTATCCTAACACATTGTTGAACTATTTCATTTAAATCTTTAAAGTAATTAAAGGGAAAAAGTTCAACCCTATCCTGGATTTCAAGGTTTAGACCACTCTTGAATCTATCAATTGTTTTTTAGGCTCTTCCCTTATTCATGCCCTCAACATAAGTGACTCCATTTTCTGTCTGTATTCTTCTACAGTTTTATCTTTTTGTTGAAATCTATGGAGCTGATACAAAAACTCTTTCTCAGATTGCTCATCAAAGTCAGGATCTTCTATGCCTTTCTTCCTCATGCCCTTTTTCCATGTTTTGATTGAGAACTAATTGTCCAAACCTTTCTCTATGCTTTTCTAATTTTGTTCTCAATAACATAGTCTTTTCTTTCCACCTATAGTCATCTTCTGTGTTCTTATTACTACCTTGAACACTAGATGCATGATTATAATCACTCATTTCGAAATTAAAAAGAAATATGATTTTCACACAAAATAAAATTATTTCAAAGTAGTGATAAAATATTTTCACAAATCTTAGAAACTTTTTTACACAAAGAATGACTTACGGATTGTACAAGTTGGAGAGATACTTTAAGTTCTAAAAAGAAAAACTTTAATATGGTGTAAAAAGAAATGCCCTTTAAGAAAAAAAATAGTCAAAGCAGTTTTTTTCATGTGCCCATCATGCTGTATTTATTGATTGTTCTAATTAGGATGGATGCTTGCTATTAATTTTGGGCCTTCCTGATATTCTGAATTCGGCCCAAATTGGGCATAGATTTTTTTCTTTAAATGATACACTTTAAGCTTCTTCTAAATAATTAAAAAACTAGAGCAGATGCTGTTGATAATGGAAATCTTTTCGATTAATTGAGCATGTGGTTAACAAAAGAAGATATATTAAAAGTTGAATTAGTGATGCCGAAAGGTTGAGAGGCCTAGAGGTCGGAAGAAGAAAAAGAATAAAAGATACATTAGTGAAAAACTTAGTAAAAATATATACATATGTCAGTTTTAATAAAAAACACGTAAATGCAATAAATAATGCTAATTAAATATTAAATATAAAATTATAAAATAGAAAACCAATTAATAAAAGATAAACAAAAGTTTTAAAATGAAATGACAGGTTTAATAGGCTCATTAGTGAGTAGTATAAATAGATAGAGTATTTTAGTTCAGTAGTTTAGTTTTTTAGTGAATGATTAAGACAAAATACTAACTTAAGTTTTGAAGAATTTCTTTTGGTGGAACACTTCATATTGAGAGATATTTACAGAAAGACGAGTGATTGAAAGAAGGAATTGACGGTGAAAAGAAGAACAAAAAGGACAAAATAAGGACGGACCTTGAAATTAATTAGATTTTTTAAAAATATATATTCTAAATAGTGAAAAGGTAATCAATCACTTAATATAAAAAGTAGAATTATTTTAATCTATTTTTATTTTATTTTTAACCATTAGAGACTTTTCTTTCTACATATTGGCTCATATATTTAAAATTTAATAAATATTTAGAACTATATTGAATTTAACACTCATATCTTCATATCAGCATTTCCCTTGAAGAAAAACTAATAATAAAAATTAGAAATTGGAG